>CEWK01063449.1_pt1 | contig 10974 bp, 16 predicted proteins | sample 531431 | NCBI WGS metagenome assembly CEWK01 (sample SAMEA2623059, study PRJEB7988) | marine metagenome | isolation source: saline water (ENVO:00002010), including
GTAGAGTGCCCCAATATGTGATTTTTTGATGACTGCGGCGATAAATACCTCAATTCACTAAAATTCCGTCGTACCAATTTGGTGGAAACAGTACAGTAACTCTAAATACCTGATATTACTATCTCCAAATTTACGATTACTACGGATTACTACGGGTTCGAAAAAGTATCTAGTTATTCGTTGAAATCCAAACAACTTCTGCGTTATTAGCGTTGGGATTATGCAGGTCTAAGCCGTTGGTTATCCCTTTGATGTCTACTCCAGCTTTTCGAACATAAATCTGCATGGTCTTTATGTCCTTCCAGCCACCACACTTCATAATTTTTATAGGCTCAACACCCATGCTCAACATTATGGTTGCCCAAGTGGCGCGAAGATCATGAAAGCGGATAGTCGGCAACCTCATTCCCATCAAAAACATTCTTAGTTCACGTGCTTGCTCACCTTTATCCCATTTGTCAATTCTTGGTAGAACAAAACTCGATTCGTTAGATGCGAGCTTTAATTCTTTTAAAACGGTTATAAGATTAGGGGCTATTTCAATGATGCGATCGTCACCAGACTTAGTCTCTTTGAATCCGTCTTTATTATTCCATGATGTGTCTACCAAAATTTGGCGATTCTTGAGGTCAACCTTATCCCAAGTTAAGGCATAGAGTTCTCCATTGCGCATCCCAGTGTAAACAGCGAAACACCAATGAGGATACCACTCAACATCAAGTTCGCGCGCTTTGTTTAAAAAGAGCCTAACCTGATCCAAAGTCAAAACTTTCTTAATCTTATCTCCCACCCTAAATTTCATTTCAGGTGTTGGATTACGATTTATTAGACCCAACTCTATGGCAAACTTAAAAGCGCCACGAATGAATTTAAGCAAATTCTTTTGATGACTTGGTGATTTGTGGCCAACCTTTCTTTGAATCAGCTCCCGAATCTCTTGAGTTGTAATAGTATCAACTAAACGTTCTGACCATTCATCAAAGGTATGCGCTCGCAAGCATAGAAAATAAGTTTCGGCAGTTTTAAGCATTAGCCCCTTGTTCACCATGTGACATCGAAAATCTAAAACTAACTTCTCCCATGTTGGTAAAATTGTTTTTCGAATTTTGTCTTCAACATCTATGATGAGCTGAGCTTCGGCTCGGCGGGCTTCAGTTTTTGTTTTAAAGCCCTTTCTGCGCAATTGAGTAGGAACTCTAGTAATAGGGTGTCTTTTTGAATACCAGGCCACCCATGTGCCTGGTTTAGTTTTGTCGGGTTTAATTCCCATGGAAACCTCCTCTTCGATTAGAGAGAAGAAGTTTCCGCAAATCCTCTTTTAGATAGCGGTTTCTATTTCCAAGTTTATGAAATGGCACTTGCCCATTACTTGTCATATTGCGCAAGGAGCCCACTGAAACTCTTAAATATTCAGCCGCTTCAAAAGTGGTTAAAAATTCTGATTCAATTGTCAAAGAGCAAGGATCAGAGTTGTTTGCACTAGAAGAGAGACTTTGTTTAATAGAAAAAGACGATTTATTAAAGGGTATTTTTGGTGTTGCAGATTTTTTTGTCACCCCAGACACCGGCTTTTTACAATACTTGTTATTGTCATCCGGTGCCATATTAGAAGTCCTCCATAGTTACAGAATCAAAATTAGAGGTGTCTTCAGTGTCAATTGCCGTAAATTCGCGCTTGATAGCATATTCTGATGGAGAAAACGCCTCGGGCTTGTCAATTTTTAAAGTGGAACAAAACGAACTAAGTAGTTCTGAGATTGAAATTTTTCGTACCCGCGAACGATCATTAAAAATTCGGGATTCCGAACGCTTGGGCAATACGGGCATAAGTTTCTTAGTTTTGTCCCAGAAGTTTCGAGAAGGCTCCTGGCCTTTGTTTTTAAAATGTTTTTGTTCGAAAGAGTGGTATTCCAAAAGGGTTTGATTACAATGAATGCCTATACCTTCCAAATAAACCTCTCTTGGTTGTTCAAAAAATAGGTCATGCCAAAAATGTGCAACGGGTCCCACGGAGTTTAGCTTTGCATCTAGAGCAACACCATGACTCGAAAGGGCCTGATTATGATTGAATTTTGAAATATCTCTTTCAAATAGAAAGTTCGCAAATTTAGCGATTAAATTATTCTTTTCTATTGAAGCTATTAGCTTGGAAAAGTAGGAAGTGTTATTTGCATACTTGCCTGAATTCTCAATAAAGCAAAATCTTCTGTCTCCAATCTCAAGTCCAACAGGGGCTGAATTATTCGAGGCAATGATATATCTTGAGTAGTTGGGGAAGTTATAAGTAGCTCCACCTTTTTCCTCGCAAAGCATTCGAGATGAACCTGTAAAGTGTTTGAGTATGTCCATATCGCGCTTATCACCTCTCCAGTCTCCCTCATCAATAAATGTTAGGAATCGGCACTTTAAATGACTATTAAAGTTTTTCTGAAGTAGAGAGATTGAACTAATGATTAGAAAGTAATCACCGAGAAGTTGAGACATTATTATTTCATTTAGAAGTCCCTTTCCCGTCCCTTGTGGGCCAACAAAGACAGGTACAAGGGGTGTTTTTTCAAATGGCTTCTGAATAATGTGTGCTAAAAAATTAAGTAAAAACTCATATGAGTCGCTTTTGGTGCTGCACAGTGAATTAAAAACAAAATCCAATAATTCATTACAGTCACCTTGATTGCGTTCGATATTCAAACCTTGATATAGATTCAGTGTTCCTGGTGGTTCCGACCCTATATCTTGAAATGTAACTTCACTGTAGGTTTGACGGTCTTTATGAGCTTTCCATATGGCGGCGGCAGGTAGGTATTTTTGTTTAGAGCCACTAATCATGCCTAAAAAATAGGGCGAAGTTTTATCTTTAAAATTAGTAAAGCTAAAAGTAGAGAAAAAAGGAGTTTGCTTTCCATTTTCATTTTTTAATTGTGCAAATGGTGCTATCGAGTGTGATTCGATAAAGCAGTATCCCATGCTGTTTAGATCGCGTACCAAAAAATCTTTTGAGAAGGTTACAAAGCGACCTTCATCTTCAGCCCAACCGAGATCAAATTCAGCTTTATCTATAATTTTTTTATATTCATTTTCTGATATTGAAGGGTCTAGCCCTTTCCTTCTTGCAATGTAAAAGAGTGTTCTTAGAGAAATTTGGCTATCTTTTCTTGAGGAAAAACCGTTCCACTTATACTCGGCGGCATCAAAGTCGTCTTCACCCAGGCTTAAATTATTTGATAGTTTGAGGAATAGATTAAGTCCTACACCATTTGGTATACAAGATTTAATGGCCATCCCGCATCTAATCCACTCATCATAATCAAGTTCAACATCTTGAAATTGCCTTGCTAGTTTATCTAGGGCCTTACTTAGAGGTTCATGTTCTGCTTTTTCAAGGATGGGAGTAATACGATCAGTTTTTTTCCGTTCAGGTTTTTCAATCAGTTCTTTAAGCCATTTGGGTGGCGAGGGAATAGAGTCATAATTATTAAAGTCCATCAGGTTTGTGAATTCATACAAGTCACCTGAAGTGTGAGGAGATTGAATTCTAATATATTTGTTATGCTGAACATCAATTCCTTTTATTATTTTACCCTTATACGAAACTTCTTCTTCAGCACGAAAAATATAATGAACACCTCCACTAGGGGTCACCTGCTTTAATGTTAATGGTTCGCCATGCTTTTTTATTAAATCCTTCCACCGCTTAAGCCCATCATGCCGATTATCTACATCAACAACAACAAGACCACCAACTGCGGGCACCATGCCTAGCGGAGAACTGGGAAAATCTTTTATGCAGTCAATTAGATCGTCTATTTCTGCAATTAGATTATCCCTATATCCACGTCTTAACGGGCGCTTGGTTTTAGGGCTTAGGGGAAACATATTAAATTTCAAGTTACAATATTGCTCAAAGATAGGTTTAAGGTGATTATTGAACTTCATTTTCCCACTCCCTCATGCTTTCTTCAATGACCGAGTAAATCGGTGATAGGATGTCATTCTTGTTTGTGGAAAAGATCAGAAAGGCTTCACCTGAGTCATTCATCCATAAATATGGGCAAGCTAAAATAACTCGGTCTTTCTTCTTAAAGAAAGGCATTCCGTGGACGCTAAAGTAATCATCTATGTCAAAACAAGCATAGCCAAGCCAGTCAGACTCCAGATTGGTTTCTTTTGTAATAACAATGTTTTTTATTTTCATGTGACCTCCAGTTAGTTTGGGTGGCCCATGGAATAAAGGAGTGATTTTACCCTTAGCGGGTTAAGAGTCAGATTTAAGTTGTTTTCGGATATTTTTTTCAAAAGTTGAAAATTTCAAATCTCGAAACTCAACCTTCCCTTGTGGCTTATACGTTATTACATAATTGCCTTCATTCTCTTTCTTAATAGTGACTTCAAGAGAGGGTTCAATTCCATACTTCAGCTCCAAATCAATACAATTTTTGTCGGATTTAAGGTGCCTAATTAGCCTGAGCACATATTGCGAAATCGCTTCACCCTCAATTCGAGGCACCTGTTGAATCACTGCCTCTTCCATCAGTGAGAAAGTGGATCGGTTACGATTTTTAGATGCCCGCTTTACGTAGAAGTGGTTCGTTATTTCAGATTCAATATTTAGAAAGACTCTAGTGTGAGCATAGCTTGTGGCTAGCGAAAAAACTTCTTCAGCCTTAGATGCTACAAGAAGCCTATTTGCCAGAGAGGCTAGTGTAGCAAACCTTTCAGCCCTAATAGCTTTATCAGCAAAAGTACCGGGTTTGAGAACAATATCCTCCTCATAAACTTTTAAAACTTTATCTGGATAATCCCTGAGTATATTTAACATATCGAAGGGCAGCGGTCCCGCTCGCCACCCATTAAAGACGATCTCGGCTTCTCGCCACTTATTTTTATCAAAGCCTAAATCTTCCAGTTCTTTTTCGGCTCTTTTAATTGTGCCCCGCAAGTGGCTCTGAAATATTGATTTCTCAGAAAGGTCGGTGTCGTTCATAGGCCTATTTTATTCAAAAATTTAGCATAGTCATATCTTAATTACACCAATCTGAACTTGGCTTTCTTCCGCCGTCATAATAAACAGCAAATCCTTTAGAAATTAGACCGTCCGCAAGATTTTCCCCATCAACTATGACATCGGCAACAATTCTAAAGTATTTCCCTCTTGATACATTTACTAGGTTAATCGAACGAGCGCTTTTGAGTCTTTTGGACACATATTCCTTCGCAGCCTTTGCCTTCTCTTTCTCGCATTGTGTTTTGCCTTTGATTTCTGGTGTATCAACACCTTTTACTCTGACGCCAATATCTTTACCAAAAAGAGGGTGCTGTCCCTTTAGATTTACTGTTATTGTATCGCCATCATAATTTTTTATGTACTCCACATTTTCAAACCCGTTAGCATAATTCTGGTTATTACTTTTTGGGGAAGTGGTACAGCCAACCGATAAAAAAGACAAAAGCGCAATTAGGCTAAGAGGCTTTAGTATGTTTTTCTTTAAGTTCATTTAACTGCCCCCATAGATGCTTTGACTCCAAATCTTGTCCGGCGTTTAGCACCTTTAAAATTCTATCAACCTCTTTTAGGTTTTCAATCTTTCCTGTGCTAATTATCTCTTGGGCCTGTTTTTTCGATTTAGAAATTCCCATAAAGATCATAAAAGAAAGCGGAACGGCTAATATCATTCCAATAAAAATTAAACCAATGACTATGCCAATCATTTATCCTCCCGTTTTTTGAGCCTTTTCGCCTCAACCATAAAGATGCCACTGAATGCAGGCTCGTTCTGAATGTCGAATATTTCGCTTAAGTTAGTTCGACTGTCCTCGCCCTGACTTTGTTCCCCTGTGAGGAGCCATTGGAAGTCACATTTAACTGCCTTACAAAACTTCAGTACGGCACTTGGGTCGTTGGGATAAGCTCCCTGGAGCCAATCATTCACAACAGCTACGCTAACCCCCATAATTTCAGCAGCGCCACGTTGGCTGATCCCTCGCTCCTTAAGAAGCGAGGACAGGTTGTCTTTGAACGGACTATCGACCCGTTTTCGTATAGGCTTTTTGGTTTGCTTTTTCACATTCATCATTTCGGTAACACATTAATATTATTTATCTTTTTCTGGATTCCCGAACACTGTACGGGATACCTAATATAATTATAGCGCAATGCACTATAAAAATAAAGTGTAAAATGTCGTGTGAAAATACACGATAATATAATGTGTAAAAAGGAGACGCCATGGCTAGATCAAAAGGTAGACAGATCGTTAAAGCATTAAAAGAAAAATCAAAGACAGAAGAAAAAACGAATATCACTTTTAGGATGCCAAGGCAGCTCATAGAAGAATTTAAAGCCGCCTGCTCGAAGGAAGGGGTTTCAGCAAATTCTGTCGCCGAGGAGCTTATAAAAGGCTTTGTATCAGACGTTGGGTAAAGAAGTGAATCTTATGGGGTTCAGGGAGTATGCCCGATATAGAAGTGTCTCGTTAGCGACTGTTCAGCGTAAAATTAAAAGAGGTATTGTTGTTGTAGTTGAAACCTCAAAAGGTAAAAAGATTGATGTCGCTACCTCCGACAATAATTGGGAGACGCTTTCTAGATTCACAATCAGCAATAGGACGGCACCCAGCGCCCGCGCTGGCTCAAAGTACAATGCCAAGTATATGAAGGCGAAGGCCGATTGTGAGGAGTTAAAAGCCAAGTTGGCAGAATTGAAACTGGGCGAAAAACAGGGCAAATATATTCAAGCTGATTTAGTAAAAAGCCAAATATTCAAACACGCTCATAACTTTAAATCCCAGCTTTTTAATATTCCTAGCCAGCTTGGCCCGGACCTACTGGCTGCGAAAACATTAACAGAACTTAAAAAAATTTTGAGTGATGAGCTGGAGCGTGTACTAACAGAATTAGAGCAAGGTATGTGTAAAATAGGGCAAAACCCCGATGACTGACACCTCTCAAAAAATTATCTAAAACTAGGCCCCTGCCGCGAGCTAAGCCGCCCGCTTTTCAAATAACCCTAGAAGGACCCCAAATTTTCTTTTAAATTCTCGTAAAACTCTTTAACTATTTCCCTTTTGAAGAAGATTTTGTTTTCATCTAATTCAACACTAAACTTAGGCTTATGATAGCCCCTCACCTCTAAAAAACTTCCTTCTTCTAAGGGCTCCTCGAGGTTAATACATTGTCTTTGCCCTTTTACAAGGATAAGGCTTTCTTGCTTGTAAATCACCAAGCCCTCGCTATTTTTAACAATCAAATGCTCAATGACTGCTGTTTCTTCTTCTAATTCAGCAACTAAGATGGTTTTACAGTTAGCAGGTAAAGAATGTTGGTATACTCGAGGAGTTAAATGGTAAGCCGTTTCACCCAAATAGCTCCACTCACCTTTAGCAGACTGGCAAAATATATATGGGCAACTTCCACACTCCCATTGTCGATCAATTTGAAAGAGGTTTTTGTGACTGAAATCATGAATCCTAATGTTTTTTCCAATCTCACCAGCGGGGCTATACTCAAAGCTTTTTACAATGTTCTGAGGTCCGAATTGAATGGCATTAAGCGGATCGCTAGAATCATTTACGTAGTGGATTGTTTGGTGGTAGCCCCAAAACTCTCCATCTACGGGCTTATCCTCTAACTGTGTGGAAGCCCTGCGCTCAAAGCCCGCCATCCCCAACCCTACAAACTGAGGTATAACAAGTGACTGCCCTGGCTCAATAGTTAATTTTGGAAGTTCTACGATCTCGCCGTCTATGTCAGAGGCATCAGTTAGGTTAAAAAATTCAAAAGGTTTTGCAAGCGTCTGTCCAATATAAGATTGTGGATTAATCACTTTGTCAGAAATATTTTTAATTAAGAGGAAAGCAAAAGATAGTCTTTTTGTCGATATCGTTTCTATAAGATTCACGGGGCCTGTAGCGCCACAAAAATTCCATTCGTAATCTACGTCAATAAGCATTTGAGCCGGGACCCCTGCTTTATAAAGCATTTGTACGAGCGGGTCTTTTACATTCTTGATATCAGCCTCATTAACGTCCCTAAACGGTCGTGTTTTTCCTTTATCTCGTTCATCTATTTCTTCATTCTTCAAGCCTTTTACATCTGGTCGCTGCTGGAAAAGCTCCGCTATCGTCATAAACTCAGTAGTGTGGTCGACAAGAGCCCTATTGCCAGAGTATTGCCCAACTAGATCATTAAATAACTCATAAGTTTGATTTTTAAAAAGTAGAATATTTTCCTCAGGTAACCCTCGGTACTCGCCAGAAACTATCTCAGATAATATCTCCCAGCATTCGGTTTTAATATGCTTTATCGAAAGCTCCAAAGCTACTTGCGCAGGGGTGTTTATTTTATTTTCTTCCACAGTTTTGTACCATTCATCTCGAGCTCGCCTCAATTCCTTTACTGAGTATTTCAACCCCCTTGGGTGTTTAGGATTATAGTGACCGGCGTTAGCGTGGCAATCATAGCATAGTGGAATGGCATTATCGAAATCATCATTGCCGCCTGCAGCTTGTGGAATAAGGTGGTGCACCTCAACTCCTACACCACAATATCTATGGCATGAACAGCAATGACGAGCACATTTAATTAAGCATTCAATTTTTACAGATTCAGAAAAACCCATTATATTCCTTTAACAAACAATAAATGCCTAATGAGAATGGGGCTCACCACCGTCATGAGAGTGAGTTTCGCCACTATGATGTGAAGTCGATTTGGCATAATAAATACCGAATCCGACTAAAACAGCGAGTATGATCGCAATAACTATATTTTTCATTTCTCCTCCAATACTAAATTTGTTTTACAATATGCGTGTGGACAACGTAGCCCACGCCGAGCAAAGCAATTCCTAGAGAATAACATCCCCAGAATCCGAGCTGAAACTTTTTTGCGAGTAAAAAGGGCACAAAGAATAAAAGCGAAACCGGAATAGCAACAAATACGCTTTTGGCATACTCAACCGACTGCTCAGCATTTCCCCATTCTAGATGCGAAAAGGCGAGGGCCAGTAATGTGGTCAGTGGCAGGGCTGTTAAAAACCCTGCCAAAGACGTTTGCTTACCGGAAAGCCAAGATACAAAGCTAATTAAAACAGAAGCCAGAATGACTTTTCCTAAAGCTACTACCATTTTTTATTTCCCAGTAAAATTTGCGGCTACAAAGTCACCCGCTAATGATAGGAACACGAAAAGTTTTTTACCCTTCACGCCATTTTCATTATCAAAGGTTAATACCCACTCACTCTTACCTTTGAATTTCTTTTTTTCGGCTTTATCAAAAGTAGCATTTTCCCAAGAGGAATCTAGTTTTTTCAAACCAATAAGACGTTTAATTTCGCTTGTTGCGACACTTTTCGCTTTGTCCTCCGTTATACTGTTACTCTTTTTCCCGTGTGAGTGCCCGTGGCTATGACCATGTCCGGGCCCTGCAAGGCTGACCGAGGAAAACATTATTGATACTAAAATTATGAAATATTTCATTTTTCTCTCCTATAAATTGTCATGCTGAGAATTATCCTCAGTCTGCGTTTTTTCCATCTCCATATGGTGATGAATATGGTTGTCTGTACTGAAGCTATATTCATCTGGGTTTGATGTGTGTAAATAACCGTGTAGCTGCATTAGTAAAAGCATAAACCCAGCTAACATTATTCCATCATTAAACACCTTAGAAAGCCTTTCGAAAAGACGAAGTTTTCTGAGTTCATTCATTATGAGTAGCATTATAACTAAGGCCGCGATTTGCCCCACTTCCACGCCAACATTGAAAGACACGATTCTTCCAAGCATTGCCATGCCTTTTTCTCCGAGTGGTAGCTGCTGTAGCCTGGTTGATAGACCAAAACCATGTATCAACCCAAAGAGAAAAACCATTAATAGTAAGTTGGGAGCTTTACTAAAGCCTAAGTAGTTTTGAAATCCTTTATTGTTGTCGAAACCTTTATAAATCACGCTAATCGCAATGACTGCATCGATGAGCCAATAATTAGCAGTGATACTCATAAAGGTTGCAAAAATAAGGGTAATACTATGCCCAAGAGTGAAGACAGTAATAAATTTAACTATATCTCCAAACTTTGTAAGAAAAAAGATAACTCCAAATAAGAATAACAAGTGATCGTAACCTGTTATCATGTGCTCAGCACCAAGGACTACGTATTGAAAGTAACCACCTTCAATCATAGCCTTCTTTGCCTCTTCACTTATTCCATGGGCAAGAAGATTTCCCGACCATAGAAGAGTGAATAAACTTAAAATTAGTTTATACATATAACCTCCAAAATTAAATTTTAAATAACTAGCTTGAAATACGAGCCGATTCTATTGGAGGGCGGAAAATACTCGAGGGGTGTGGGTCTGAAATCATAATGCTCTCAGAAAGACCTGAAGAGGATACCATTTCGATGAGTCTAAATTCAGTTTGAGATAGAAAAAGAGTCTTAGTTGTCAGGTCAATATGACTGTGATGACTATGATTGTGGTCATGTTCCTCACCATCTTCGCTATGTTTATGGGTATGGCTGTGGTTATGAGATGGTTGACTATCATCAATATTGTCATGGTGACTTTGGTAATGGTGGTCTGAGTGGGCTTCCTCATGGGTATGCGAATCGTGACCGGTCATTGCGAATAGGTTTGGAGTCGCAACTATGAATGACAATACAGAAACTATAATGAATTTAAACAACGATGTCATATTTATTACCATAACTTATTTTTAACGAAAATGGGGCCTGAGTAAATGCTTTTCGGGCTAGATTTGTAGTAATCGTTTTTCAGTAACTACAGCCGATTACTACAAGTTTATGCAAACCCCATTATTTCGGCTGATTTAACATGATTTGAGCAAAGATGATTTGCGGAAACTTCTTCTCATAAGTTATTAAAATTGTTTGAAAAATAAAAAACCTAGCCAAAATTAGCTAGGCTTTTCACTGTGTACTTCCTGGCACATAGTTTACACATTATTCTTGGGACATGG
>CEWK01019907.1_pt1 | contig 10961 bp, 11 predicted proteins | sample 531431 | NCBI WGS metagenome assembly CEWK01 (sample SAMEA2623059, study PRJEB7988) | marine metagenome | isolation source: saline water (ENVO:00002010), including
TTTAACAAACTTTGTTATAAGATAAGATATTTATATGAGTTTAAAAAGATCATCTAGTTTAATATTTTTTACAATTATAATTTTAATTTTATCTAATTCAAATTCTATCTCTTTAGAGAAAAAAATATTTAATTTTAACGATGGAAATCTAAAAAAATTTAAAAAACACAGCATCAAAGGCGAAACAAATTATGAAATTATTAAAGAAAATAATAATGCTTATTTAAAGGCTAAAGCCAATGGAACTGCTTCAGGACTTGGGGTAGAGAAAAAGATAGATTTAAATGAAACACCTTTTTTAAATATTAGTTGGAAGCTAGAAAAAGGCTTAATTGGAATAAACGAAAAATCAAAAAAAGGACATGACTTTGCCCTCAGGGTTTTTGTTATAAAATCGACAGGTAAGTTACCGTGGAAAAAAAAAGTTATAAACTATGTTTTTTCTAGCAATGAAATTAAGCAAAGTTCTTGGACAAGCCCTTATACAAAGCAGTCTGTTGACTATGTTTTGTCAAGTTTGAAGGATGATAAGCAAAATAAATGGATTAGCGTTAAAACAAATGTAAAAGAGGATTTTCAAACTATTCACAAACTAAATGTTAATAAGATTGACGGTATTGCAATAATGACCGACACTGATAATAGTAAACAAGAAGCAATTGGATACTATAAAGATATATATTTTTCGTCAAAATAATAAAATTTAAAATATGAAGTTTTCGGCCGTCATACCCATCAAAGATTATAATATAAAATTTTTTGAAGATTTAAAAAATAAAATTCCTGAAATAGAGATAATTTGTGTAACCGAAAATGACTTTAGTAGTGCTGAGCAGCTGAGTAATCATACCCAAAAAATTATTAAGATAGATCAAATGTCAAAAATGAATGCTTTTAATGCTGGTGTTGAAGAAGCTCAAAACCAAAATATAATATTTCTAAACGAAAACGATGATATTAATAAAATACATTTTGAACTTTTAAGTAAAATCAAAAAAAATTCAGTTAATTATTTAGATATTAATCCGGATAAACTCTTGTCACTGGTGATCGATAAAAACCTTTTTTATATGCTAAATAAATTTGAAAGCGATAATGCTGATGACATTATACTAAATTTTATTAATAAGTGTAAAATACTAGAAATTGAAGTAAACGAAATTACAAAACAAATAAAATCTCAAGATTTTAAAGATGACAGTTTTATTAAACGTTCAATTAATGCAATTAAGAACAAAATATTTAAAGGGGGGGATTATAAAAAATATGAAAATATTATTTGTTTTGTTTGTTCTGATCCAAAATCGAATGAGAATAAAACTAAAATTAGACAGGAATTAAATAACAACACACTGATAGATAAATATAATGATATCTGTTTAAAAATTACTTCTGAAAATATAAAGAATTGCAAATCATCAAATAATAAAATTGTGGTTATAAATACAAGTTTTACTAACACTTATTTAAATGACTATGGACTAAGTGATAATAGTATAATTAATTACCACGGAGAAAGTATTAATAAACTTTTAAGCAATGCTTATGATCTTTGTAAAATTTTTGGAAAAAAAATAACAATATGCATTTCGGACTCACCTGAAATTAACCATTTAAACATTCAAGATTGCATAAAAAACCTAAATAAATTTGATACTTATTTAATAGAGTCCGATAATGGAAGTATTTGTTGTTTTTCGACAAAATTAAAAACATTAGCTCCAGTTTTAAGCAAAATTACATTTAATATTTCCACTACAAAAGACAATTTTATTAAGCAGCTATACAACTATGGTTTGTCTGAAGACAAAGTGGTAAATGTAGATACAATTTATTCACTTAGAAGAGCTTATGATAATTTACGCGAAAAAAGGAATTTGACTACTTCACAAAAAGAATTAATAGACTTTATTAATCGTAATAAATATGCTTGAAATTTTTTTAAAATGAAATAAATTTATTGCCATGATACAAGTCTCAAGGACATCAAGATATTTCAGTAGAAGATTTGAGGAAATTTATGAACTTCTAAAACCTTTTTCCTATCCACTAATTAGAGTTTCTGCAGGGGCCATGATGATACCTCATGGTTACGGTAAAGTATTTGGTGGTATTGATGGGACTGCTGGTTTTTTTAAGAGTGTAGGTATTGAACCTGCATTATATTTTGCCTGGTACGTGGGTCTTGCTGAATTTGTTGGAGGAATATTTGTAGCATTAGGGCTTTTAACTCGAGTTTTTTCTATTCAGTTAGTCATAATACTTGCTGTAGCTACATTTTATATACATCTTCCCAACGGCTTTTTATGGATCAAAGGTGGATACGAATATCCTTTACTGTGGATGCTCATCATGATTGCAATTACGTTTAGAGGAGGCGGAGCGTTTTCATTAGACTCTCAATTACCAAAAGAATTTTAATGAGCCTTTCAAATTTACCCTTAATTAAAGCAGTTCCTGTATTGCTCATAATTGTTGGTATAGTTTTATTGGCAATTACTTTAATTGTTTAAGCGGCAAAAAGATTAATTTTCTTCAAAAAATTTATCTTAATATTATCAAATTTCCACAGAAACCTTGAAAAACAAAGTTAAAATTGCTTACAGTTACAACCAGTAAGTTTGTTGATGTAATAAAAATGTAACATTCGTGAAACATATATCTCACATAATTAGATTTATAAGCAGTGCTTTAAACAAAAAAAATAAAGGAAATAAAATGAAAAAACTAAATATAATCCTTTCTGTTGTAGCTGCTTTACTTATCACAACTTATGCATCAGCAAGAGATCAGATTAAAATAGTTGGTTCATCAACAGTTTATCCTTATGCAACTGTAGTTGCAGAAAAATTTGGTAAGTCTGGAAAATTTAAAACTCCAGTTATCGAAAGTACAGGAACTGGTGGTGGAATGAAACTATTCTGCGCTGGGGTGGGAACAAATCACCCAGACATTACAAATGCATCAAGAGCAATTAAATCAAAAGAAAAAGCTCTTTGCACAAAAAACGGAGTTAAAGATATTATTGAAATCGTTGTAGGTAACGACGGTATTTCTTTTGCACATTCCGTAAAAGCTAAAGATGCTAATTTTACAAAAGAACAACTTTGGAGAGCTTTAGCTCACGATGTTGATGTAAATGGCAAACTTGTTGCAAATCCATATAAAAAATGGAGCGACATTGATAAATCTTTACCAAACAAAGCAATCAAAATTATGGTTCCTCCACCAACTTCCGGAACCAGAGATGCTTGGAACTCATTAGTGATGGGCAAAGGTTGTTCAAAAGCAGCGAAAGCCGCTTATAAAGCAGCTGGTAAAAAAGCAAAAAAGGCTTGTGCAAAACTTAGAGAAGATGGTTTAGCTATCGAAGCTGGCGAAAATGATACTTTAATTGTAAACAAATTATCAGCAGATCCAGATATGTTTGGATTGTTTGGCTACAGTTATTTAATTGCTAATAAAGATAAAATTAAAGCAACTGCAGTAAATGGTGTAAAACCTTCTCTTAAAGGTATTCAAGATTATTCATACCCAATCGCAAGACCACTATTTTTCTACGTGAAAAAAGCTCACATTGGTGTTGTGCCAGGTATTCATGAATACATAAAAGAGTTTACTGCAAATAAATCTGTGGGATCTAAAGGTTATTTAACTGATATTGGTTTAGTACCTTTAAGTTCTGATAAATATAAGATAACTAGAACTTCAGCATTAAAATTAACTACAATTAAAACAAACTAATTGAGTTTATTTAGTGTTAAAGTTTAAAAGGGTCAGAGTAATCTGACCCTTTAAACATAAAAGGCTAAATGAACTTTGTATTAATATCTTTTATTCTTCTTTTTTCGGTTTCTTTATATTTTTTTTCTAAATCGAGAATTGGGTATTTTGCAAAGAGCAAGCAATTTAAATTAAAAGCTTTACCAAAATATTATGCCTATTATTTATCTTTATGGTGTGCGCTTCCAGCTTTTATTATTCTTGTTTTTTGGAATATTTTAGAGCCTACAATTATTAAAAATTTAATTTTCTCTAAAATTCAAAGCGATAGCTTGAATGAGATATCAAAGGATGAATTAAACCTTACTTTTCAAAAAATTAAAGCTTATTATTCCGGGAATTTTAGTGGTCAATTAAGCCAAGGTATCAAAGCAGGAGCAGACCAATATAAGCGATTATTATCAGTTGCTTTGAGTTCAAAAATAGTAATTTTTTTGTCAGCGATAATCTTATTTACGGGTTTTGCTTTAAAAAATATTTCAAATAATGTTCATGCAAGAGAAGGTGTCGAAAAAATTATAAGAATAATATTGTTTGTAAGTTCTGTAGCTGCAATTTTAACAACGGTTGGAATTGTATTCTCACTAATATTTGAAAGTATTAAGTTTTTTACAACGATTAATTTTTTTGATTATATTTTTGGTACATCTTGGAGTCCTCAAAAAGCATTTATGAGTGATACATCAGTCAAACTAAGTGCTACAGAATTAAAAGAACTTAGCGAAGCATTTGGAGCAATCCCCCTATTTGCAGGCACAGCTTTTATAGCTTTGATTGCTATGTGTGTTGCAGTCCCAGTAGGACTATTTTCTGGAATATATTTTGCTGAATATGCAAATGTTAATGTAAGAAAATTTGGAAAGCCCATTATTGAAATTTTAGCAGGCGTTCCAACAGTTGTTTACGGCTTTTTTGCTGCACTTACAGTAGGACCGTTTTTTAGAGTTTTGGGTGAAAGTATGGGACTAGAAGTTTCTTCAGAAAGTGCATTAGCTGCGGGACTAGTAATGGGTGTAATGATTATTCCTTATGTATCATCACTCACAGATGATGTTGTAAACGCAGTACCCCAATCATTACGAGATGGCTCGCTTTCAGTTGGTGCAACTAAATCTGAAACTATTAAAAAAGTTGTTTTTCCAGCAGCATTACCTGGAATTGTAGGTTCTATATTATTAGCTGTATCAAGAGCTATTGGGGAGACAATGATTGTTGTCATGGCAGCTGGTTTAGCAGCTAACTTAACCATTAATCCTTTAGATTCGACTACAACTGTAACAACTCAAATTGTAATGATCCTTGTTGGAGACCAAGAATTCACTAGCGCTAAAACACAAGCAGCATTTGCCTTAGGGTTAACTCTTTTTTTAGTGACGTTAATTTTAAATTTTACAGCATTGAGAGTTGTTAAAAAATATAGGGAGCAATATGAGTAAAGAGCTAAGAAGAAAAATAAGATATCGAGCTGAAAAAAGGTTTCAAGTATACGGCATTGTAGCTATATCATTAGCACTATTTTTTGTCGGACTATTGATAGTCAAGATATTTTCTGAAGGATCAAGTGCATTTTCTAGAACTATGATAAAAGTACAAATAAATTTTGACTCCAAAAAATTAGGCATAACAGATATCAATAATAAAGATGAGGTCGAAAATGCTGATTATTATACATTGGTTTATGAACAGTTCATAAAAAACTATCCCTATTCAAACGACAAAGAGGAAAAGGAAATCATAAAGTTATTAAGCCCAGATTATGAGTTTGAGGCAAAAAACTATTTTTTAAAAAATAAAGATAAACTCGATGAAACTGTAACTATGCTATTTACCGCCTCAGATGATTTTGACCAACTCCATAAGGGAAATTTTCCAAGAAATATACCGGAAGATAGAAGAAGATTATCCAACTATCAACTAAATATCTATGATCAATTTTTAAAAGAAGGAAAAATAAAAAAAATATTCAATAATTATCTATTCTCTAAGGGTGATAGTAGAGATCCAGAATTAGCTGGGTTTGGAGGAGCGATTTTAGGATCTATCTTCTCTATACTTATCTGTCTTTTAATTTCTTTTCCTATTGCACTCGCTGCAGCTGTTTATTTAGAAGAATTTGCTCCAAAAAATAGGTTTACGGATTTAATAGAGATAAATATTAATAATTTAGCTGCAGTGCCCTCTATAGTATTTGGGCTTTTAGGATTGGGGATATTATTAAATGTTTTCGAGTTACCAAGGTCAACAGCTCTTGTTGGAGGAATAACTTTATCATTAATGACGTTACCAAGAATTATTATACCAGCAAGAGCATCTTTAAAAGCAGTTCCACCATCTATAAGAGATGGTGCTTTAGCAGTTGGCGCTTCTAAAGTACAAACTGTTTTTCACCATGTTGTACCTCTTGCAATGCCAGGCACTTTGTCAGGAACCATAATAGGTTTAGCTCAAGCATTAGGTGAAACTGCACCTTTATTGTTAATTGGTATGGTTGCATTTGTTGTTGAACTTCCTGGAAGTCCACTTGATCCATCAGCCTCATTACCTGTACAAGTATATTTATGGTCAGAATCAGCCGAAAGAGGGTTTGTAGAAAAAACATCATCTACTATAATGATGTTACTTGGTTTTTTAATAGTAATGAATTCATTAGCAGTTTATGCAAGACAAAGGTTTGAAAAAAAATGGAACTAAGAAATAATAAAGAGCCAAAAATCATTAGTAAAAATATTGATGTTTATTATGGAGAAAAACAAGCTTTAACCAATGTAAATTTGGAAATTTATAAAAAAGAGGTGACAGCGTTGATAGGGCCATCCGGATGTGGGAAGTCAACTTTTCTTAGATGCATTAATAGGATGAACGACGTCATTGATATTTGTAAAATTAATGGCGAAATCGAAATTGATGGTTTTAATATTTATAGGCAAGGAGTTGATGTTGTTAGATTAAGAGAAAAAGTTGGCATGGTATTTCAAAAGCCAAATCCGTTTCCCAAGAGTATTTATGATAACGTAGCTTATGGACCTTCAATCCATGGCTTGGCTAACACCAAGGATGAAATGGATCAAATCGTTGAGACAAGTTTAAAAAGAGCTGCACTTTGGGAAGAAGTAAAAGATCGACTAAATGAGTCTGGAACTGGACTATCAGGTGGACAACAACAACGACTTTGTATTGCAAGAGCAATATCTATTAATCCAGAAATTATACTTATGGATGAGCCTTGTAGCGCTCTAGATCCGATAGCAACAGCTAAAATAGAAGAATTAATAGACTCCTTAAAAACATCTTTTACAATTGTTATAGTGACCCACTCAATGTCTCAAGCTGCTCGAGTCTCCCAGCGAACAGGTTTCTTCCACCTTGGAAAATTGATAGAAATTGGTGAAACTGAAAGAATCTTTAAAAATCCTAATAATACAATGACTCAGGATTATATTACTGGTAGGTTTGGTTAATTTATGAGTGATGAGCATATAGTAAAGTCTTATGACGAAGAATTACAGGCTTTGAATGATAATATAGTTCAGATGGGAAGTTTAACTGAAAGTTTACTTCAAGAATCAACGAATGCAATTACAAAGGTTGATAAGGAGTCTGTTGCTAGGATTGTAAAGAGTGATGAGCAGATAAATAAGTTCAGATCATCTATTGATAAACAGATAATGACAATTTTAGTTAAAAGGGCTCCAGTTGCTATTGATTTAAGATATGCAATTTCAACATTAAAAATATCACAAGATTTAGAGAGAATTGGTGACTTGGCAAAAGGAAACGCAAAAAAAATTCTTCCTTTACCTGATGATTTGCCCCCTGATATGCTTAAAGGTATACGAAGACTTGGTGATACAGTACAAAAACAACTTAAACAGTCTCTTGATGCGTTCTTAGAAAAATCAGTAAATAAAAGTCTAGAAGTAATTAAAAATGATGAGCAAGTAAATAATATGGCGTCTGTATCAATTAAAGAAGTTTTAGATTTTTTATCTAAAGATAAAAAAAATTTAGAGTTCGCAACAAATTTACTTTTTGTAAATAAAAATTTAGAAAGATCGGGAGATCATATTTCTCGAATATGTCAAAATATACACTATTTAATTGAAGGTGATTATCCAACAAAATAAATATGAAAGCCAAAGTATTTTTAGTGGAAGATGATCAATCAATTGTATCATTAGTTCAATATAATCTACAAAAAGAAGGATTTAATGTTCAAACTTCTGGTAATGGTGAGGAAGCAATAAAAGATATAAAAAATTATGAACCAGATCTCATTTTGCTTGATTGGATGTTACCTGATTTATCTGGATTAAATATATGTAAATCATTAAAAAAAGATAAAAAACACAAAAATATTCCAATTATAATGCTCACTGCAAAAGGACAAGAGGAAGATAAGGTATCCGCACTTAACGCAGGTGCAGATGATTATATAACGAAACCATTCGGACACGCTGAGTTAATTGCAAGAATAAATGCTTTACTTAGAAGAAGCAAACCTAGCGTAACCCTAGATGAAATAAGTTATGAGGATATTGTTCTTGATAGAATTCAAAGAAAAGTTTTTAGAAATAAAAAATTATTAGATTTGGGCCCAACAGAATATAGAATGCTCGATTTTTTTTTAAAAAATCCAAAAAGAGTTTATACCAGAGAACAACTACTTAAAAATGTATGGCCAGAAAATATTAATGTTGAAGGCAGAACAGTTGATGTTCATATAAGGAGATTAAGAAAAGCTATTAATTTAGAAGGTTTAAAAGAATTAATCAGGACTGTAAGGTCAGCAGGATATTCTTTAGATTAATTATGCAAAGGTAACTTTACAAAAAATTCACTTCCTTTACCAATTTCACTTTCAATATGAAATTCACCTCTATGTTGATTAATTAAATGTTTTACAATGGCAAGTCCCAATCCAGTTCCACCAATCTTCTTACTATGTTCGGGATCAACTCTAAAAAATCTTTCTGTAACACGAGGTATTGATGTTTTAGGTATACCATAACCTTCATCTTTTACTTTAATAGTAACATTATCGGTATTTTTAAATTGTGTTATATTTATTTGGGTATTGCTATTACTATATTTAATTGCGTTTTGCACAATATTATAAAATATTTCAACTAATTTGTTATAATCTCCAATCACAAAACAATTTTCAGTAACATGATTTAAAATGTTAATCTTTTTATTCTCAGATAAAGTTTGCAAGTTTGAACTTACAGAATTTAGAACATCTCTAATATTTATTTTATCGCCTGGTCTCTTGTGTTCTTCTTGCTCTATTTTAGATAATGTTAATAGATCAGTGATGAGTTGGTCCATCCTATTAGTTTCATTAAGCATTATATCAATGAATTTTTTTTTAGCCTCTTTATCGTCTTTTGCAGGCCCGCTTGAAATTGTTTCAAATCCAAGCTTAATACTTTGAAGGGGCGTGCGTAATTCATGCGAAACATTCGCTACAAAATCTGACTTTAACTTTTCTATTTTTAATAATTCAGTTAAATCTTGCAAAACCACCATAATAGAAAAATTTTCATCAAAAAAGCCTTGCTCTATGTAATAAATGTTAGCTTTAAAAAATTGGTAGGTAGGTAAACTTATTTCAGAATTTACTGAGATATTTTTTTTGTTATTATAAATATTATTAATCGCTTTTACAAAATTACTGTCCCTAATGATTGAAGCATAATGAGTTGATACAATACTATTACCAAAACGTGTTAAAGCAGCAGTATTGGCGTAAATAACAACTTTGTTTTTGTTTAAAATGATGATTTGATCTTTGATTAAATTTAAAGCATTACTCCAAGTGACATATTTGTTTTTGTCGTTATTCACCTCATTATCTAAAAAAGTTTTTTTAGATTGATTATTTTTTTTCAAAAATAGTAGAGTTAATACTATAGACGTAATTACACCGGCTATAAAAAATATTATTTCCATATAAATAATTTAAACTATTTAATTTGTCTTGTGTACAAGGTTGCAGCTAATATAGCACCTAATATTTGTGCTAAAATAAAAATATGAGCTGTAGAAAAATTAATACCTGTAAATGAGTCTGTAAATATTCTACCAAGTGTAACTGCTGGATTTGCAAAACAGGTTGAAGATGTGAACCATATTGCAGAAAAAATATAAAACCCAACACAAGTAGCAATGATTTCTTTTCTTTCTTTTAAATTTAATAGTATAATTAAAACCAAACCAAAAGTTGCTAATATTTCTGACACGTATATATTATTTCCTGACCTAACATTACTAGACAATTCAATTAATTCTTTTCCGTACATGGTATTTACTATAATTACAGCTAAAAACGCACCAACTATTTGAGCAAATATATATTTGATCGCCTCATTGGCTTTTATTTTTTTCAAAATAAAAAATGCAATTGTTACTGCAGGATTAAAATGTGCACCAGAATACTTGGCAAAGGAATTAATTAAAACAAATAAAGTTAAGCCAACTGTTAGAGCATGTGCAAGTAATATGACGCCATTATCATTCGTCATATTTTGTCCCATTATACCAGAACCTATTACACTAATAATCAGAACGCATGACCCAAAACATTCAACAATTTGCTTTTTCAAGGTAAAAATTTCTCCTTTAATAAAACTTTTTTCATTTTTAAAAATATGTCGGTATTATTACAATAATGTTACAAACCATTATTAAGAGACTTTGAGTGTCACGACTTACGCTGATTTAACTCGTTTTTTTACTTTCTTCTCAATAAAATTGGGTAGTTCCTCTGGACCTTTGTCTTCATCACCCTTAAAGCCTTTAGGTTGATAAGCATGTAAAACATGTAATTTGCAATAAACCCTATCTTCCATGGGTGTCCTACCGCAGAAATAAAAGTCTTTTTCATTTGGGTGTCCTATTGGCCATCTACATGTTTTATCTGTCAGATTTTCTAATGTAGTTGGTTTTTCCGCTTCAAAATCTTTCTCAATAACTATAGCTCTAAGTCCTCTTGGTCTTCTTATCCTCTTTTGACCTTGAATTTTATTTTGATTGTTAAAGTTATTAATCCTTGGAGAAGATATCATTCTAGATTGAGTTCTTCCCCCTAAACTTAAACGGTGGGCCTTCCCTATAACAGCATTACGAGAAATACCTCCGCCCAACATTTTTGAAATCTGACTAGCAGTATGACCTTC
>CEWK01022165.1_pt1 | contig 10948 bp, 15 predicted proteins | sample 531431 | NCBI WGS metagenome assembly CEWK01 (sample SAMEA2623059, study PRJEB7988) | marine metagenome | isolation source: saline water (ENVO:00002010), including
TATAGAAGTTTACTGTGTCTTCTGCTTTTACAAAGTAAGCATATTTTTTATCTGCACTTGTTCCAACACCATTTCGTATAAATTTTGATTTGCTTTCTTTTAGAAAACGGGGATGTAGTCTATTATTCCAAACGAGCATCGGGCCAGATTGTGTAGCATAGTTGCATTTCGGCGTTTTATCCAAATAGTCGAAGGTTTCATATACATTTAACCAGTTAGAACCAATGCAAAATATCCCATTGGGTAGCATTCCGAAATTCCCCGGACCTGGTTTTGAGACGACTTTTTTCTTTTCATTATACTCTTCTTTAAAATGACCAACGGGGCTTAAATCAGGGTGGTACATACCTGCATTCATAGCAAATGATAGCTCTTTGTCGTTGTTATTTAACTCTTTACGCAAGGCATTGAAATTACCAAAGGGCTCCCCATCTTTGGTTCGTAAATATAACCTTACGTCGTCAGTTAATATTGAGACCTTACATATTGTAAGGTTAATGTTCTCGAATTTATCCTTCTTGCAATCAAGAGCATATATCTTTGAGGAAAATAGAAAGAAAATCAGGTATAAGGTTACATACCTCATTACACATCCAGATCTTTCTTTACCTTTTCCAAACTAAACAAGCGCTTAGTTTCATCCATACGATCATATGTCTCATCCAATCGAAAACGAAGATCAGGAACATATTTAAGTGTGAGGTTTTTTGAAATAGCCCGTCTAATTTCGGACTTGTTTCTAGCTAAAAGCGCTATGGCATTTTCGCCTTCTTTCCCGCCTAACGGGCAAACATAGGCTGTTGCAATCTTTAGGTCTGCTGAAGTTGTAACTTCTCCGACAGTGATGGATAGGCGGTTCAGTTCGGGATCGTGAATAGCTTCTTTGAATAAAAGATCAGATATTGCTCTTCTTATTAATTCTCCCACTCTTAGTTGTCTTTGGCTGGGCCCAAGAGTGGTTTTATCAAATTTACTAACCATAGGTAGTTATCTAAGCTGTAAATTGGTCTTTGCCAAGAGCCTCAATAGTGGCTAAATAGCCAGCAAAGAGAATGGAATTTGAGCTATGAGTGAAAATATTCGAGTTGTTGTAACTGGTGTTTCTGGGCGCATGGGACAAATGATCCTGGCAGGAGTTAGCAGTAATACAAAAACAAGGCTAGTTGGAGCAATAGAACGGGAAGGTCATGATTGGATTGGTAAAGATGTGGGTATGGTTAGTGGTAGCACGAATCTTGGGATAGAAGTTTCTGCTGACCCTGCTTCTGTATTTAAAGATGCTGATGCTATTATTGATTTTTCTGCACCAAAAGCCTCTGTTCAATTTTCTATATTAGCGGCTGAACTCGGAATTGTTCATGTGATTGGAACTACTGGTTTTAGCGACCATGAATTAGTTTCGATAAGAAATTCGGGTAAAAAAGCAAAAATTATAAGAGCTGGTAATATGTCTTTGGGTGTGAATTTGCTAGTTCAAATGACCAAAAGAGTAGCTGCAGTCTTGGATGATGATTTTGATGTAGAAATCATTGAGACGCACCATAATAAAAAAGTTGATGCTCCCTCGGGTACAGCTATAATGCTGGGGGATGCAGCGGCAGATGGAAGACAAGTTGCATTATCCAAAGTGCGCGATAGCGGAAGAGACGGAATTACTGGCGCTCGTAATAAAGGAGATATAGGCTTTGTTTCTGTTAGGGGTGGTGACGTGGTGGGTGAGCATGACGTGCTGTTTGCGGCCGCTGGTGAAAGAATTGTTTTACGCCACATAGCAACAGATCGTGCTATTTTTGTTAGGGGTGCATTAAAGGCAGTTGAGTGGGGTATTCTCCAAGCACCTGGTGAATATAGCATGAAAGATGTCTTAGGTCTTTAACAAGATCCAAGGAGATTTTTAGTCAATAATATGATTTTTTAACCAAGTTTTAACAGAGATTTCTGATGAGATTAATACTTTTTCTGTTTTTTTTGTGTTTGGGTGCTCAGGCATTTTCAGACGGAAAATTTAACAAAATAGCCAGTGAAATTGATTTTTTAGAAATTGTTGATGGTTATACTCTAGTAAGACCACTTATAAAATTGGTAGTTCAAAATGACGGTTCAATATCTGGAAAAGCAGCTTTTCGCTCAGTTCATGGAAAGTGGTTTTGGGATAACGAGTTGTTTTGTCGAACTCTGATCTGGGGTGAGCGTGATCTTGGTCCGAATTGTCAGTTAGTGCAGCACAATGGTAAAATTGTGCGCTTTACAGCAGATGAGGGAACTGGAGCCTTTGCGGACTTTAGGATTGAAAAAAAATTAGATTAGGAAAGGTTATTTTTTTTGTAAGGCTCCATTGCGCGTCGAGCTAACTCGTCAACACGTTCGTTTCCAATGTTCCCTGCATGACCTTTAACCCATTTCCAATCTACCTCATGTTGTTGACACAATGCATCAAGGCGTTTCCATAAATCGCCATTTTTAACTGGTTTTTTACTAGAAGTTTTCCAATTATTTATTTTCCAAGCAGAAAGCCAAGTTTGGATGCCGTTCATAACGTATTTACTATCTGTAAAAATCGTAATTTCACTGCTCCGGTCTAGTATTTCCAATGCAGCAATTGCTGCCATAAGTTCCATTTTATTGTTAGTTGTAAGTTCCACTCCCTCAGATAGCTCACGTTCCTTCACAACTTTGTCATCTGAAAGTGCTTGAAGAAGTACGCCCCATCCTCCGGGACCAGGATTACCTGAACATGCACCGTCAGTATAAGCGATGAGTCTATGCTTTGGCATATGCAAATACCCACTCGGACATCATACCATCTAATCCGACGTCTTTTCCTAATATATGATCAAAAACATTGAAACCACTGCTTCTCAGCAATTGGTCAAGTTCTTTTTGGGAGACGAAGGTATATCTTCTACCAAGCTTATCTCGTTTTTCTCCAGCACCCAACTTTAAGCCTATGGAAAAAAGTCCGTCTGGTTTAAGTGCTCTCTTGATAGAGTTAAGTAAGCGTGGAAAATCATCTCGTTTTGCGTGTAAGAGTGAAAAACTTGCCCAGATACCGTCAAAAATTCCATTCTCTGAGAAAGCATCAAAAGTAGCCTGGTAACTTTTTATTCTTTCATGCTTAGGTACTAATTCGAGCATATTTGGGGACGCGTCAAATGCTATTACGCTGTGCCCAAGGTTTGCTAAATATTCGGCAGAGAGGCCTGGACCGCATCCATAGTCCAAAACATTTGATTTCTTGGGAAGGTTTACGGCAAAATATTTTAGAGTTTTGGAGGGGTGTTCCTTTGTTACATTTTCTAAATATTTAGAGCTTTGTGTTTCATACACTTGCAACGTTTTTATATCAGAAGTCATATAATGATCCCAATCCCTAACAAAGATATTACAAGGAAAGTGATTGGTATCCGTAAGTTCATCCACCAATTTGGTGTTAATTTTAGAAGGTAGAAATGTCTGTCGACCAATAGAACTGCGATAAAGCCAACAATTAAACTAATGGTGTCGCTAATTGGTCCTCTTCCCATCGAAAAAAATACCCATAATGCTGGAAGGACAGATAGTATATATCCTTGACCTGCACTTTTTATATCCATTTTTGTTGCAAAACCCCATAGAACACCAGACATAAAGCAAAGGATGATAATCCCATATGAAAGCTGAATAAAAGGTCCAACAAAGCGTGCTCCAAAAATATCCATACCAAAGTTGAATGCTTCTGCAGAAACCGAGGTAATAGCACCCCATGCAAACGGGACTACCCCAAAAAGCGCCAAAACCAGCGCTACTTTCGGTATACTAGAGATCATAAAGTTTCCCGAAGTATGCGTGGTACCTTGAAGTTTACATTTTCTGTCGCCGTTTCTACAATATTTGTTTTTACTTCAAATCTTTCTTTTAAAGCTTCAATAACCTCATTTATAAGTATTTCTGGCGCAGAAGCTCCGGCGGTAATACCAATTGATTTTATATCCGTCAGTTTATCCCAATTGATTTCTGTTGCTCTTTGAACCAATTGCGAGTTTTTGCATCCTGCTTTTTTTGCCACTTCCACGAGCCGTTTAGAATTTGAAGAATTTGGTGCGCCAATTACCAAGAGAGCGTCAACGTCCGGAGCAATTTCTTTTACTGCAGCCTGTCGATTGCTTGTTGCATAACAAATATCTTCCTTGTGAGGGCCTACTATAGCAGGAAAACGAACTTTTAATGCTTCAACGACTTCAGCAGTATCGTCGATAGACAAGGTTGTTTGGGTAACGTATGCAAGCTTAATAGGATCACGGACAGTTAGATTTTTTACATCTTCAGTATTCTCGACTAGCAAAACACCTCCGTCAGGTAATTGTCCCATGGTTCCAATAGTTTCTGGATGTCCTGCATGTCCAATCATCACTATCTGAAGCCCGTTTTCAAAATGTCTGTCTGCTTCGATATGAACTTTACTCACCAATGGGCACGTGGCATCAACATAAATCATTTCGCGCCGTTTTGCTTCAAGTGGTACGGACTTGGGTACTCCATGTGCAGAAAAAATTATAGGTCTGTCAACCGGGGCTTCGTTTACCTCTTTTATAAAAATGGCACCTTTTGATTTTAACTCATCAACAACAAATTTATTGTGTACAATTTCATGGCGCACGTAAACGGGTTTCCCCCATTTTTCTAATGCCATCTCTACTATTTGTATGGCACGATCAACCCCCGCACAGAACCCTCGAGGTGCTGCCATGTAGACTGTTAATTGTGGATTACTCATTTTAAAATGACCGTTAAATTATTTTGATATAATATCTTTATGATCGTTATCGGTAAACCCTTATCTTTATCAAGTAAAACCACTTTAATTTTGGCATCAAAATAAAAGATCATATTCAAATAAATTTTATTTAGTATTCTGCCATCTGAAACTTTTATATATGATATGGTAAAACAAAAAGTTCGATTATATCATTGTTGAAAACGAAAGACGGTTTGATGGTCAGCTCTGCCTTTATTGCTCTCGGAAGTAATCTAAATCTTGAGGGCTTTTCCTCTCATGAGTTACTGAAGGCAGCGATCAGAGAATTTGGTAAATCAAATCTTCAGTTGCAAGCAATTTCGCGCTTTTTTAAAAACCCCGCTTTTCCAATCGGTTCCGGCCCTGATTTCGTAAATGCAGTGATTAAAGTTTGTACACACGAAAAAGCACAAAAGGTCATGGATCAATTACATGCGATCGAGAAAAAATTTGGTAGGTCTCGTGGGAAAAGGTGGGGAGAAAGAACATTAGATTTAGATTTGATAGCTTTTGATCAATCTATAAAACCCAACAAATCTGTTTATTTGTATTGGCACGACTTAAAGCAAGAAAAGCAGATATTTGAAGCACCGTCTGATTTGATATTACCACATCCAAGAATGCATGAGAGAGCATTTGTTCTAATACCCCTTTTAGACATTGCGCCGAGCTGGGTACATCCTGTACTTATGAAAAATACAAGTCAACTTTGTGATAATTTAAACTGTGAAGATATTTCTCACTTAAGATGTATATAAACACTCTTGTGTTTTTAATATTGATCTAATAAATACCTGAGTCTGCAGAGATAGGATTAGGAGAAATTCATGGCACGTGTCACAGTAGAAGATTGCGTAGATAAAGTTCCTAATAGATTTGAGTTGGTTATGCTAGCTGCACATAGGGCTAGAGAGATTTCTTCGGGATCATCGCTTACCATTGAACGTGATAATGATAAGAACCCAGTCGTGTCTTTGAGAGAAATCGCTGATGAAACACAAACTGCCGGTGAGTTGCGTGAGCGTTTAATCGAGAGTAACCAGACCCAAATAGAGGTTGATCTCCCAGAGGATGACTCCATGGCTGTACTAATGGGTGGTGGTGATGATAATGACCGCGCTGAAGATGATGATATGAGCGAAGAAAAATTACTTCGTGCATTAATGGCCGCTCAAGATAAAGGATAATCTGAGGCCCGAGGGTCTAAACAATGTTAACTGCAGAAGAGCTTGCCACTCGAATAAAATATTACAATCCTAAATCTAATTTTAAGATGATTGTAAATGCCCATAAATATGGGCAAATCAAGCATGAAGGTCAGTTTAGAAAATCTGGCGAAAAGTATTTTTCCCACCCTGTTGCAGTGGCCGAGATTTTGGCCGATCAGCAATTAGATGATGCAACAATCGTAACTGCTTTATTGCATGACACCATAGAAGATACGTCTTCGAGTAAAGATGAAATTAAAAAACAGTTCACCCCAGAAATTGCTGAGTTAGTGGATGGTGTTACTAAATTAACAAATATGCAATTGACCTCTACGGAAACAAAGGAAGCAGAAAATGTGCGCAAACTGCTTATGGCAATTGCACAGGACGTTAGAGTGATTTTAGTGAAACTCGCAGATAGATTACACAATATGCGCACAATCAAATCGATGAACTCAGAAAAGCAACTTCAGAAAGCTCGTGAGACTATGGAAATATACGCCCCTTTAGCTGGTAGAATGGGCATGCAGTCAATTAGAGAGGATCTTGAAGATCTGGCTTTCCGTGTACTTAATGCTGATGGTCGCGCCTCAATAATAAGACGTTTTATTGTCCTGCAAAAGGAAACTGGCGATGTTGTGCAGAGAATTACTGATGATATGCATTCAGAATTAGAGGCGTCTGGTATACAAGCTAAAATTGAGGGTAGAGCAAAAAAGCCCTATTCTATTTGGCGCAAAATGCAAGAAAAAGCCCTATCCTTTTCTCGCCTCTCGGATATTTATGGATTCAGAATAATATGCAGAACTGATGAAGAATGTTACCGGGTACTTGGAATAATTCACAAGCGCTGGCGCGCAGTTCCAGGACGTTTTAAGGATTATATTTCTCAGCCAAAATCCAACGGATATCGATCAATTCATACTACAGTTTCAGGTAGGAATGCGCGCCGTGTCGAAGTTCAAATACGAACGCAGCAAATGCATGACGTGGCTGAAAGTGGCATAGCCGCACATTGGGCCTACAGAGATGGGGTCAGAAGCGAGAATCCTTTTACCGTTGATCCGGTAAAATGGATAACGAGCTTGATAGAGGAGTTTAATACAGAGGAAGATCATGAGGCATTTCTGGAGGCTGTAAAGCTGGAAATGTACCCTGATAAAGTCTTTTGCTTTTCACCAAAGGGAGAAGTAATTAAGTTACCCAAGGGTGCTACACCTATTGATTTTGCCTATGCAATACACACTCGTATTGGAAATTCATGCGTCGGTGCGAAAATAGATGGATTACGTGCACCTCTTTGGACCCGATTAAGAAATGGTCAGTCGATTGAAATTCTTACTGCGATGGGGCAAGAACCACAAGCCACATGGCTGGAAATGACAGAAACTGGAAAGGCTAAATCAGCAATTAGGCGTGCGTTGCGTGAAGCAGATCGCGATAAATACATCATCATGGGTCAGCAGCTTTTGCGAGCTGCATTTGAGCATTTTGGTAAGAAAGCGACGGATAAAGCTCTAGAAAACGCAGCCAATAAACTTCGAATTAGCGATGTGCCAGAGTTATATGCTAGATTGGGAAGCGCAGAGCTGCAGCCCAGAGATGTAATCAACGTAATATTTCCAGATTTTTCGACAGCAAAAGAACCTGAAATTGATCAAAAGCTTGCAGTGATAGGCCTTGCCGAGGGACAATCATTTAATAGAAAACCCTGCTGTCAGCCTTTACCAGGTGAGAGAATTGTTGGTATAGCAACAAGTGGTAAAGGCGTCTCAGTTCATTCAATTGATTGTCCCACATTGGTCAGTTTTGAAGATAATATGGATTTATGGTTAGATTTACATTGGCATGCAGGGAAACATCCGTCGATTTATCCAATCACCCTAGAATTGACAATTAGTAATGACGCTGGTGTTTTAGGACGAGTTTGTACAATTGTAGGTGATCTGGGTGCGAATATATCGGATATGGAGTTTCTAGATCGTAAGCCAGATTTCTTTAAATTGATCCTTACTGTTGATTTACGCGATGTTGAACACTTACATGCAGTATTATCAAGATTAGACACTGAGAATGCCGTCGCAACAGTAACACGTACTCGGCGAAGCGGAACTGATAGTGAATAATAAAGTTTTAGAGGTTCATCTTGGTTTTTAAGAGGAGAGAAAAGCGCTCATGGGGTTCACTGCTTCAGTTCTTATTATGGCCAAAAGGTGGCTGGACCAGAGCAGCAGTATATGTCAAGCATCGTTTGCACCGATTACCTGACAATCCTGAAAAAATTGCAAGGGGTATCTGGGCTGGTGTTTTTACGACTTTTACTCCCTTTTATGGGCTTCATTTTATAGTTGCAGGGACAATTGCTTTTATTCTGCGGGGAAATGTCTTGGCTGCCTTACTTGCTACATTTTTTGGTAATCCCCTGACTTACATTCCAATTGGAATTATCTCGCTTCGTACTGGTGAATTTTTACTTGGAAGTGAGGGATTAGGTCACAACGGTGAAAATTTAGTCTCTTTGTTTTTTAGTGCATTCTCTGACTTAAAATCAAATCTTTATTCGTTTATGTTCGGTGGTTCTGTTGAGTGGAATGATCTAATAATATTTTATCAAGAAGTCTTTTTTCCATATCTCATTGGTGGAGCTTTTCCAGGAATTTTTGCAGCTACTATTTGTTGGATGGTTAGCTTGCCACTAATTCGTGCTTATCAGAATAGACGTAAAGGTAGATTACGTGAAAAACTGCGAGAAATTAAAGAGAAAAGCACTAAATTTCGCAAAAAGTAATTTATGGAATTTAACTTGGAGCATTTTATATGACAATATTAACTGATGTCCGGCTTGGTGTGAATATCGATCACGTTGCTACAATTCGAAATGCTCGTGGTAGTATGTATCCTGATCCTGTAGAAGCAGCTGTTCTAGCTCAAAATGAAGGAGCTGATGGGATTACTGCACATTTGAGAGAAGATCGGCGCCATATTCGCGATGAGGATATTGATGGATTAATTGCAGCTTTGAACATACCGTTAAATTTTGAAATGGCTGCTACTGACGAAATGCAGAAAATAGCATTAAAGCATAAGCCTCATGCAGTATGTCTTGTCCCAGAAAAAAGAGAGGAGAGGACTACGGAGGGGGGGTTAGATGTTTTGAAAGAAGAAACCAAATTAGAGGCCTTTATAAAACCATTAAATAATGCTGGTTGCAGAGTTTCATTGTTTATCGCAGCAGTGCCTGCTCAGGTTAAGGCAGCAAAAAGGGTTGGTGCGGCGGTAGTCGAGCTGCATACGGGCGCCTATTGTGACTATTATTATGAAACAAAGCACTCAAAATGCGAAGCAGAATTTGAAAAGTTAAAAAAGATGTGTGGTTACGCCCACTCTTTAGGCCTAGAGGTGCACGCTGGACACGGCTTGACCTTTGAAACTGTTGGTCCGATTGCTGCCTTTCCAGAATTAAAAGAATTAAATATAGGGCATTTTTTGATAAGTGATGCTGTATTTAATGGCCTCGGCACTTCAATTAAAAAAATGAAAAAACTTATCGAAGAGGCGCGCACTCGTTGATTATTGGTACAGGTACAGACTTAGCCAATATTGATCGGATTAATAAGGTTTTAATTCGTCATGGTGACAGATTTCGTGATAGAGTTTTTACAAAGCTTGAACAGGCCAAAGCAAGCCGGCGAAAAGATGAGGCGGGTACTCTAGCAAAACGATGGGCAGCTAAAGAAGCGTGTTCAAAAGCACTTGGGACCGGCCTGCGCATGGGTATTTCTTGGAAAGATATGGCGGTAAGTAATATTGACACTGGGCAACCAGTGATGACACTTACTGGTTGGGCAAAAAAGCGTTTGGAAGAGTTGACCCCTGCGGAACATTTTGCAACCCTTCACGTTTCACTTACTGACGACCATCCTTGGGCACATGCTATAGTAATAATTGATGCGCAGCCTTTGGCTTGACACAATCCCACCAAAATAGCATTAGCAAGTAACAGTTTAAGGAGCACTTGGGATGGCGAAACCCAAAAAGAAAGAAGGTTTTTTGGAAACCATCAAAACTATAGTATTTGCACTTATTCTGGCTGGTATTTTTCGGACCTTATTTTTTCAACCTTTTTGGATCCCATCGGGCTCAATGAAGGATACTCTGCTAATTGGTGATTTTTTGTTCGTTAATAAAATGTCCTATGGTTACTCATATGCATCGTGTCCTACCGTTAGACTAGCAGCAATTGGACTAAATATTGACGCAGAAGATATTTGTGGTTTTTTGCGTGGGGATAATAAGAGGATTTTAGGAGCGGAGCCTAAGCGTGGTGATGTGGTTGTATTTCGTCACCCTACAAATGGCCAGGATTATATAAAGCGATTGATAGGTCTACCAGGTGAAAAAGTACAAATCAGAAATGGGTTAGTATATATCAATGAAACTCAATTGGAAGTTATACCTGATGGTACTTTTGATGAAATAAAGTCTCCACAGGGACCTTTTGGAAATATGCCTAGATGTGCAAATGAGGTGGTTGAGCAAAATGGTGTTTGCAAAAAAGAAAAATTTGTAGAAATTTTACCCAATGGAGTTTCACATTCTATTTTGAATTTTATGCGGCAAACAGTAGACGACACACCTGTGTACCATGTGCCCTTGGGCCACTATTTCTTTCTGGGGGATAATAGGGACAATTCTAGCGATAGCCGCATATCTCAATCGAGAGGTGGAGTAGGCTTCGTACCTTTTGAAAACCTTGTTGGTAGAGCAGACAGAGTACTTCTCTCGTCTGCTGGCAGGTCTATGTTTGCCTTCTGGACATGGAGAGGGGATCGTTTTTTTGAGGGTATTGAGTGAAAAAATCTGTTGATATTGAAAGATTTGAGAAGCGCCTGGGATATAAATTCAAAGATCCAAAGTATCTTCTGGAGGCGCTTACACATCCTTCTTTCTCTTCAACAAATAGGGC
>CEWK01086445.1_pt1 | contig 10948 bp, 9 predicted proteins | sample 531431 | NCBI WGS metagenome assembly CEWK01 (sample SAMEA2623059, study PRJEB7988) | marine metagenome | isolation source: saline water (ENVO:00002010), including
TGCAATCTTTCCTTGCACACTGCTGTTGTTGGCATAGGTTGCAGTTAATTTAGAAATAGTCGCGTCTGAAACCCCATAACCAGGATTAAAAATATTAACCAAAGTCAAACCAATGCTGATGGCCACTACCGTTGTGAAAACGTAAATAATAATGGTCTTTAGACCAATAGAAGCAAATTTTGAAATGTCTTTTAAGTCGGAGATTCCCTTGATGAGAGAGGCTAAAATCAAAGGGACCGCAATTAACTTAAGCAGCTTTACAAAAATAGTCCCCAATGGCCTGATCCATGCTGTAATAAAAGTAGCACCCCATTCAATTTGAAGCATCAAAAAACCAAAAATCACACCCAAAAGCATGCCAATTAATATTTTCCAATGCAAGGCCAAAGATTTCATAATATTATAGTTTTGAAAGGCGGTTAAGCAGCGTGAAATCTGCCAAAACCAATGCTGCCATGGCTTCTACAATGGGAACGGCACGCGGTACCACACAAGGGTCGTGACGCCCCTTACCGTGCATTTTTACCGAATTACCAGTTTTATCAATTGTATCTTGTGATTGCATCACCGTGGCAACAGGTTTAAAAGCCACATTGAAATAAATATCCATTCCATTGCTGATGCCCCCTTGAATGCCACCCGAGTGGTTGGTCTTGGTAGTACCATCGCTATTAAAAGCGTCATTATGGACGCTGCCTTTCATTTTAACCCCATCAAAACCAGAACCATACTCAAATCCTTTGACAGCATTAATGGACAACATGGCTTTTCCCAGTTGGGCGTGTAATCTATCGTATACTGGCTCTCCGAGGCCCACGGGCACATTCTTTAGGACACAAGAAACCGTACCTCCTATGGTATCCCCTTCTTTTCGGATGGCTTTTATTTTTTCAATCATGGCTTCAGCTACAGTTATATCAGGACAGCGAACGATATTAGATTCGGTTTGTGATAAATCCAATTGGTGATGGTTTTTTGCTAAAGAAATGGTTCCAACTGAAGAGGTGTAAGCTGTTATGGAAATACCACTTAAAAATTGTTTCGCGATAGCACCTGCAACCACCCGACAAGCGGTTTCTCTGGCCGAGCTGCGGCCGCCCCCTCTGTAATCTCTTTGCCCATATTTTTCGTTGTAAGTAAAATCGGCGTGGCTGGGACGAAATACATCCTTGATGTGGCTGTAATCTTTCGATTTTTTATCGGTATTTTTAATGATAAATCCTATAGGCATTCCAGTGGTAACACCTTCAAAAATTCCGGATTGAAATGCGACTGTATCGGGTTCTTTCCGCTGGGTTACAATCTTGGATTGGCCAGGCTTGCGGCGGTCCATCTCTTGTTGAATTTTATCAAGATCAATAGAAACACCTGCAGGGCAACCATCAATTACACCGCCAATGGCAGGGCCATGAGATTCCCCAAAGGTTGTTAATTTAAAAATGTTTCCGAATGAATTTCCAGCCATAATGACAAAGCCTATTGATTAATATTAAGATGTAAAATTAATAAAATAAGCGCTAGCAGCCATTAAATTGAGATACAATTTTTTAGAGCAGTTTCGTAAACCGCTTCATAACTGGAAACAATTTGATGAATGTCAAATTTAGAAGCCACGGATTTTGCGGCCATTTTAAAGGTTTCAAGCCTATCAGAATCTTTTAAAATGTGAAGGGCATTTTTGGACATAGTTTCTATATCTCCCACTGGACTTAAAAACCCTGAGAGGCGATCAATGTTAACTTCTGGTAAACCACCAGAATCACTTGAAATGACAGGAACGCCTGACGCCATGGCTTCCAGGGCAGATAACCCAAAACTTTCAGTTTCTGAAGGCAAAAGAAATAAATCACTGAAACATAAAATTTTATTGACCTCGTTACTATTCCCTAAAAACACCACGCGGTCTTGAATTTCAAGCTGTGCACAGAGACGTTCGGCATAAGCACGCTCAGGCCCCTCTCCAACCATCATCAATTTAGAAGGGATTTCTTTTTGAATGTTATTAAAGATGTGAATCACATCAGGAATGCGTTTTACGGGTCTAAAATTACTCACGTGAGTTATCACGCGCTCTTCAGCACTTGCTAAAAGCCCTCGTGGACATAAATTGACAGTCTCTTTGTACTTGTTTAAATCTATAAAATTTGGAATAACATTGATGTCTTTCTGGGTTTTAAACAACCTTTGGGTTACGTCTTTTAAACTTTGAGATACTGATGTAACGGCATCAGATTGATTGATACTAAAAGTTACTGCCGTTTTGTAAAAAGGATGGCTTCCCACAAGCGTAACATCTGTACCGTGTAAAGTGGTCACAATTGGCAATACAATGCCTTCTTGATGTAACATTTGTTTAGCCATATAGCCAGCGTAGGCATGTGGGATGGCATAATGTACATGCAATACATCAATTTTATACATTTTGACCATGTCCACAATCTTACTGGACAATGCCAATTCATAGGGCTGGTAATGAAATAATGGGTAATCTGGCACATTAACTTCGTGAAAATGAACATTTTCGCTGATCAGTTCAAGCCGTACAGGCTGTCGGTATGTTATAAAATGGACTTCATGCCCTTTTCGAGACAACTCCAGGCCAAGCTCTGTAGCAATCACGCCACTGCCGCCAAAGGTGGGATAACAAACAATTCCTATTTTCATTTTAATCTGTAATGGCTTCTTGAATAAAGCGTTGGATTTCGGTCCGAATATTGTCCTCAAGCAAGCGGTTATTCTTGGAATCGGGATATGTTCGGTTGGACAAAAATACATAAATAATCGCTTCCTCAGGATCGGCCCAAGCAAAGGTGCCTGTAAATCCCGAATGCCCAAAACTTTGCATGGACACACAACCACAAGTAGGGCCATCTTCTTCCAGTTGGGGTTTATCAAAGCCCACTCCTCTTCTGTTATCGTCTTCACAATAATAGCAGGTGTTAAAAGCAGTAATGGTTTGAGGTTTGATAAAGTTTTCTCCGCCATAAGTCCCCTTTTGCAAAAACATTTGCATCAACTTGGCCACATCATTTGCCGTACTAAATAAACCGGCATGCCCCCCCACTCCATTTTGCATAGCAGCGCCCATATCGTGCACATGACCATGAACTTTTTCAAAGCGAAAATAATTATCCTGTTCTGTAGGAATGATTTGAGTTTTATCGAAACGATTTAAAGGAAGATAGGTAGAAGAATTGGCGCCTATAGAACTGTAAAAGTGTTGTTGAATCAAATCATTTAATGGAAGCTCATAATGGTTCTCAATAAATTCCTTTAAAATGTAGTAAGGCAGATCGCTGTAGCGATATTTGCGCTTTTCTAAGAGCTCGGATGCAAAAATATTTTCATGAATACTGTCTGTAAAATCGGCACGGAGAAATGTGTTGTCCGAAATTTGAATCGGAAAATCTATAGATTTTTTAGTTCTGAAAAAATTTGGATGAGGTTTTTGGGTGACAGAATCTAAAGTAGCAGAGTAAAACGGGATCCAAGGTTTTAGTTGGGCAAAATGCGATAACATTTCTTTGAGGGTGATATGGGCTTTATTAGAATTTTTGTAGCTTGGCAATAAGGTTTCCAAGCGGTCGTCTAAGTTAACTACACCCAAATCGACCAACTCCATAAGCAGAGGCAGTGTAACTAAAATCTTAGTCAGTGAAGCTACATCGTACAAGTCCTTGGGGGAAACCTTTATCTTATTTTCATAGGTGTGGTGACCAAAACTTTTGTGGTAAACGACCTTGCCTTTACGTGCCACAAGGAGTTGTAAACCTGGTGTCATCTTTTTATCGATTGCCAAATGGGCCATAGAATCCAACTTAAGGAGCCGCCTGGAACTCATGCCTACACTTTCTGGAACCCCATAAGCCAATCTTCCCAATGGTTGAGTTTGAATCCCTTGACCGACCTTAAAAGAGGAGTTGGAAATACTTACAGGTAATTTTCCTTTGGCGGGCAAAGCACCAAAAATAATTTGAGCGGCAACGCGCTGAGAAATTTCACTGTTTTGATAAGCCAACAAAATACTTTCTATATTTGAAAGTGATTTTAAAGCATTTAAGGCATAGGGCTTAGTAAAGACCGATAAAATTACTTTATTTTGACGGGCAATTTCTTGCAACCAAACCAATTCCTTATTTGAAAATTGATAAGCTTTCCAGGGACTTAAATTGGATTTATGAAATCCGATTATTACAGAACTATAAGAATTTAAAGAAGCCACCACCGCATCAAGGTTTTGAGATTCAATTTTATCCACCTTCGTATATTGTTGCAATGCATTGTAAAATGCATCGCCTGAATCGTCTCCCATCGGAAGGTAGGCAACCTTCTGTAATTGCAAATCATTTATCGGGATAGATGAATTTTTATTTTTAACAATTGTGTGTGCATTTTGCATCAAACGCTCATACAAAACATCGTCTATTGGACGGTTCAAGTCTTCTATAAGATTTTCGGTCGCTACAGGCTGATACATATGCAAACCTACTTTATATTTAGCGCTTAAAATCTTTTTGACAGAATAAGCCAAACGGGCCTCTGTAATTTCTCCAGAATCATAGGCAGCTGTTATTTTTTTGATGCCTTGACTGACATCTTCAGACATCAACAACACATCGTTTCCAGCCCTGAAGGCTTGCAAGTCAATGGCACCCGCTGTGCTGTAATTTGAAACACCTTTCATATCCAATGCATCTGTGAAGATCAAACCCTTAAAATCGAGCTTTGATTTTAAAAGTTTACCAACTATGCTTTTGGATAATGATGAAGGGTATTGGCTTTTAGGCTCTAGTGCAGGCACATTTAAATGGGCCACCATGATACTAGACAAGCCGTTTTTAATCAGAGTTTTGTAAGGATATAATTCTACGTTTTGAAGACGTTTTTTACCAAAGCGAACTGTGGGCAAAGTTTTATGAGAATCTTTATCGGTATCGCCATGACCCGGAAAGTGTTTGGCATTGGCCAAAACACCCGTACTTTGGAGGCCTTGCATAAAAGCCAGAGCTTTTTCTGTAACATTTTGCTTTTCTTCACCAAATGAGCGGTTGCCAATGATGGGATTTATGGGGTTTGTATTGATATCGACAACTGGTGCAAAATTAAAGTGTACTCCCAGTCGTTTACAATGTGATCCAATATGCTGGCCTGTTTGTCGTATCAATTCCAAGTCTGTTATAGCTCCTAATGTCATGTTCCAAGGAAATGCATATGTCGAATCAAGCCGCATGTTTAAACCCCACTCGGCATCCATACCCACCAACAATGGAAGCTTGGATACCGCTTGTAGTTCATTGTTTAAATGCGCTTGGCGGACAGGACCTCCCTTTGAATAAATCAAACCTCCAATATGATGCTGCTCAATAAGGTTGATGAGTTTGGACTTGTTGAGATTCTTTTTATCAGAAAAAACTTGAACCATAAAAAGTTGACCTATTTTTTGCTTTGTACTCAAAGAGCTGTATACACTGTCAACCCATTGATTTTGTGCTAATGAATCTGGTGCGGTTAGAGGCGATTGCGCAGCCAATAAATACATATTGAGGCCTAAAAAAAGGGGGAGGATAGAACGCATAAATAAGTTTTCAGTATGGTTGAAAATACCATGCCAAATTACTGTTTTTTGCTTAAAATTTAACAACTATAACCCGTATAATTTATTAAAAAGAGATGGTTTTTATAAATAAAAGCCCTTTGGCATGTATATTGAATGTATGATTTCAAAAACACAAATACCATGAAAAAAATCACTTACCTACTCATAATTATGCTTGTTTGTAACCAAGCATTTACACAATCTAAAAATTTCATTGACCAAGCCTATCTTGAAACAACTGCAAAAGTTGATACACTGGTGGTTCCTGACCAAATCTTTCTTTCCATTTACATTGATGAAGGGGAAGACCGCAATAAAACATCTCTAGAAAAACAAGAAAAGGAAATGGCAAAAGTATTGGAAAATTTAGGAATCGATTTAAAAAAACAATTGAAACTACAAGACCTAACCAGTGCCTACAAAAAATATTTTTTAAAACGGAAAAATGTTCTAAAGTCTAAATTGTATGCGCTTGAGGTTTACGACGCCATGACGGCTGGAAAAGTACTCATTGGGCTTGAAAATATTGGGATTTCAAATGTTGCATTGACCAAAACAGCTTTTTCAAAAATGGAATCGCTAAAACTTACACTAAAATCCAAAGCCATTTTAAAAGCAAAAAGCAATGGGATGGCACTCACAGGGCCTTTGAATCAGGTCTTGGGAAAAGCCATATACATCAGTGATCAATACCAAAGCAATCCATATTGCAAAAATCATGCAATGCTAGTTGAGGTTGCTGATGCTGAGGATGCTGAAACCAAAAGCGGTATTGAAACCCCCATTGATATTGAGTTTTCAAAAATTAAACTGGAATGTCAAATAAGTGTGAAATTTGCGCTCAACTAAAAAAACGGGCATGCCAACTATCAATTGCAGGAACTTCCCAGTGGTCTAAGTATTCTGCTTTTGTTTGAACCAGATGGTTAAAGACAATGGTGTTTTTAGAAACTGCTTTGTCTTTAGCCATTTTTTTAAAGTCTTTAAGTGTTTTGTAAGCGACATAATCACCTTGTTTGTAGGAGACGTTTAATTTATCCAAAAGGTCTACTTTATAGGTTGTTTCCAACTGCTTTATAAAATGAACAGAGGCATCTATAGAACAACCTGTTGCCTTTTGCTTTTCTTGATCCAATCCAATGATTATAAAGCGCTTGTACTTGAATTCAAAGGCCGCCTTTAAATCGGCACCATGGGCAGTCCAGCCCTCTAAAAAAGTTTGTAATTTTTTGGAGATTTCCAGGATTTCTTCTTTGGAAAAGGAGCGGTTGCATTGGTATATCCAAATGCGTGCAGTTTCTGGCAATGTTTGAAAGTCAACAATCATGCTTATAAATCTTTTGCTTCAGCAATCATTTCTGCGACATCTTTAACCTTCACTTGACCTTCAGCCTTGTTTTTAACCCCGTCTGTCATCATGGTATTACAAAAAGGACAGCCAGCGGCAATAATGTCGGGCTTGGTCTGTAATGCTTGCTCTGTACGTTCTATATTAATTTCTTTATTGCCGGGTTCCGCATCCTTAAACATTTGAGCACCACCCGCACCACAGCACAGACCATTTCTGCGTGATTTTTTCATTTCTACTAGCTGGGCATCCAATTTTTTAATCAAATCTCTAGGGGCTTCATAAATGTTATTGGCACGCCCCAAATAACAAGGGTCATGGAAAGTAATGCGTTTACCTCTAAATTGACCACCCTCAATAGTGAGTCTACCGTCCTCTAGAAGGCTTTTCAAAAACTGGGTGTGGTGTACAACCTCATAACGCCCACCCAAAGAGGGATATTCATTTTTAATGGTATTGAAACAGTGCGGACAGGCAGTAACTATTTTTTTTACTTCATATAAATTCATTACTTCAATGTTAGTGACCGCTTGCATTTGAAATAAAAACTCATTGCCAGCACGTTTAGCAGGGTCTCCGGTACAACTTTCCTCGGTCCCCAAAACTGCAAATGAAACCTTAGCACTGTGCATGATTTTAACAAGAGCCTTAGTGATTTTTTTGGCTCTATCATCAAAACTTCCAGCACAACCAACCCAAAACAAAACTTCAGGGGAAATTCCCTGTGCGTGCAATTCGGCCATGGTGGGTACTTTTAGTGCTTCTTTCATTTGTTTATTTCATTTTTATTCGTTTTTTCCGTCGTCAAAAACTTGAATGGTAACTTCTTTTTCTACTAGGTCTGTAAACTTTCCTCTGTATCGAGTAGCTTTTACCAAATGGTTATCAATCCAGTGGTAGTTACCACCTCGTGGTTTACCCATCAATAAAGTGTGGTAATTGAAACCATATTTTTTCAACCAAGTTTCAGTCACCATTCTATGCTCTTCTGTTCGCGAGGTAAAAAAACAAATCATATGGCCTTCTGCGTACCATTTATTACAGGTTTTTTTGGCATCTTCAAAAGGAAGACAAGTGGCCATACGTTCGGGTTCTTCATTGGGAACGTCCTCGGTAATGGTTCCGTCAATGTCAATTAAATAATTTTTGACACCCTCTGGTAAGACAGGACTTATCAGTTCTCCTTCTTCAACTTTTTGATGTAATAATGCGTCTGCTTCTTCTCGTTTCATTTTTATAATTTAATTTATTCGTTATTCCAGTTTAATCGGTCCATTTGGTTGTACGGCCATGGAGCGCCGTTATTTTCTATATTGGTCATCATATTGTTGAGTTCCACTGGCGCTGCGCTTTGTTCCATGACAAGATAGCGGCGTAAATCTAGAATAATAGATAGTGGATTAATGCTTACAGGGCATGCCTCAACACAAGCATTGCAGCTCGTACAAGCCCAAATTTCTTCATTGCTGATATAATTACCGAGGAGTTGTTTGCCATCAGAAATAAACTTTCCTTTATTGTTGTCAATGTTTTTTGCCACTTCTTGCAAGCGGTCACGGGTATCCATCATGATCTTTCGAGGTGATAATTTCTTGCCGGTTTGATTTGCGGGACATTCGCTAGTACAGCGACCACACTCTGTACAAGTGTAGGCATTGAGCAATTGAATTCTGTTCAAATCAAAAACATCACTGACTCCAAATTTTTCTGGATCCTCAGCGCCATCTTCTGGAACTGCATACGGATCGGCATCGGGATCCATCATTAACTTGACTTCATTGGTCACAGACTCAAGGTTATTTAATTGTCCATTGGGTTCTAAACTGCCAAAATAGGTGTTTGGAAAGGCCAAAATAATGTGCAAATGTTTTGAATAGTACAAATAATTCAGGAAGATTAAAATCCCAATAATGTGAAGCCACCAAGCAGTTCTTTCTATGGCATGCAATGGCATTCCCTCAAACCACGGCGCAACAAATCCGCTAACGATATTACCTGAACCCATGGCCTGGAATTCTACATCTGTGGCATTCATGGTGATAAAAAGCCCCATAAGGATAATTTCAAAATAAATGATAAGATTGGCATCTCGTTTGGGCCAGCCTTTCATTTCGGGACTCAAAAAACGTTTAAGCTGCATGACATTTCTACGAGTCCAAAAGAAAATAACGGCCACAAAAACTAAAAGTGCTAGAATTTCAAAAGTCCCGATTAAGATTCCGTACAAAGGGCCTATGGAAGAAAAAATACGGTGGGTTCCAAAAAGACCATCAATTACAATTTCTAAAACTTCAATATTGATAATGACAAATCCAATGTATACGATGATATGTAAAAGTCCTGATATTGGACGCCTGACCATCTTACTCTGCCCCAAGGCAATACGTGTCATATTCACCCATCGTTGTTTGCGAGATCCCACTACTGGTTTATCGACTCCCAGTTTAATATTTCGCTTAAGCTTCTGGATATTTCGCACAAAAAAACCAATGCCAGCAGCTAAAAGGAGTCCAAAAATAATATTTGGCAAAAACGTCATAAATAGTGATTAGTTTTTTGATTCCTCACTTGATTCTTCAACTGATTTTTCGGAAACATAGGGTTTGTTCTTTTTTCCAAATAATGAAAAATGCACATAACGTTTGGGATTTAATTTCATATCCTCTAACAAAGCTTCCAATTGGCCTAAAGCCCCTTCTAAATTATTATACAATGCCTCGTCTTTCATGAGCTTACCAACAGAACCCTCACCTTGTTCAATGTTTGACAAGAGCGTGTCGAAGTTTGTGATTGTGGACTGTAAGCCTGCAATTGTTTCTGCTAGGTCTGCTTCAGAAAGTGAGGCGCTCACTTCTGACAAGTCTTCTGAAATTGTACTAAAATTTCCCAAAGTGGTGGTAACAGATTCCTCATTATCTGCCAAGAGTGTTTGAAGTGCATTAGAAGTTTTTTCAAAAGAACTAATGGTCTTTTCCAACTGAAATATACTCCCTTTTATGTTTGACTTTGTTTCTTCATCAAAAATACTGTTGATGTTGTTTAGCAATGTATCGGCACTCAACATCACAGACTCAATTTTTTCTTGCAGTGGGGTTAAACGTTGATTTACAAGTTCTGTCAAACCTGGTTTTATCTCAGATCTCAAAACATCGCCAGACTCAACATCTTCGCCACCGTCATTGGCAGGAATAATGGCAATGGCTTTACCGCCTATAAGTCCGGATTCATACAATTGCGCACTGCTGTTTTTTGAAAATTTAAAATCACTTTCTATTAGCATGGAAACCCTCAACATCCCACTACCATCATCAGCAAACATAATGTCTTGAACTTTTCCAACTTTATGTCCATTGATAGTAACAGCCGAAGATATGGCCAAGCCCTCAACATTTGAGTAAACAGCCGTTATTTCACGGGAGCTACTCAAAAGGTTTTCTCCTTTGAGGTAGTTGAAAATAAAAATGAACAACAAGATTCCCGATAGGACCAAAATTGCTGTTTTAATTTCTTTTGATTTTTTCAATATTTTTGTTTTAGAAGCACTACAAATCTAATAATTAATTTATAAAATTGAAGGCTAATTATTTTTAGTTTTTATGGCATTTTCAATCGAAATCCTATCACCATTTAGATAGGCCACTACAAAAGCAGTAGTGTAGCCACGTGAAACGACCATATCTTTCATTATAACTGCCTGATTGTAATCTTTTGTTTCTCCGTAAAAATAACGCCATATTTTACCCTTTTTTTTACGGCTTAACTCATCAAGCCCATTAAAATTGTAGGGCTTTAAAGCCAATTTTTTTGAGCTGGCAGCAATTTGGACTTTAAAGATAATGTTCGCAGTTTCTAATGGAGTTGAAATTGGAGTCTCGAGGATATCAATGTCTGGATTAAGAATTGATTTATAACTTAAAATTGCATCCGAAATACTTTTAGAAACTTCAATTTTACCGCGTTTAGAATTGAGGTAATCTCCTTCTTTTTTGTTGGTAATAAAACCC
>CEWK01089952.1_pt1 | contig 10934 bp, 15 predicted proteins | sample 531431 | NCBI WGS metagenome assembly CEWK01 (sample SAMEA2623059, study PRJEB7988) | marine metagenome | isolation source: saline water (ENVO:00002010), including
ACGAGCTACCAGACTGCTCCACCCCGCGTTAAATTATTTTTTTTTTATATTTACTGCTTGAAGTTTATCTTTCTCTTCTTTAATATCGTAAATAATTACTTGTTCTTCTTTTAAGACTCTTAATTTTGATTTTTCGAGTGAAGAGACGTGTAAAAAAATGTCTTTTTTTGTTTTATCATCAGTAATAAAACCATAACCTTTTTTGGCGTTAAACCATTTTACTTTACCAGATGGCATTTTTAATCCTCTCATTTTAAAATTATTTAGTATCTATTTTTAAGTTTTTGGAGTTTTTTAATTCTTTTGATATTTTCTGTCTGAATTCTTTTTTTTCTCTCAGACGGTTTTTCGTAAGTGCTTTTCATTTTCATTACCTTAAAAAAACCTTCCTTTTGTAATTTTCTTTTAAGGACTCTGATTGCTTGCTCTACGTTATTATCTTTAACGTCTATTTTAATAAAAACCTCCAGTTAATTTTCATGGTTGTTAACATTTGATGCTTTATTTGTCTATAGAGAAGCTGCTTGAGCCTTTTTTTCCTCTCTAATTTTGGCTTTTTTTTCTCTTTCAACTCGTCTTTTAGCTTTATCTAAACTTTTCTTAAAAGCATCTTGAGTACAGAGTGCTAAAATTACAGGATCTCGGGCTTTTAAATTTGAAAAATTCCAATAACTTCTCTTTCTTATTAAAGAAACTGTACCTTTCGTGCTTCCAACAAGTTTTGAGATTTGTCCGTCGGTTAATTCCGGTGCATTTTTACATAACCACAAAATCGCATCTGGTCTATCTTGTCTCTTTGAAAGTGGAGTATACTTCGGTTTTTTTCTCTCTTTCAAACTTATTTCATCAATTTTTTTTAATAGAGTTAATTTTCTTTCAGGATTTTTAGAACATATTTCTATTTCTTCCCTTGAAAGCTGGCCAGCCAGAATAGGATTATAAGCTTTAATGCCTTTCGCAACATCACCATCTGCTATACCTTTAATTTCTAACTCATGTAAATTACAAAATTCAGCAATTTGTTTAAAAGTTAATGTGGTATTTTCCACAAGCCAAACAGCTGTTGCTTTTGGCATAAAAGGTGTTTCAGTCATAATTTACTTTTTTGATCTTAGATTGCTAAATTTTTTATTATATTTACTTACTCTACCTTTATCCAAAATTTTTTGAGCACCACCTGTCCAAGCGTAGTGTGATTTTGGATCAATATCTAATTTAAGTACTTCATTTTCTTTTCCCCAAGTAGAACGGGTTTCAAATTCAGTACCATCCGTCATTATTACTTTAATTTTATGATAATTTGGATGTATGTCTTTTTTCATGTGCCGAGTATTATAGTATTAACTTTTTTTATTCAATATCTTTTTTATCAATTATATCTTTTAATTCATCGTAAATATCTGCATTAGATGCAATAATATTCTTTTTTAAGGGATTATTTTTATCCTCATCAAAAAAATGAACAAATCCTCCTGCTTCCTTTACTATAATTATTCCAGCTGCTATATCCCAATAATTTAATTCGCGTTGCCAATATCCATCAAATCTTCCAGAAGCAACGTATGCCATATCTAAAGCTGCACTACCGAATTTTCTTACATTAGAAACTTTTTTGGAAATATTAATATACTCTGAAAAAATTTTATTTTTATTCTTACTAGTTTGTTTTGGGCCTCCAGTAACAAGAAGTGTATCTTTAATTTTTTTTTTTCTAGATACTCTAATTCTCGAGCTATTTACATAAGCTCCATTTCCTTTTTCTGCGTAATACATTTCGTTTGTAATTGGATTAAAAATTACTCCACATACAACTTCTCCTTTTTCTTCGTATCCTATTGAAATTGCGAAATGTGGCACACCATTTAAAAAATTCATAGTACCGTCAATAGGATCGACAATCCATCTATTTTCATTATTAGACTTATTTATCAAACCACTTTCCTCAGTGACGATTCCAAAATCAGAATTTGCTTTATGTAATTCATCAAGAATTATTTTCTCAGTCCTCTTATCTGCAGATGTGACAAAGTCACCAGGAGCTTTTGAGGAAACTTGTAAATTTTCAATTTCACCAAAATCCCTAATCAAATGTCTTGATGCTTTCATACAAGCTTTAGTAATTAAATTAATTTTTGGAGAATTTAATCTCATTGATTTACTCTTTTCACATATTCTAAAGTTCTAGTATCAATAATTATAATTTCTCCACTTTCGATGAATGGGGGTATATTAATTTTGATGCCACAATCTAATACAGCAGGTTTATATGAAGAAGAGGCTGTTTGATTTTTTATGGCTACATCTGTACTTTCAACTTTACATTCTATGGTGTTAGGCAGGTCAACTGAAATTGGTTTTTCGTCCATAAAAGAAATTGTAACCTCTAAGCTTTCTTTTAATAATTTATATTTCTCTCCAATTAATGATTTTGAAATTTCCTCTTGTTCAAAAGTTTTATTGTCCATAAAATAACAATTATCTCCATTAATATATAAAAAATTAAATTTCTTCTCGTCAACTTCAGCTTTTTCTACTGTCTCACTTGATCTGAATCTTTCATTTAATTTGGTTCCTTTAATGACACTCTTTAATTCAACTTGATTAAATGCTCCTCCCTTACCAGGTTTAACATGTTGGGTTTTTAGAACGTTCCAATAATCATTTTTGTGTTCTATAATCATTCCAGGTTTAATTTCATTCGCTGATATTTTCATTTAAATTTTTTAATTGCAATTTCAGGATTTAATTTCGGGTTATCCCAAATATAACTTGATATTGCAATATAATTTGCCCCTGATTTTAACATTATTTTATAATTTTTATTATCAATTCCGCCAATTGCGACTATCTTTTTTTTTAAATAATTTTTTGCCCATTTTAAAATACTTTTTTTAGCCATTGTTGCATTAGGTTTTAACTTAGATTTGTAAAAGGAACCAAATGCAATGTAATCAGGTTTTGATTTTAGCGCTTCATCTGCTAAAGCTTTAGAATTATGACAGGTAATACCAAGTATTCTTTTTCTTAGTTTTTTTCTTGCCAATTCAAAAGATCCATCAAGTTGGCCCATATGACAACCATCAGCCTTTAACTTTAAAGCCAATGAATAATCATCATTTACTATAAATTTTACTTTATGTTTTTGTGTAATTTTTTTAATTTTTTTTGCTATTTTAGAAATTTTATTTTTTGTAATTTTTTTAAGTCTTAGTTGAAAAAAAGCAGTATTACCATTAGTCAAAACTTTATCTAAATCAACATAAAATTTTTTAGTAATTTTATTTGGGGAGATAAGATAAACTATTTTTCTCAATTATTTTATGCCACAGACCCTTTTTCTAAATCTTCAGACCATTCTCCTTTTGAAGATAAGCCATTCATTTTAGCTCTGTGATTAAAAGCTTTCTGAATATTAGCTATATTATTTTGATTATTTCCAAACTCCTTTAGAGCACTTGCTTGCAGGCCTCGTCCATAAGAAAAAGTGATCAAAAAGTTACTATCATTAATTTTGTTAATCTCGTTTAGATTTTTACTAGACTCAATTTCTGATTGACCACCTGATAAAAAAGCAATACCAGGAACATCACTGGGGACGTTTTTCTTTAAACAGTCCAAAGTTTTTTTTGCAATTTCAGTGGAATTAGATTTACTTTCACACATTGATCCAGGTATTATCATATTTGGTTTTAAAACAGTCCCCTTTAAATCTATTTTGTGAATTTCCAGCTCATTATAACACTCATTTAAAACACTAGTTGTTACCTCATAGCACTTATCAATATTATGTGAGCCATCCATAAGCACCTCAGGTTCAACTATAGGCACCATATTAGCTTCTTGAACTAAGGCAGCATATCTTGCTAGCGCATGAGCATTTGCTTTTATCGATTGAGATGATGGAAATTTATCAGAAATATTGTATACAGCTCTCCACTTTGTAAATCTTGCACCTAAATCATAATATTCTTTTAGCCTTTCTCTTAAACCATCTAAACCTTCAGTGACCATCTCATTATTTGAACCTGCTAATGCCTTTGCGCCTTTATCTACCTTAATACCCGGTATTGCTCCATTATTAGAAATTAATTCTGGAATAGAAGGACCCAAAGAAGACTTTTGTCTTATGGTTTCATCGAATAAAATTACGCCTCCGATATAATCTTTCATTCCACTTGAACTAAAAAGAGTTTGTCTAAAATTCAATCTATTCTTTTCTAAATTTTCAACGCTAATACTTTTAAATCTTTTTGCTATTGTGCCAGTGCTTTCGTCGGCAGCAAGGATACCTTTGCCTTTCGCACACATTTTTTTTGCAATTTCATTTAATGTCATACGGATTATTTATTTTAAAACACTTATACCAGGCAAGTCTTTTCCCTCTAAGTATTCTAAAAATGCTCCTCCTGCTGTTGATAAGTGTGAGAAAGAAAGTTTAATTTTGCTTTTATTAATTGCTGCCAAAGTATCTCCACCTCCAAGAACAGAAATCAAGGATTTTTCAATAGTACTTTTGGAGATATGTTCTGCTATTGATAATGTCCCTTTTGCATAATTATCATTTTCAAAATATCCAGCTGGACCATTCCACAAAACTGTTTTTGATCGATCGATTTTTTTCATTATATTCTCAAGAGTATTTTTTCCTACATCTAAAATTATTTCATTATCTTTAATATCACTAAGATTTTTATTCCTTCCGTTCCCATTAAAATTTGTTCCTACCATACAATCTTCAGGTATTAAAATCTCACATTTATTTTCCTTAGCTTTTTCATAAATTTCTTTAATTATATCTTCAGAATTTTTCTCAATTAGAGATTTTCCAACTTTAAAATTTTTATAAACAAAAAAATTATTAGCCATAGCTCCTACAAGTATAATACTATTAACTTTTTTTATAAGATTAGTAATAACTTTAATTTTAGTTGAAATTTTAGATCCTCCAATAATACATGTCACTGGCTCTTTTTTATTTTTAATAACCGAATTAATCGCTAATATTTCTTTTTTAAATAAAGGCCCAGCAAAACTTTTTTTTACAAATTTTGTAATATTATGTATTGAAGCCTGCTTCCTGTGCGAACATGAAAAAGCATCATTTACATAAATATCACCAATAGAACCTATTTTTTTTGAAAAATCTTCATCATCTTCAGCTTCCTCTTTAAAATACCTTATATTTTCTACCAGCATTACTTCACCTTCCTTTAAGTAAGAAATCTTTTCTTTCGTCTCTTCATCAAAATTTCCTTTAAAAAAAAAAACATTTGTTTTGAGCACATCTTTAAAATATTTATAAATTGGAATTAAAGACAGCTCTGGGACCACAATTCCTTTTGGGCGTCCTAAGTGGCTAATTATTATAATTTTTGCTTTTTTTTGGATTAACTTTTTAATAAAAGGCAAGCATAAGACTATTCTAGTATCATCTTTTATGATACTGTTCTTTATTGGGACATTTAAATCAAGTCTGAGAATAACTATTTTATTTTGAACAATTAAATTTTCAGGAAAGAAATTTATTTCACCCATTAAATATTACTACTCTCTTAATTTTTTTTGAATAAAATCCGTTACACTTTCTTCTGATAGTTTAAAATGATTGTAAACTTCTTTATAAGGAGCACTTTCACCAAATTTATCAATCCCTAAACTAAGCCCATTATTTTTAATGTATTTTTGCCAAGACATAATACTTCCCGCCTCCAAAGTTACGATTAATGAATTTTCTTCTAATATATCTTTACGATAATCATCAGTTTGTTTATCAAAAATTTCCATACAAGGCATTGAAACAACTTTTGAATGAACATTGTTTTCTCTAAGTTTTTTTTGAACATTTAATGCTAGATCTACCTCTGTACCAGAAGCAATTATAGTTACTTTACTTTCATATGAAGTTAAGTTTATGGTATAAGCTCCTTTTTCACATTTATTACTTCTAGAGTTGTTAGTACTAATATATGGAACTTTCTGTCTTGATAAAGCAATTACACTTGGAGTGTTTTTACTTTTTAATGCTATTTCCCAACATTCTAAAGTTTCATTAATATCTGCTGGTCTAAAAACGTTTAGATTTGGAATAGACCTTAGTCCAGTAAGTTGTTCAACAGGTTGATGAGTTGGGCCGTCTTCTCCAAGTCCGATTGAATCGTGTGAAAAAATGTAAATTACTTTAAGACCCATTAAAGCAGATAATCTTATAGCAGGTTTACAATAATCTGAAAATATTAGAAATGTTCCACCAAAAGGTATTATTCCACCATAAAGGGCCAAACCATTCATTATAGCAGCCATACCGTGTTCTCTCACTCCATAATGAATATAATTTCCATTAAAATTTTTAGAACTAATAATTGTAGAATTACTTGTTTTTGTGTTGTTAGAGCCACTTAAATCAGCCGAACCTCCTATCAATTGCGGGAGAAAGGAAGTAAGTTTTTTAATAGCTGCCATCGAACATTGACGAGTTGCTAAACTAGGTTTCGACTCAAAATTTTTCAATTTTTCCTCATAAATCAAATTTTCTAAACTCGAGGAATCAAATTTTTCGAAAATCATATCAAGTTCTTTTTTTATTTTAGGATTTTTATTTATATTTTCGAGCCATTTTTTTTCTTTTTGTTCGCCTTCATTTCCGATTTTCCGCCATTCATTTAAAATTTTTTCAGGAGTCTCAAATGGTTGATTATTCCACTTAAGTTTTTTTCTTACTAAATTTATTTCTTCTTCCCCTAAAGGAGATCCATGAGATGAAGATTTGCCAGATTTATTTGGCGACCCGAATCCTATTACTGTTTTACAAGATATAATTGTTGGTTTATTTGACTTCGACGCTTTTGAAATTGCCTTTGATATTTGTTTTTCATTATGACCGTCAATTTCCAAGTAACCCCAGCCGTAAGACTCAAACCGTTTTTTATAATTATCTGAAACACTTAGTGATGTAGATCCATCAATTGAAATTTTATTGTTGTCAAAAAAAACAATTAAATTTTTTAATTTAAGATGACCTGCTAAACTCATTACTTCGTGGCTGATCCCTTCCATAAGGTCTCCGTCGCTCGCGATAACATATGTTTTATTATTTATAATTTTAGGACCAAATTTTTTTCTGAGTATTTCTTCAGCTATTGACATTCCTACAGCATTACCTAAACCTTGCCCTAAAGGACCAGTCGTTGTTTCAATTCCAGATCCATTCTTATATTCAGGGTGACCAGCACAAATAGAATTTAATTGCCTAAAATTTTTTATGTCTTCAATTGAAATACTTGTATAGCCGGTCAAATATAATAATGAATAAAGCAGCATGGACCCATGCCCTGCTGATAAAATAAATCTATCTCTATTCATCCAATTTGGATTTTTAGGATTAAACCTCAGGTGGTATTTAAACAAAACAGTGGCAACATCAGCCATACCCATTGGCATACCTGGATGGCCAGAATTAGCTTTTTGAACAGCATCGATTGATAAAAATCTTACTGCGTTTGATAATTGATTAAATTTTACAGTCACTTTTAATAACCTATATAGACTTAAACAAAGTATATCAATATTATGATATAATATATTTTTATGAGCATAATTGAAAAAAAAGAAAAAAATTTAAATCAACTAATTAACAAACTTAATTCTTTAAACTTAACTTATTCACAGCCTAACTTTGAGCTAGAAAAAATTAAAACTGAAAAAAAAGAAATCATGAGACAAAAAATAGAAATAGAAAACAAAAATCAAGAATTGCTAAGGGAACATAAGTATTTAAAAGAAAAAATAAAAAGTTTGAAACATGAGGTTAGCAGAAGGTTAGAATTAGAGGAAAACTTTAACAGAGAAATTGAAGAACTTAGTCAAGAAACAGAGAATTTAGTATCTGATATAGATAAATGGCAAATGTAAACATAAAGTTTAATAATAAAGATTATTTACTTTCCTGTGATGACGGTCAAGAGGAGTCGTTAAAAAAGTTAACAAAATTTTTAGATAAAAAATATTCTGAGCTAAAAGATAAGCTAGGAAATATTGGAGAAAATAAACTACTTTTAATTACAACAATTCAATTAATTGACGAATATTTCAACTTAAAACAAAAAGTTAGTAATCAAAAAAATAAATTAGACGAAATATCCAATAAATTCAAAGAAATTCGATCCCTCGCAATTGATTATAAAGAAAATAAAGACCTGGAAATAAAAAAACTCAATGAAGAACTAGAGAATTTTAAAAAGACAATTGAAAAAAATAATAATTTATATGAGAACATGTTAGATAAAACTACTCAGTCATTAGAAAAAATTATTTCTAACACTGAGTCCTTATCCAAAATACAATAGATGAATAAAAAGAAAGACTTAATTCGAAAGCGCTTTTTTTTAAAGAGAAAAAAAAACTATTTTGAAATAAAAGAAAGCTTTTTCGCTCCTTTAATCGATCTGATTAAAAAAAGTAAAATAATAAAGAAAAAACATATTTCACTTTACTATCCAAATTTATTTGAAACAAATGTGTTAAAAATTCTAGATTTAGAATTTTTTAAAAAATTTATTTTTTTTCTACCGGTTATTGAAAAAAAAAATTCAATGAGTTTTTACAAATGGAGAAAAGGAGATATATTATTTATTAATAAGTATGGTATACCAGAGCCATTAAAAACAAAAAAAATAGATCCTACAATTATTTTAGTACCATTATTAGCTTATGATAAAAACAAAAACAGATTAGGCTATGGTAAAGGTTTTTATGATAACTATTTAAATAAACTTTTTAATAAGCGCAAAAAAATTTTAAGTATTGGAATCGCATTTTCTTTTCAAAAATATCATAAACTTCCAACTAATTGCAAAGATTTCAAATTAAATTATATAATTACGGAAAAAGGAATATTTTAATGAAAATTTTAATCCTAGGGGACGTGATGGGCCCAGCGGGACTCAAAGCCTTAAAAAAAAATTTTTCTTCAATTGTACATAAAAATAAGGTTAATTTCTCAATTATAAATGGTGAGAACGCTGCTGATGACGGAAAAGGTATAACAAAACAAATTTCTGAAGAAATTTTTGATTTAGGAATTGACGTAATTACTTCAGGAAATCATATTTGGGATAAAAAAGAAACTACTGAGTTAATTGAAAAAGAAAACAGACTTTTAAGACCTGCTAATTTAGCAGAGGGATCTCCGGGTAAAGGTTATGGAATTTTTTTTACTAAAGATAAAAAATATAAAATTGGAGTAATTAATTTAATGGGTAACGTTTTTATGAGAAAAACAGAGGATGTTTTTAAAGTAGCTGAAAATATAAGAAAAAAAATAATTTTAAAAAAAAATGTAGATTTTTCTGTAGTTGACTTTCATGGAGAGATTACGAGTGAGAAAATGGCAATGGGACATTTTCTTGATGGATCTACAACTTGTGTTGTTGGTACTCATACCCACGTGCCAACCGCAGACACAAGAATATTGGAGAAAGGAACAGCTTATCAAACAGATATTGGAATGTGCGGAGATTATAATTCAGTTATAGGCATGAACAAAGAAAATTCAATAAAAAAATTTTTAAAAGATAAGGAAGCTTCAGCACATTTTCCATCAGAAGGCGAGGGAACATTATCAGGAATTATAGTAGAAGCAAACGAACGATCAGGTTTAGCAAATAATGTCTCGAGAGTAATAATTGGAGGTTCCTTAACAAAATAATTATGGCGGGACACTCTCATTGGGCTGGTATAAAACACAAAAAAGGAAGAGCAGATAAAGAAAGGTCTAGAATATTTTCAAAACTTTCTAGAGAAATAACAGTTGCTGCGAAACTAGGTGATAAAAATCCAGAGATGAACCCGAGATTGAGAACAGCTATTCAAGCAGCTAAGCAAGCAAATATGCCAAAAGATAATATTTCCAGAGCAATTGATAAATCTGAGGTTGCTGGAAATAAAAATTTTGAATACCTAAGATACGAAGGATTTGGACCATTCAACATTGCTCTAATAATCGAAACTTTGACTGACAACAAAAATCGATCTGCTTCAAGCATTAGAACATTATTACAAAAAAATGGTGGAACTCTAGGAGAGACAGGTTCTTCATCTCACATGTTTTTTAATTGTGGGGTTTTTCATGTAGACAACAAAAATTTTAAAGAAGAGGAAATTTTTGATATTTCCATAAATTTAGGAGCAAAAGATTGCTTAAAATTAAATGAATACTATGAAATAATAACTGAAAAAGAGGATTTTTATAAAATAAAAACTGAGCTTGAGAAGAAAATCGATAATTTTTTGTATGCCTCTATAGAATGGAGAGCAATAAATCAGCTATATCTGAATAAAGAACAAAGTACTAAAATGATTAAAATTTTGAATGCTTTAGATGAACTAGATGATGTACAAAATATTTATACCAACGCTAATTTGGATAATGAGATATGAAAGTAATTGGAATAGACCCTGGTCTAAGTGGTGCTATCGCGATACTTCAAGATAATAAAGTTATTAAAGTTTTTGATATGCCGGTTATGGCTGATGGGAAAAAAAATAAAAGACAATTAAATAGCTCTCAATTGACTAATATCATAAAACAAAATACTTCCAAAGGAGAAGAAATAGCTGTTGTTGTAGAACAAGTTAATGCGATGCCGGGTCAAGGCGTGACAAGTATGTTCAATTTTGGCCAGTCATTTGGAGCTATAAAAGGTGTGTGCGCAGCTTTAGAATTGTCAATTTTTTTCGTAAGACCTTCAAAATGGAAAAAATATTTTGAATTAATAAATTCCTCTAAGGACGCGAGCAGAACTAAAGTGATAGAAATGTATCCTTCACTTTCAAATCAATTATCAAAAAAAAAAGATGTAAATAAATCAGATGCCATTCTAATAGCTAAATTTTATAGCGAGACAAGATTAAAAGATATTAATTAATATCGATTTTTT
>CEWK01131720.1_pt1 | contig 10913 bp, 13 predicted proteins | sample 531431 | NCBI WGS metagenome assembly CEWK01 (sample SAMEA2623059, study PRJEB7988) | marine metagenome | isolation source: saline water (ENVO:00002010), including
AATTCATCTGCAATCTGTGTTGTCATTTCTTCTTGTATCTGTGGTCTTTCAACAATGTGATGCACAATCCTATTGAATTTACTCAATCCAATCACTTCACCGTTTGGAATTATACCTATCCATGCTTTGCCGACAATGTTCTGGAAGTGGTGAGCACATGTTGACCTAATCGATATCGGTCCTGATGTGTACATGCTTTTGTAACCCATGTTAGGAAAACTTGTGACCCTAGGTGCTGGTTTGAATCTGCCACCAAACGTTTCTCTTATGTACATCTTTGCCACACGTTTTGCAGTTTCTTGGGTATTGTGATCGTTAACCGTGTCGATCACAAGGCTGTCCAATACTCCTTGTAATTTTTCCTGCACTTCTGCCTGCAACAGTTCCATTTCTCCTTCTTTGATAAATTCGGAGATGTTGTCGTTTGAATGAAATCTCTTACCAGCCTTCTTAATTCTTTCTTTAATCTTTTTACTAATAGGGCCTTCTGGATCCCATGTATCTGTCAATCCAATACCTTCCATTATTCTATATCTAATCTTACAATATGTTTTCTTAATGCTCTAACAAGTTCTTCTATTTTATCAATACATCCGATCATATCTCTGTCTGTGATATATTTAGATCTTTCTTTTAACTTGTCATATTCTTTTAGAGAAATCTGCACCATTGGAGAAAGATCTCTATTACCTTCATTTTCCATTGTTGCATCTAGTCCTCTTTGTTTTTCATCTGAGTCTGTCATTGTTTCTCCTTTTGTTTATTATACTTGTTTTATTAAATTTAGTCAATTTAAAATATTTCACCATTGCATTTAATTTTGCCATTGCAGATATCTGAAATTAAATTTTGCATTTTATCCGTTGTTTCGAAATCAGGATTAATACCAAAACAATCATATTTTTTATTGAAGTTTTTCATTATAAGGTAATTGGTAAATTTATATCCACTGTAATCTGCATGATCAGACACACCATCTTTGTCTTTATCAATGTAACTAGATAACATCCATCCTATTTTTGCATCAATCGAAATGCTTTCTCCCAGGGTTTGTATAATGAAATAAGGCAATTGACAACTCAACCAATAACTCCTGGTCCAATCTTTCACAAGTGTCCACATGTCAACAGTCTTTTTGGAGTCAGTAAAGTCTATTTCCGATAAAGCCGACGCATTTTGGTTAAAAAATAAAAAGTCCACTTGGTGATCAATACTTTTCAATATTTTATGTAATGCAGTCAAATCAAGGTCCTTCCACTCGATATTGATACTTTTCACTGTGTGAATGGATGATACACTTGATCCTATATTTGTGACAGTAAGGTCTGCCATTTCACACCCCTTAATAATCCTTGCTCCTCGTGTTCCACCACAACCAATTAACAATGCGTGTTTCATGCCAACTCCGGATAAAGTTTACGCCAATCGGAACCTTGTCGTGAATCAATCATATCAAAATAACTTTTGTATTCGGAGTTTTCTTTATTGTTTTCCAATTCAAAAAGGCAATTTTTTAAATTTCCAGCAATATTCAAATTATCTTTGTATTTTTCAAAAGTATTTTCCAATTTGTTTCTAACCTCATTTTTTATTTGTGAAGGCAGGTTTCTACATCTCAAATGAAATTGCCCCATCCCAACTTGATTCACTGTATGGTCTATACTTCCTATTTCTTCCATGAAGTAATCTATTATATCAGGAAGTTCTTGTGCTGTCAAAACAAAAAACACTGTGTTGGCTCTTAGGTCAACGTTATCGAAACTTTGTAAGAACTTGATATTTGCTATTGTTCTGTCCCAATTACCTCCACGCCTTATGTAATTAAACTTTTCTCCCATTCCGTCTATGCTACAAGTGAACAACACATTGGGAAATTTGAGTATTTCACGTAACACCTGATTATCTTGTTTCCATTGCATGTTCGAATTTACTCTTAAAAGAAGGTCTGGCCGTTTTTGTATCTGTTTTAGTAATTTTAAATTGTATTTTATTAATGTCGGTTCTCCTCCACTCATGTATATTTCACGTAACTCGCTTTGATTTTGTACAACATAGTTGATTATTTGATCAGCAACTTCTGGGGGAGTGTGATTTACCGGTTTATTTTCTTCACGTGCAATACTGCTACTTTGAAACGCCCAACAGGTGACGCATTTCAAATCACATAAACTACTCCAATGTAAATCCAAAGCAGATAGTTTAAACTGCTTAACATCTGAATAATCTACAGTGCTGTGGACTCCCAGTTTGTTGTAATGATTCCTAAGTCCTGTATATTTGCCTGCACTTGAAATATTTTCCCTTTGTAGGCACTTTTCACAGTTATCTGTAATTTTGTCGGCAAGGATGTCTTGCCTTAACTTTTTATATTTGTTGTTTGCGAGTGTATTTGAAATAGGCCCATCACTTGCATTTCCTAAAATTTTTCCTCTAGTACATGACTGTATAGATCCATCAACACTCACATATAACAGATTCCATGGAGCAGTACAGAAGTGATTTGTCTTTTGGAATAACTGAAATTTTTGTTTTGCATCCATGCATCTATTTAGGCCTGATATGCCTATTGGATTTGTTTTTTATGTTTTTGGTTGTACCATTTCACAGCGGTTGCCACCACATTATCAATAGAACTCTGTGTTGGTTGCCAGTCCAAAATTTGTTTTGCTTTTGAAATATCTGCAACCAAGTATGCTGGATCACCTGGTCTGTTTCCATAGACTTCGATATTCATTTTACCCGTATGTTTTTGTATTGTATCTAATAATTGTTTGTTTGAAGCAGGAGCACCAGATCCTAAATTGAACACTTCAGAGACCAAAGTATTAGATGCATAGTTCAATGCTTTCACGTGTGCATCTGCAAGATCCATTACATGGACATAATCTCTGACACATGTTCCATCCTCAGTAGGATATTTGTCACCAAACATTTTGAAAGTTTTGCCCTGCCTTGCGGCATCAATAGCCAAGGGTATGATGTGTGTTTCTTTTTCACGTAGTTCTCCTATTTCCGCTTCTGGATCTGCTCCGGCGGCATTGAAATATCTTAGACCAACACTGCTTAATCCATAGGCCGCCATATAGTTGTCACAAATCATTTCCATCATTAATTTGCTGGCACCATATGCACTTATCGGTTTTGGCACATCGTTTTCTTTACACATCTTCATTCCCGGATCACCGTATGTTGCGGCACTAGAACTATACACGAATGTCTTTACATCATGTTCTAGCAATTTATCGAGTAGTGCTATTGTGCCAATAACATTGTTCCTGTAATACAATGATGGATTTTTTACAGATTCAGCCACACTGGCACTACCGGCGAAGTGTATGCAACTGCTTATATGATATCTTTTTATTATTTCATCCAGTGCTTGGATATTTGTTGGGAGGTCTATGTCAAAACTCGGACCGAATGCAACCGGCTTGTTTTTTAAATCACGGTCTATGACAACAGGAACATATCCATTCTTTGCAAGAAACTTGCAAGTGTGCGAACCAACATATCCTGCTCCACCTGTAACTAGTACAGATTTTGATATGCCGTTAATATTTTGCTTCGGAAACTGGTGTCCTGTAGTGTGGTCCATCTCTTCTCCATTGTTCACCCTTGCCTGTCATGATGTCCAACATCCTATCAATTGTACCGTCGGTCCAATCGGATATTTTTCCCATACTAGGGGATGGTTTGCTTAATAAATTTTCTAGTTTGTCCATGGCATCTTCCATCGACCATGGAACATACATTCGAGTATGATCATTTGCAAATGTTTCTGGAAAGGATCTATATGCCGGAAACAACACGTTGGTTCCAAGTGCATCTGCTTCAGATACCGTGTTAGAGACCCAATCCTGCAACGCACAATTAAACAACACTCTCGAGTCTGCAAGTATGTTATAATATTCATTCTTTTTTAAATTTTCATGAATTGTTATTATGCCTTTTTTTGCAAGATGTTTGGCTTCTTCCACATAAAATTGGTTGTTAGATCTTAAAGGTCCTCCAGAACATATCGCAAATTCAACGGCAGGGTGTTCTTCCTTAAATTTTGTTGCCAGGTCCATAAAAAATTGTGGCTGTTTTTCTTGATCCCATCTTGCTCCAAATACGACTCTCTGACTTCTTTCAACGAATGGCTTTTGTTCTACTCGCGATTGTACCTCTTCTTTGCCAAAACTCAAACCTGATATGTTGTAAATGGGAGCCTTCCAATTTGCTATACGCATATGTGCGACCATTTCTTCATTGGTTGCAAGTATGTGTACGTTTGGTATTTCATTACACATCTGTTCATACAAACTCATCCATTTGCTCATTCCCCAAACGTGTACAAAATCATCTGGGTCTACTGCCTGTGCTAGGCATCTTAAATATATTTGCGGTTGATACTTCTTTGGTGTTTGCTGAAGTATATAGGGCAAAGATTCCATGCCAGGTTGGAACATATCTTCAAAGAATATAACATCCTTATCTGTAATTTCGCCTGCCTTTAACATCTTTACTAGATTCATCATTTGGCTCATGCCAAAATAACTTCTTCCGTGTGCATCTAAAACTTGTCCTGTAACAATAGCCTCAGAGTCGTCTATTGTTTCTCCTGGAACAATAGTGTAGTCTATATTTCGTTTATCATATGCACGTTTAGTCCAATCTGTTAATTGGTATGTGTATCTCGCTTGATACGACTCTAAACCCATATAGAATATTTTCATTATTCTCCTTTAATATACTTCAACATTGTGTCAGCATCCGATACCGTAAACGGATCATCATCGTCGCTACTATTATTTTTGCCTGGCTCAATGAATTGTTTTACAACTTCTCCGTTGTCAACAAGCATTGAATATCTCCAAGATCTCATACCAAAACCTTGTTTCGGTTTATTGACAAGCATACCCATTCCTTGTGTGAATACCGCTTCGCCGTCACCAATTGGTTTTACTTTTTCGATCTTTTCATCTTTCAACCAAGCATTCATAACAAATGCGTCATTTACTGACAAACAATATACTTCATCGATACCGGCCGCTTTGAATTCATCGTACTTTTCTTCGTATCCTGGTAGTTGCTGTGAACTACAAGTTGGTGTAAATGCTCCTGGCAATGAAAACACAACAACTTTTTTGTCTGCAAAAAGTTCTTCTGTGTCTATATCTTTCCATTCGCCACCAATAAAAGTACAACCACCTACTGCGTCTGTATCACCAATTCTAGTTTTAAAATTAGTATATGGTACTTTCATGTTATTGTGCCTCCTTAGTTAATTTAACATCACCTTTATCGGTGTGTTTGATACGATGCTGGTTTTGTAAAGCCAAATGTAAAAAACTTTCATACTTCTCGTCTTTGACCATAAGTGTAACACAATCATCGTCTTCATCGTCATATCCTTGATATGCCCAAATGAAATCTTTTCCGTATCTCATGCCTAAGTTTCCTGCAATAGTGCAAAGGTTGGCAACTGCATCAACTGTTGTGTAAGATGCATTCAAGCCACCGCCACCTATAGGCAGATATCCCATCCTTGTTGTTAATCTATTTTCTTTAAATCTAATCTCTTTCATATACTGCGTGTGATCCGTTCTCACCATCTTCGGAAACATCTATTTCAACTTTCCTACCTGGATATTTTTTTGCTATCTGAACATACAAATCATCCGACATCATCTCACATGATTTGAAATCTAGTTTCATTGTGCCTTCTGCATACATTTTCTCCATCCATCTTTTGAACTGTATGAATTCAATGTCTCTGTCATCATGAAACACTTCGATTGCTACCTTGAAATGAAATATGTGTCTATGCACATACCCTAAGAAACTTACATCGTCCCAATCACCTGTTGCTAATTTGGGATCATCAAGTGCCGCTGGATATTTGTGAAGTCCTTCCTTTCTAAAAGTCACCCATATCATTTTACTCGCCTTGTTCGCTTTTTCTATAAGTGCTTGATCTCTCTTCGTTTCTACATCTGGTACATTATACATATCGTCAATTACCCCGCCCATTCTAGTTCCTGTATTGGTTCATCTTGTTTGTAATCATCCCATTTAGTGTGTCCTGCTTTTGCTGTAAAGTCTTTCATTGACATAGTCCAGACACCTTTGTTCGTTTTGTTAAAGTCAACGTCATCAATTTTAAAACACAATGTTTTATCGTCCTCGACATTTGGAAAAATAATAGAGCAAAAAGGAATAAATTTCTCATGATTCCAAATCATTTGGAATTTTTCTTTTACTTCTTCATGCAAATTATACGGATAATCAACAGTGACGTAATAACCTGCTTCTAAGAATTTCATCATTTGTGGAAGTTGCATACCATGATTATGCATGTATGTTCTATTTGCTCCATAATATACTGCTTTGGCATCGACCTGCTCGGCAAGACTGTGTAACTGATCGTAAGTGAATCCATTGTTTGCAATAAAAAGTGTTTGCAATCCAAATGCTGGTGTGTGCTCAATCTCCTTGCCTGAAAATACACCTACACCTTCTTTTATACCTGTTTTGTAATCTCGGATCATACTACTATTATAAATGCTTATCACTTATTTGTCAACGCCGCTTTTGCTTTTTCGATAGCATCTTTCATTGCAAGTTTGGTTTTTTTAAGCCGCATCAAAAGTGTTTTACTTTCAGAACTCCTATCAAATTTCCTTTCTTCGGATAGTTCTTTAACCTTTTTATTTAGATAGGTATGATTGTCCATTAATTTTTTTAACTTCTTGTTCCTTTTAAAATTACCAGTTGCCATTTTTATCCTCCTAACTGTTTAAATTCTGGTAATACAGCATAGAGATCTTGTTGCCTGATCCTATCCAGTATTGCCATTCTCTTAACAAATTCGTCAACATATTTTACGTTATCAAGGTTCTTTGTTAAGAAATTTTTTGTCTCTATAAGTGATGTTTTCAATTGTCCAGTCAATATGTTATTATGCTTGTCATCATTTAAAAATGGATCAAGTAAAAATAGTTCAATATCATTGATACACTTTTCCTTCATAAATGTTGGTGCATAAATTGGATCTAAATAAAATGGATCTGTAACGAGTTGAAACCATATGCCTCCAAAACTTATCTTACTTTGCTTAAGAAAGTCAAATATTTCATTTAATTTTGTCATGTTCAACCATTGTATGGTCGTATTAAAAGATACACCCATGCCGCTGTCATATAAAGTATTCATATTTTTTTCAATGGTTTTCCAGTCACTTGGATTTCTTATGTAATTTGCAAGATCTCCTATGGCATCTATCGATACATTAAAACTTACTGATTTAAACTTTTTACTGTCCTCAATAAATTTTTTGTTAATATTGGTTGCGTTGGTAGTAAAAATCAATTCAACATCTTTAGCATGGCCTTTCTCAATAATTTTATCAATATAATCTAGATTACGTTTTATAATTGTAGGTTCTCCTCCGGTCATAAAAACTCTATTGACATAAGGTATCCATGTTTCGATAGTTTCCCAAGAGTCATCGTCTAATCCTATTACTTTTTGTGTTGGTGTGTCTATCCAATCCTCATTTGGATTATCTAATATTTCGCCGGCAATTTGACTGCTCCATTCACTAATACACATTCTACATTTTAAATTACATAAGTTACCTAAACGTAGATCTAAATACATAGGTTCTTTGGGCAAGTGTCCTGATTTAATTTTTTCTAATTCTTTGGCGTAGATTTCATTACTATGTTGCCTAAGACTGCTGAAGCCTCGATCTTCTTTCTTCCAGCAAATCGAACAGCCGGAATCTCTTTTATTTTCCAGCATATTTTTTTGTATATTTTTAAGTTGCTCGGATTGCCAATATTGTTTTTTTGAATTAAGTTGTATTTTGTCGGTATAGGCACAGCAAGGACTAATAATATTGGGGGTAACAAAAGAGTGTACAAATGGCATTACACAAAAGTTGTCAGACATTATCCTCCTTCAAATAACGAACTAAAGTTATTTTTGCCCTTTCCACCACCAGTGGCTCTTTGCCATCTAGTACCTCTTATGTCTGCTAGGAAACTAGATGCATTATTAATTACGTCCATTGGTTTTTCAGAAGTAAAAACTTCTTCCGCTAGGCTGTTAAAGTATAAAATATTTCTGGGAACATATTCGCTAAATTCATCTGTATTGTCTGAACCTTTTGTTTTTCTCCAATGACCAACTTGTGGTTGGTATTTCAATCTTTCAATATCGTTCAAATCGTTTGCTGTCTGCACTGCTCTTATTTGATTATAGACGTTGTGTGCCATCATTAAGCAGTAACTGAAACTGTCCCAACTGGTTTTTCCTTCTTTATTATTCTTATTTAGATCGCCTTCTCCGTACCAACACACATCTCCCATTTTCAATCTGTTTCCTATTTGGCTGGCAAAAGGAAATTGTATTTCTGAGCCTTTCAGTTTTTTGTCATCCGGCGCCTTGTCCATTATAAACGAAAAACGTTGTGGTGTGAATACATTTTGCGTGTACACCAAACCGTTTGCTGTTGATAAAAATGCTGATGCTGAATCAAAACTTATTGTGAAGTTTTCATTAATGTGCTGTCTTACTTGTCTTTGTACCTGTGTCAAGAAACAGGCCCAATCCAATTGTGATGTACCAAGTACGTGCATCCAATCCTTGCCATCTAATTTTTTCTCATCTCTCATAATGATCAAACGTTTAAGCATCACTTCCATGTCACACATATTGATACCACCCATCGCCCAACCTTCGAATTCAAAATCTTTGACAGCATCATACCAAATTTGTGCTGTTTCCCAATCGTCACCTTGTAGCACATTCAAAAATTTTGTCTGCCCTAATCTATTCTTTTGGAAAAAATTGTTGTTGTATATGGTTCCATCTAAACAATCTTGAAAACTTGTTAGTCCTGTCTTTGGTGAATTTAAATCATCTGCCGCCCAAGTAGGAACGTCTAATGTCATGGACCAATCACTTGTAAGTTCTAACCAGTTTAAAATATTTGATCGTACAGCATTTGCTTTCGTTCCTTCAAAATCTTTCCAATCAAATTTAATAACACCTTTGCCTAATTGATAACCACCGGAATCACCAACTATTGTGCTGAACTTTCTATCTCTGTTTACACACATACTGTCTCTGTCTGCAACTTTTTCCATGTCTAAACAGGCGTGTCCTGCCGAATATAATGCAGTTGGATATGTGAAGTATCCTTCTTCTGGATTTATAAAATTTAAACCTTCAACACCTCTGTCAAGTCCTTTTGGAATCCGTTCTTGTGGAATATGAGCACCGTCGGTTACTCGTTGTTTTGAAATGAATGTATTAAAAAAATTAGAGATAGCAGGCAAGAATACAGCAAAATCTCTGCTGTATTCACCTAAATGTTCTTGCCTTTTGTCTGTCATTATTGCGCCTGGGCCGGAATTATATATTGATACTTGCCTAAACCTGAATCAACCGAAACCATCATTGCACCTTCGTTAGAAAAATGCAACATTACTTTGGCAGAATCAGACAGTTTAAGTATTTGCAAAACCTGTGCTACAGGCCAACTCCATCCCTTATTAAGGATTCCTTTTACATCTCCTGCAAATACAAACTCACCACCATGTGATGCTTGATCACCAAAAGTGAATATCAAGTTGTTGTCTTCTGTTCTCACAACAAATGAATTGTGTTCTGTGTTTGCAATTGATTGGAAGTTGAATCTTTGTACACTAGCCACAGTTGGCTCTATTTCAACGTCCCACTTAACTCCCTTAAACTTCACAGTCTTAAGTTTTTCGTTGATTATCTCAGCATTCATAAATCTGTAATCGTTTTTGAAATCACCTTTTTCGTTTTCAAAGTGTATACCAGTTGGTGTATCAACGCCATTTCTAGTACCTTTCAATACAGATATTTTTGCTTTATCCTTGTACTCCGGACATTTCAAGTGAATGTCTAGTTTGCCCAGTTGAGGCATACCAAAAGTACCGTCCATTTCTGTTTGTGCTTTGTGAAAAGATCCTTGCAAGATAACTGATCTGTCTTCTGCCATGGAGTCGATTGTGGTCTCGTCACTTGTACCAGTGACTTTGACAAGATCTAAAAATCCCAATCCATGCGTGTGTTTAACAATGTCTCTCAAGATATCTATCATAACTCAAATTATATTACATATTTAGATTTTAATCAACTGTTATTTCGTTAATTTTGTACACCACTGGATTTTGTTTACCAGGTTTACGGAATACCACATAATTGGCGCCAGGCCTAAATTGGTTGAACTCTACCACTTCATAACCTTCAGATTGTATTATCTTTTCCATCTCAGATTTGGTATTGTAATTCCAATAACCTCTTTTTGCTTGATTCAAATCAAAATCGAAATGACAATCTGCGTATTGTATGAATCCATAGCCTCCAGGAATAAGGACTCTTTTCATATCATGTAGGTATTGTTGAATATGATTTTGTGTAAAAAATACAAATGTGTCCCAACTAAACACAAAGTTGCACGATCCCTGCGGAATATTCGTACAATCAGTTTGCCTTGTGATGAAAAATTTTAAATACTTTTTATGAGCAGGATTAAATCTTCTAATTACTTTTTGTTCTAATTCTGGTAAAATATCTAAAAAATAGTTTAATCTCCAAGCACGAAATTCTTTTGCAAATTGACCTGTGCCTGGTCCAATTTCGAGGCTGTTGTAAATGTTAGTCTTGCCAAATTGATAAATCTTGCTTGAAATTTGTCTATATAGTAGAGGATCAACAATAGGATTATTCCTTTTTTGCTCCAAGTCTTGTCTATACCATTCTGCAGTCTTATCCAGCCTATTAATTTCTTCTTTGTTTTGTGCGTCTATGGTCAGTTCAAGATCTTTTAAAATTTTAAGATTAGAGTCAATTAACTCCTGTAAATCCTCTTTTTTAACTTTTTCAAGTTT
>CEWK01268314.1_pt1 | contig 10836 bp, 7 predicted proteins | sample 531431 | NCBI WGS metagenome assembly CEWK01 (sample SAMEA2623059, study PRJEB7988) | marine metagenome | isolation source: saline water (ENVO:00002010), including
AAAGCGGCGGTTGCTGTTTTTCAAAAGGCAAGAATATTATTTGCTCCAGGAAAAGCATCCAACGCTGGCGGTGTTGCAACCTCTGGTTTGGAAATGACACAAAATTCATTGCGATATAACTGGACCCGCGATGAAGTCGATGAAAAGCTTAAGGACATCATGGGAAATATTCACGATAAATGTATCGCATACGGGAAAGACCCAAAAACAGGTTATATTGATTATGTTAAAGGTGCAAATATTGCTGGTTTTGTAAAGGTGGCAGATGCCATGCTGGCGCAAGGTGTTGTTTAATCCTTTTTAGTCAAAATTAGAAAAAGCTGCTGCCCTATCAGTAGCTTTTTTTGTTTATATATAATAATGGCAGGTTTTGTCGTTAGATATAAATATATTTGATGAAATGATCGGTTTTGAGGAACGTTAATATTAATAACTTCGATTTTTTGAGAATTGTTTTTGTAATGACAATTCTAATCGCTCACTTCATAGAGTTATTTTCTATTCAATCTTTTCAGCCTTATATGGTTTACATAAATGGTAGGTTGGCACTAGATGGATTCTTCATTATCAGCGGGTTTTTAATTGCCAAAAGCTATGAAAACAGCGCAAGTCTTAAAAATTACATTTCTAGACGCCTTAGACGGCTCTTACCAGGATATATTACAGTCATCTTATTGTGTGCAATTTTTCTTTTTTTCCTTTCGACAAACACTGTGTCGAACTATTTTTCAAACGGACAATTTTGGAGGTATTTAGCCGCCAATCTTACATTTCAAAATTATTTAGAACCATGCTTGCCTGGTGTTTTTGAGTCTCAGAAAATATGCGTTGTAAATGGAGCGCTATGGACCATCAAAATTGAGGAAGCATTTTATCTTTCTTTACCGATACTTTATTGGCTATCAAAGAAGATGAGGTTTAACTTTTACATCATAATCATCATCACATATATTGCGTCTATAGCCTATTTTAATTTCTTTATGGCGCATGACAATTACAGAATCGCCAAACAACTGCCTGGAGCTTTTGCCTTTTTTGCTTCGGGGATTTTAATGTATAAAAAGTTCGATTTCCTCTTCGATTGGAAACACTATATTATTGCGCCGTGTTTATTTCTTTTCATTATGGAGCAGTATATTTTTAACACTCAAATTTTAAAGCCAATCACTTATGGGGTTATGGTCTTTTATTTGGCCTACACCCCTCAGTTTTTAAATAATTTTGGGAAATATGGAGATTTTACCTACGGAATTTACATCTATCATTTTCCAGTAATTCAGGTTTTCGTTGCTTTGAAGTTGTTTAGAGCCGATACACCGCTGTTAATGTTTATAGGGATCTTTTCTTTGATATTGTTTTTGGCTTTTTTATCTTGGGTATTTATTGAATTACCATTCTTGCCGCCAAGCCGTCGCAGTAGGCACAAACAAATTTTTAGATCAAGGTTCAAATATTCAAAATAAACATCTATTGAAAAATTTTAAAAAATATTTAGTTCTTGTTTTACAGTTTTTCGCATTATTTAGTTTTTCTCAAACCTGGGAAGGTTATTTTTCGTACTTGAACACCTCCGAAGTTGTTTATGCAAATGGCAAAATTTATGCCTCAGCGGATAATGCAATTTTTTCTTATGACATTGTGTCTCAGGACTTAGAAACAATTACTACAATTGAGGGCTTATCTGGAGACTTGATTTCAACATTTCATTACAGTACTAATTATCAATTATTGATTATTGGCTACGAAAACGGCCTCATAGAAATTTTTAATGAAGCCACCAAAGAGGTGTTAAGCGTTGTAGATATTATCAATAAAACAACCATACCGCCGGAGAATAAACAAATAAATCATTTTAATGAATACCAGGACGTCCTCTATATTGCAACAAATTATGGCATCTCTGTTTACAAACTTGACAACTTAGAATTTGGAGACACCTTTTACATAGGAAGTATTGGCAATCAAATTCCGGTTAAACAAACAGCGATTCAAAACAATACGATTTATGCCAATTGTGGTAACAATGAAGGGATTAAATCAATAAGCCTAAGTAACCCAAATTTAATTGATTATCAGCAATGGTTTAGTGCTGTTGCCGCAGACTTTATTTTTCTAGCATCCAATGACAGTCAATTAATAGTCACCTCTACATCCGGGATCACATCGAGGTTAAATAATGACAATTCCTTAACACCACTTCTTGTTGATTCTGCACCGCCGCTTAGTGTGTATTTTTCCAATCAACACTTTATTACTACTCTAGAAGACACAATCAATATTTACGACACAAATTTTAATCTGATAAGGACCCTATCGCCTCCCCTTCAATACCAAGGGCTATTGTCGTGTTCATTGATTTACGAGGACCAAGTTTATATTGGCACAAAAAACAACTTAACACTAGGAAAATCAGGCTTTGGCGTTCTCAGCACTGCTTTAAGTGATGGTGATGTCTTTGAAGAAATTCATCCAGATGGACCACTTCTTAATAACATTTTTTCAATTAAAGAATTTAATGAAAGCCTTTGGATTTTATCGGGGGGATACTCTCAGTTTTATAATTTTTCCAGTGGTATAAAACGGACGGGGATAAGCCGTTATATTAACAACGAATGGCAAAATATTGCCTACGATACCATTAGCGCTCAAGTCCAAGATCCTTATTATCTTTCGCATATGTCTGTAGACCCGTTTGACCCATCTGTTTTTTATGTAGGGTCTTATTACAGCGGTCTTATAAAATTCAGTCAAGAAGGCATTGGCCCTCTTTTTGACTCCACTAATAGCACATTGGATCAATTTGTCAACACATATAACTTGACTCTGGGAAACACTTTTGATGATTCTGGCAATTTATGGGTCCTTAACGGTAGGGTTGACAGCCCGCTCAACAAATACTCAAATGGGCAGTGGAGCTCCTATGATTTTACCTCGCTGATCCCCGATCCTTCTGGAAATCTAGGTTTTTCTGATATCGTCATTAATCAAGATAAGATTTTTATTGGCTCGTATTTTTTTGGACTGATAGGTTTCGACGTAAATCAAGGGGTGTCTTCTTTAAGGAGCTTGTCAGGCGAAGACATCGGAAACCTTCCTTCTGATTACATAAAGGCACTGGCTTTTGACAACAATAATATACTTTGGATTGGCACCTACAAAGGGCTCAGGCTATTGTACAACACCACTAATTTTTTCACAGAGGAGGTTTTGACAACATCACCAATTATTATTTTGGAAGACGGGATCCCCAAAGAACTTTTGGAACTCCAGTTTATAACCGAAATTGTTGTGGATGGGTCGAATAATAAATGGATATCGACGGCGGACTCAGGAGTTTTTTATTTAAGTTCTGATGGACAAAATACAATTTATCATTTCACAGAAGAGAATTCCCCACTACCCTCAAATACTGTCACATCAATGGTTCAGAATGAAAATAATGGGAAAATTTATTTTGGCACCAATAGGGGCTTGGTGGCTTTCAATGCAGGGGGTTCCAGCCCTTTAAGTTCACTTGATGAAGCCTACGCTTACCCCAATCCCGTAAGGCCAGAATTTAATATACTAATTGATAAAGTAAAGATTAAAAATCTGAGCGATAGTGTGAATATCAAAATAACAGATGTTACAGGAAACCTAGTAGCTGAAGCCCAGTCCAATACCAATCTACGTTTCAAGGGTTATAATTTAGAAATAGATGGAGGGACGGCTTATTGGAATGGAAAAAACTTAGCCAACCGCAAGGTGGCTTCTGGAGTTTATGTAGTGCTTATTTCAGATTTGGAAAATTTAGAAACCAAAGTTTTAAAGATCATGCTCATTCGCCAATGATTATCTCTACAAAAGCGGTTGTTCTGTCAAAGTTGAAGTACAAAGACCACGATCTTATTGTTAGGGCCTACACGGCTTCCAACGGTGTGGTTTCTTTCTTAGTAAAAGGAACTTTTTCTTCCAAAAAAACAAAGATAAAACCTGCATATTTTCAACCACTATCATTACTTCAGTTGGAAATTGATTATAAAAACAACAGAGACTTACATTACATCAAAAATGTCCGCTTAGAGCGAGCATATGGCACTTTACACACTGATATTTTAAAGTCAACAGTTGTTGTTTTTTTAGCAGAAATATTAACAATGGTGCTTAAGGAAGAAGCGCCCAATATTGAGCTGTTTACCTATATTGAAACTGCGTTGCTGTGGTTTGACACCGTGGTTCACAATAGTATTTTTCACCACCAATTTTTAATGGGATTGACAAAATACGTCGGAGTTTCCCCCGAACTTTCAAACTCAAACCTTCCCTTTTTTAATTTAGAGGCAGGGCACTATCAAGCTGAAAGTTCAGGGCGTTATTGTATTTCTGGCTCTAAATTAATTTTGTTTAATTCAATCTTAGGTATGGAATTTGATAACAATCGAATTGAACCATTGAATTCTGGTCAAAAGCTAGAGTTGTTAAATATGATTTTACTGTATTTTAAATTACATTTGCAAGGCTTCAAGTCTCCAAAATCTCTTGTCATTTTAAACCAGGTATTTAGTTAATGATAAAGTATTTTTACATTTTTTTTGTAGGCTTTTTTATTTGTACCGTATCCGCACAGAAGGTTGTGGTGGTTGATGCGACAAGCTTGGAGCCCATTCCGGGAGTTGCTGTTTATAATTTGGTTAAGACCAAAACAAAGATTTCCAACATAGACGGTAAAGTCTCAATTGTACGTTTTCAAAGTTTTGAGCGCATTTACTTTCAGCATTTATCCTACCGTAGAAAATCTAGCTTCAAGTCAAAGCTCAATGACACCATTTTTTTAACTCCAAAAGCTACAGATCTGAATGAAATTGTGATTTCTGCCTCTAAGTTCGAGCAAAGTAAAAAGGAAGTTCCCCAAAAGATTATAAGCCTCAACGCCAACGACATTGAAATGATCAATCCTCAAACTTCCGCAGATTTACTCGCTAATACAGGTAGGGTTTTTATTCAAAAAAGTCAACTGGGAGGAGGCAGCCCAATGATTCGTGGATTTTCTACCAATCGCGTCTTAATCACGGTAGATGGCGTTAGAGTAAATAATGCAATTTTTAGGGGCGGAAATGTTCAAAATATAATTTCCATAAATCCTTTTAACATTCAGAACACCGAAGTTATTTTAGGCGCAGGATCTGTTATTTACGGGAGTGATGCGATTGGGGGCGTTATGAATTTTTATACGACAACTCCAGCGCTCTCCTCATCAGGAACCCCCGAGATCTCTTCCAAAAGCAATTTGCGCTATGCTTCGGCTAACAATGAGAGGACGCTGCAGTTTGGAATAAATCTGGGATTAAAAAATTGGGGATTTCACTCAAGTCTAAGCTATTCTGATTTTGGGGACTTAAAAATGGGCAAAACCAACAATGATGCTTATTTAACTCCATTTTATGTGAGTCCGCGCAATGACCAAGACATGCTAATGCCTAATCACGAACCCTTACTTCAAAAGGGAACAAATTTTAGTCAATTTCATGCCGCCCAAAAAATTTATTATAAGGCCAGTGAAAGCGTTGCATTTGACCTGGGCCTTCATTTCGCAACTACCTCAAACATTCCGCGTTACGACCGCCTGACACTTATGCAATCAGACAATCCTAATGCATTACAGTTTTCTGAATGGAATTATGGTCCTCAACAATGGTTTTTAGCCAACTTTCAGTTGACAAAGCTTAGCAGTCGCTCCCCATTTTACGACAAAATAAAGTCCAGTTTGGCGTATCAAAATTTCGAAGAAAGTCGGATCAGCCGAAAATTTGAGGCTAACGATCGGAAAACGAGAACAGAAACGGTTGAAGCCCTGTCTTTAAACCTAGATTTAGAAAAATCATTATCGGATGCGTCCAACCTATCTTATGGGGCCGAATTTATTCATAATAAAATTGGCTCTGTAGGGATTTCTAAAGATATTGAAACCAATACCATCCAATATATTGCGTCTCGTTATCCAGACGGCGCTCAGTGGTCAAGTTTCGCAAGCTATCTAAGCTTCAAGTACAAACCCTCCTCAAAGTTAACATTTCAATCCGGGATTCGCTACAATGACATTTCTATCGCGACAGATCTTACGCCTAACAACGAATATTACGATCTCCCATTTACAACAGCCAATTTACAGACCAGCGCATTGACTGGTACGGCAGGCTTTACTTGGGAGCAAAGCCAAACCTTTTTATGGAAGTTCAATTTAACCACTGCCTTCAGAGCTCCAAATATTGATGATATTGGAAAGGTTTTTGACTCTGAACCTGGCAGTGTTGTGGTCCCTAACAATCAGCTTAAGCCAGAACACGCTTATGGAGGCGAATTGGGCTTGTCAATTAATTTTAACGACTCAGTACACCTGGATTTGTCCACCTATTATACGCATTTGGACAATGCCATGACAAGAGATGCTTTCAACATTAATGGGGTTACTGAGATTAATTATGACGGCGTATCCAGTGCTGTGCAGGCAGTACAAAACAATGCGCAGGCCAATATCTATGGATTTGAAGCAGGCCTCAAAGCTCAGCTTACAAAAGATTTACAGCTCACCTCTCAATTTAGCCTCACAAAAGGGCGTCAAAAGAACACGCACAACGCAGAAGTCCCTATACGACATGTTGCTCCTGCTTTTGGGAATGCGCACCTGCTCTGGACACACAATAAGATTACCTTAGATGGCTTTATTAATTACAGCGCTGGTTTGACCAATAAAGACATCTCTCATGAACTTTCAAACCACTTGTTTGCGATTGATGCCAATGGTAGCCCATATGCCCCCGCATGGATGACTTTTAATATAAGAGCACAATATCAATTTTCGAACACCCTTTCTTTTGTGAGTGCCTTAGAGAACATTTCTAACGAAGGTTATCGCCCATTTGCCTCTGGAATAAGTGCCCCTGGAACCCATTTAATTTTTGCGATTACATACAAGAATTAATGTACGATTCTAAGAAATCATATACTGTCGACGAAGCCCTTTCGAAACTTCAAAAATATTGTAGCTATCAAGACCGTTGCCACAAAGAAGTAGAACAAAAATTAAAAGAATTGCGAATGATTCCTGAAGCAGCTGATCAAATTATAATGACCTTAATTGACGGAAATTATTTAAACGAAGAACGTTTCGCTTTGGCTTTTGTTCGGGGAAAATTTAAAATCAAAAAGTGGGGAAGGCATAGACTCACTTCTGAACTAAAACAGCGAAATATTTCAAAATATCTCATTGACAACGCACTAAAACAAATTTCGGATGCAGCTTATAAGGAGACTTTTGAAAGTTTAGCCCAGAAAAAAGCCGCTTCAATTACAGGGGTATCCGCCCTCAAGAAAAAGAAAAAATTAGCGGACTATCTTTTATACCGCGGCTGGGAGTCTTCAATGGTATTCGAAAAAGTAAATCAAGTTTTTAAAAAGTGAAACACTAAGCATTTACCGACTTAAGTTCCTCATAAAATTTGGCATAAACCACATATTGATACGGCGCCAACCACAGGAAGCCAATACCAAGGGTAAACAGACATAAAATTCCAAGCCCGAATAATCTCAACCCAACCTTAAAGTACTGCCATTTATATCCCTGCATCATTGTCTTGCTTTTTAGTATGGCATCGTAAGCATCCATCGATGGTTTTTCTGCTAAAATAAAATAGGTTTGAGAATACGCCAAGGCCGCAATTATTCCAGGAACAATAAGCAATAGGAATCTCAACAAAATGAATACCGCCATAAGCAAGTAGGCCAAGACGGAATTTGTAAAAGAATGCTTAAAGGCAAAAAACAAATCATTTGTTTCAGCAGCTTCATTTTTATAAATTTTTAAACCTAAAAAAGCAGCACCTACTACCAACGGTCCAGTGATCAATAAAGATAAAATTGTGCCCGCAATTGGTATCAATGATGCGCCAATTAGAATTAAAGTCATCACAAAAAAAGTTCCTATAGCAAAAGGCCATTTCCCATTGAGCGCAGCCCTAGCCTCAGACATTATCTCAGAATTATTTTTCATATTATAAATTTCCTTAAAAATACACTTATTAATGAGCTAATCCAAAAATTTTGGTTTAGAAAAAGCCCCGAATGCCAAATAAGACGTTGCCTTTTGGCATGGGCACAATGCCCGTTTCGACATAATTGGTGTTAAAAATATTATTTGCCGTAACCGTCAGTTCTAGACCAGGGATTAGTAATTTAAGCTGTGCATCTACCACACTGTAGCTCTCCCCTGTAGCCCGCTCTGCAAATTTATAGACAAAACTGTGTGTTAAGTTTTTAGTAAACTGTGATTTTAGGCGCGCCGTAAGATGGTGGTTAAGGGAATTAATAATGTATTTTGAAAAGTTAGCACGAACCGCTTTTAAATCTTCATTTAAGTGGGTGTATCCAAGGTTAAAGCTTTGGTTGTACTGCCCCAATTTAAAGGGGGCCGATAGTTGAACTTCAATGCCTCTTGTATTTAAACTTGTCAAGTTATTGGACTTCCATTTATCCTCCTCATTGTCTTTGGTGTAATCTATTAAATTATCTGAATCCCTATTAAAAAAGGCAACAGTTGCACTCATTTTATCTCCAAAATATTTCAAACCAAGCTCTTGGGAAATTGCCTCTTCTGGCACTAAGTTTTCATTCCCCTCATCTCTGCTGCCCACATAGTAAAGGTCGTTGTAGGTTGGGGTGCGGTAGGTATAGCCTGCATTGGCGTAAGCCCTAAAGCGTTCATTGATTGTATATCCAATATCAATTCCTGGAAATGCATTGGTTTCAAAATCTGAAAAATAGCCAACAGACACCCCTGGTGTTACGTCGAGAGCATTGTCTAAAAAGGAAAAGCGATGTTCTACAAAAAGCGTACCCATCCAGCGGTTTCTATGCCCCAATCGGTTGCTCTCCATTTCTACTTTAGCAAGATCAATCCCGAAGCCTGTGACCCCAATATTTGAGCGATAAGCGGCATTGATTTGCCCGCCTATTTTGTTAGAAATATGTAAGTTTCTATAAACAGAAGGGTTGTTTCTAATATAGAGATACATATCTTGGTTCCGCTTCCAATACAACTGTGGGCTGAGTTTTAAATTGCCCTTTTTTAATGTTGTAGACACCCCAACCAAGCTACTTTGGGTTTCCTCGTATTGTTCTTTGGCATCGATGGCATAAAATTGATTTCCTCCAAATTTTCTCTCTGAAAAGGTAGCGAGGACCTCAATGGGGTTCGCTGCTGTATTGAAACTGCTTTTTACAAAGAAGTTTTGGTTGTTAAAATCTGTATTGTAGCGATACCCCTCTGAACTGTTGACCGAGGCATGCCCCATAAGGCTGGTAGTTCCCACCCTAGTTCCCAAGGTTGTGGCCGCATGTTGCTGGTTGTAAGAGCCCAGTTGAAATCCAGCGTTATTTTTTATAGATTCATTTGATTTAGTCACAATATTAATGGCTCCGGTAAAGGCATTTTGTCCGAAAATTCGTGCGGCAGGACCTTTGATAATCTCAATGCGCTTGATGACCTCTAAGGGCAATGCAATGTTTAAGGTGTGGTGGCCTGTTTGTGGGTCCTCCACTTTAATACCATCTATTAGTAGCAACGTCTGATCAAAACCACCACCACGAATGTACAGATCAGATTGCATGCCATAAATCCCTTGACGGCGAATATCGATGCCTGCTTCTTGTTGCAGTAACTCCGCTAAGTTTGTGGCAGGACTTTCGTTGATTGTTTCAGATGTTATGATGCTGATGGTCCTTGAATTTTCCTTAAAAGGCAAATCAATTCTTGAAGATTTTATGGTAATGGAATCTAAAGGCTGCACCATTTGTGCAAGACCATGCTTCATTAAAAAAAGTGCAAAAATGGTAAATAGCTTAAATCTAATTTTCATTTTAATTGGTTTTTGTTTGCGCGTCAAAGGTATATAAATCCAACACTACAGCGCACAAAAATCAATAAAATTGCACTAAAAATTTAGACCTAAGGAGAGGCTTTTTGAATTAAAATAAATTACAATTTTTGCTTAAAAAAAACAGAAATGCGGTACCTTTAGAACATGTTTGCTTTGGTCGATTGTAATAATTTTTATGCGTCTTGTGAACGGGTTTTTAACCCCAGCTTACAGGGGAGGCCTGTGGCTGTTTTATCCAATAATGATGGTTGCGTGATTGCGCGCAGCGATGAAGCCAAGGCTTTAGGGCTTCCCATGGGTGCACCAGCGTTCAAATACAAATCCTTTTTTAAAACGAATAAAGTACAAGTCTTTTCTTCAAATTATGCTTTGTACGGCGACATGAGCAGCCGCGTTATGCGGATTTTAGAACAGTTCACGCCGGAGGTAGAGGTTTACAGTATTGATGAGGCTTTTCTCCACTTTCAAGGCTTTGATAATTACGATTTGAATTCTTATGGAGGCTCCATTCGCAAGCGGATTTTAAAATGGACAGGCATTCCAACCTGCGTAGGCATTGCACCTACCAAAGCCCTTGCCAAAGTGGCCAATAAGATTGCACGTAAATTTCCAAAGGAAACGGGTGGCGTTTATGTCATTGATACTGAAGCGAAGCGCCTTAAGGCATTGAAATGGACTCCAATTGAAAAGGTTTGGGGCATCGGCTACGCCTTGCACAAGCGCTTGGCGCAGAAGCAATGTAAAACGGCTTTTGATTTTGTTCAGCTTCCGGATTTATGGGTAAGGCAATCGTTTTCTATTACCGAATGGAAACTTAAAAAAGATCTAGAGGGCATCTCTAAAATTGAGATGGAACAAGTAAAAACCAAACGCGCCATTGCCACCACACGAAGCTTTGAAACGACCCTTACAGAGCTCGCCGATC
>CEWK01016490.1_pt1 | contig 10807 bp, 13 predicted proteins | sample 531431 | NCBI WGS metagenome assembly CEWK01 (sample SAMEA2623059, study PRJEB7988) | marine metagenome | isolation source: saline water (ENVO:00002010), including
AATGCCTGGTGCAAATGTTGGAATGATAAATATATCTGACATGCTAGGAAAATCTATGGGACAGAAGTCAAAAAAAAAGAAAATGTCAGTAAAAGAGTCTCATGAGATTTTAATTAATGAGGAGTGTGATAAACTTATCGAACAAGATAAAATTATTAAGTCTGCAAAAGACTCCACAGAAAATAACGGTATAGTGTTTTTGGATGAGATAGATAAAATTTCTGCTAGAACAGACCGAGTTGGTGGAGATGTATCAAGGGAAGGTGTTCAAAGAGATTTATTACCATTGATAGAAGGTACAACTGTAAGTACTAAGTATGGACCTGTTAAAACTGACCATATTTTATTTATTGCTTCAGGTGCTTTTCAACTAGCAAAACCATCTGATCTTTTGCCTGAATTACAAGGAAGATTACCCATAAGAGTTGAATTAGATGCACTAAATAGCAAGGATTTCATTAGAATTTTGAAAGAACCTGATAACAGTTTAATAAAACAATATAAAGCACTTTTAAAAACTGAAAATGTTGAGCTAGAATTTACTGAAGATGGTATTGATACAATTGCTCATATAGCGAGTGAAGTAAATTCTTCTGTTGAAAACATTGGAGCCAGAAGGTTGCATACAATAATTGAAAGAGTTTTAGATGAAATAAGCTTTACAGCAACAGATAGAGCTGGAGAAAAAATAACTGTTGATAGTAAATATATAAAAGACAATATTGGTGAATTAGTAAAAGATACGGATCTTTCCAAATTTATCTTATAGTTTTCAAAAAAATTTCAAAACTTCCTTTTGAAGGACTATTAACAGAATCAAAATCAATTTTAATAATTTTTTTCATAAGTTCAGGGTTACTTTTAATATATTCAGGCACAGAGTGTTTTAAAATACTAAGGTCAGTTGATTGATAAGGATTATCTAAATTTTTAGATCTCATTCCCTTCCCAGTTATAACATTAATTTTTTTGACACGGTCTAAATAACAATTTTCTATAAAGTTTGAAATTTCTTTATTAGCATCATCAAGTGTATATCCATGTAGATCAATTGATCTCTCCAGAATTTTGCTTTTAATAGTTTGATCTACATCCTTACTATCAAGTTTTTCAGAGCTATTTAAAAAGTCTTGCCAATCTTTCTTGTCTTTATCTGATAGCTTATTTGTCAAGCTTGAGTATCAATTAATAACCAATTTGGATTAGAAGATCTTGTGTCTTTAGAAAATTTCCATGTATCTAAAACTTTTTTAATCTTTTCAGGATCTCCAGATATAACCTTATTATCCTTGTCTTTAACGCATGAGATTATTTCACTCATGAATTCAACTTTAACTTCCAGCATATTTTTATTTTGTTGGTGTTCTTTGACCTCTGCTGAATTTATTCCAATGAAAGTAGTTTCAGATGATAGTTTCTTTTCATTTCTATCTTTAATTGCCTCTTCGAATTGTTGGTAAACATTTTTATCTAAAAGTGATTTAATGTCTTTTAATTTACCTTTGGCGAAATCTGTTATAATTGTCTCGTAAGCAATTTTAGCCCCTTTAACAAAATCTTTTTTTGCGTTTTCATCAAAAATATCTATATTTAAATCCACTACATTTTTTACAGGTGGTGCTTCGTGTGGGAAACTAGAGTTTACATCTTCCTCAAAACCAGTTTTTTTTCCTAATATTCCTCGTAACCTTAAGAAAATAAAGCCCGCAATCATTGCAAGTAGTATAATATCGATGTATTCAAAGCTATAACTCATAATGTTATAATATTTACAATGTTGCTAAATTTCAACCTGCTATTTAAATTATAGACAAATGAACACACTATTACTTTTGATTATTGGTATTCCTCTCATAGAGATTTACCTATTTATTAAAATTGGTTCACAAATTGGTGCATTTAATACCGTTTTACTTATTTTAGTAACTGCTGTTATTGGTGTCGCCTATGTACGTTATGAGGGTTTTAATACAATAAAATCAGGAATTGGTCAGCTAGTAAAAAATGAACTCCCGGTTTATGAAATAATTTCGGGTACAACACTTGCATTTGCTGCTTTTTTACTAATACTGCCTGGATTTGCTACAGATCTTTTGGGTATACTGCTAGCTATACCTTTAACAAGAAAAATACTCCTTGGAAGATTTATAAAAAAAAAAGAATACAAGAAAAAAAACAAAAAAAATTATATAGATGGAGAATTTGAAGATATAAGCGAAGACCATGACAAAAAAATATGAAATTGTTTTAAAATATATAAAAGATATTTCAGTAGAAATTCCTAGTGCTGAAGTATTTGTATTTAGTAGAGAACATATTACAAAATATTCTCTCGGTATAAATATATCTAGTAAAGCACTTAAAAATGAAATGGTAGAAGTAACAACTAAACTTAGTTACAAAGATCCTAGTGAAAACAAAAGGAAGTGTTACTTCGAAATTTGTTATTCAAATGTAGTTAAATTAAAAGAGAAGTCATTAGATAAAAAGGAATTAGAAAAAATACTACTGTGTGATGTACAGAATGAAATATATCCAGATTTAGAAAAAATATTTATTAATGTAATAAAAGATTGTGGTTTCCCACTATTGAAACTTGAAAAAAAAATTGATTTTCAAAAACTTTACGAGCAAAGATTGAATTAAAAGAAATTTTTTGTTAAATATTTTTTTAGAAATTTATTATGTTCGTTAATTTCTTCAGAAGAGGGTTTTATAATTTTCTTTGAATACTTTTGAATAGATTTTTGAGAAATAGTTTGATCTTTATCTATATTAAATTGAAAAACTGGTTCTTTTTGATCAATAAGATTAATATAAACTTTAGCAAGTAATTCACAGTCTAAGATTGCAGTATGTTTTTGTCTTTTTGAGTTATCAATACGATAACGTTTGCAGAGAGCATCTAAGCTAATACTTGATCCTGGAAATTTGTTTCTAGCAATTTCCAAGGTATCAATAATATTTTCTTTAGATATGTTTTTTTTATTTATTAATGATAATTCATTATTTAAATGTCCTAGATCGAACTCAGCATTATGAATAATAATCTTTTTTCCGTCTATAAAATTCAAAAATTCATCTGCTATATCTCTAAATTTTTTTTTATCAGATAAAAATTCATCTGAATAACCATGCACATCAAATGCGCTCTGTGAAACTTTTCTTTCTGGGTTTAAATAGCAATGAAATTTGTTCTTTGTCTGTATTTGGTTTTCAAGCTCTATACAACCAATTTCTACAATTCTATGTCCTTCTTTTACAGACAATCCTGTAGTTTCAGTATCAAGTACTATTTCTTTCATTTAAAATTTTACTTTTTAATAGATTAATTTTTTTTTTCATAATTTTTATAGAATAATTATTATCTACTACAAAATCAGCGAATTTTTTCTTTTTTGATATAAGTACTTGATTTTCCTTGAGTTTTCTAAAAACTTTTTCATTAAAATTAACTCTTTTTCTAAGTCTTTTAATAATTTTGTTTTTGCTTGATTTTATAAAAATAAGCACATCTCCTTTTTTATTTAATTTATTTTCAATTAGTAATGGAATATCTAAAATTATTATCTTCTGGTATTTATTCTTATTAAGAAAATCTCTCATTTTCTTCCTAACTAAAGGATGAACAATCAAAGATATTTTTTTTAAGTTTTTTTCATCTGCTTTAATAGAATTTATTAATTCAGATTTTTTTACTGGAAAAGTTTTAATAAATTTTGGTAATTTTTTCTTTAGTAAGTTAAAACACCTTTTGTCTGTTCTATATATAGAGGCAACTTCTTTATCCGCATCAAATATAGGGCATCTAAAAAGTTTAGAAATGAAAGATTTTCCAGAACCAATAGTTCCTAATACACCAATTCTAATCATAAAAAATTAAATACATCTTCCTCCATCAACTTCCAAAACAACTCCGGTTATCATTGTGGCTTCATCTGAGCACAGGAAACTTGCTGCATTTCCCATATCTTGTGGAGTTGAAAATCGACCAATAGGTATTGTAGATAAAAATGATTGTTTTTTTTTTCGAGTGTTTCCTCCCATAAATGATTTTAATAAAGGAGTTAAACCAGCTACTGGTGCAATAGCATTTACTCTAACATTGTATGGAGCAAGTTCTATAGCCATTGCTTTTGTTGCTGTTATCATCCATCCTTTGCTTGCATTATACCAATTTAACTTAGGCCTGGGTGACAAACCTGCTGTTGAAGCAACATTTAAAACGACACCTTTTTTTTGTTTTTTCATTCTTGGTATTATAAACTTTCCACAATAATAAACTGATTTAGCATTTACATTTAGAACTTTGTCAAATTCTTCTTCTGTTACCTTCTCCATTGGCTTTGGTTTATGAGTAATGCCTGCATTATTTATTATTATGTCTACAGTTTTATATTTTTTATAAACATATCCAGTTAAAGATTTAAAATTTGATGATTTAGAAACATCAGCAATAAAATAATCTTGGTTTAAATATTTCGAGGTATTTTTAAGTAATCTAGAATTTATATCCACCATGATAATTCTAGCCCCTTCTTCAGTAAATTTTTTTGCAATACCTTTTCCAAAGCCCGAAGCTGCTCCAGTAATTATAGCTATTTTATTTTTTAATCTCACAAAATTTAATTATTTAAAAATTCTATAGTTTCCTCATTTACTATTGGTTCAACTTTATGCCATATATTAAAAGCTTTTTGTGCCTGAAATAGGAACATGCTTAAACCATTTTCAAATACATTACCTTCGATATTTCCAGCTTCAGAAAATTCATTTTTGTGTGGATTATAAACCACATCGTAAAATAACTTATTTTTTCCAACTTTTGAAAAATCTAATCCAAACTCGTCATTTTCTTTTAATCCTAAACTTGTAGCATTAATGATCATGTCAAAATCAGTTAATTTTCCCCAATCTATTATTGTTATGTCATTAAAAGAATTTTTTAATTTGACAGCTTTTTCTTTAGTTCTATTGCTCAAGTAAATTTTTGAAACTTTCATTCTTTTCAGCGCATAAACTATCGAAGGAACTACTCCTCCGGCACCCAATATCATTATGGACTTATCAGCTACATCGTAATTGAGTTTTTTCATGCTAAGTTCAAAACCATCAATGTCGGTATTGTGCCCAATCAAATTTCCATCTTGTACAGATACAGTATTTACTGATTTTGTTTTTAAAGCGTGTCCGCTTAAAACATCTAAATGTTCAATTATCTTTTGTTTAAATGGAACAGTAACATTCAATCCATCTAGTTTTCCATCTCTTAAGTTGCTACATAACTCCTCTAAATCATTTTCGTGTGTTTCAAGCTTTCCATAAATAGCTTTAACATTATTTTTATTTATCCAATAATTTTGGAGCTTTGGTGATAAAGAGTGTTCAATGGGGTTTCCAATTACTAGAAATTTTTTCATTTATAATTTTCTATATATTCTTTTATTTTTTTTATAGGTAAACCCATAATCGTATCTTCATCTCCTTCAATTTTATCAAATAAATTTCTTCCCTCGCCTTCTATTTGATAGACGTTGTATGCATAAAGAGCCTTATCGGATAACTTATCTAAATAAATTTGCAATTCATTATCAGAAAAATGTTTCATGGTTAAATATGCTTTGTCTGTGTAATTCCATATCATAGAACCATTTTTTGATATACATACAGAGCTTATCAAGGAGTGTTTCTGTCCGTTTAATTGTTTTAATATATCTATTGCTTGTTTTCTATTTTCTGGCTTAGATATTACAATTCCGTTTAAATCAATAACACTATCAGCCCCTAGAACCAGTTGATCGTGGATCTTTTGGCTTACTTTACATGCTTTTATCTCAGCTAAATTTTTGGAAATAATTTCAGGTGAGGCGCCTTCCTTTATTAAGCTCTCTTTGATAGGGTCTTCATCTATATTCGAGAAGTGCACCTCACATTCAATATTATTTTTGTTTAAAATTTTTTTACGTATTTCGCTTTTTGAAGCTAAAATTATCTTATGCATTTTTGTTTTGTATTTCGTAAATTTTAATTATAGAAGCAGCTGTTTCTTCAACCGATTTCCTTGTTACATCAATAATTGGCCAATTGTTTTTTTTAAAAATTTTTTTTGATTGGTTTACTTCTGTTCTAATTTTGTCTAAATTGGTGTAATCTGATGCCTCGTTTTCTTTAATTGAACTCAATCTATTTCTTCTTATATCAAATAGTCTCTCTGCTTCTGTCGTTAATCCTATAATACATAGTTTTTTTGAATTAATTACATCTTTTGGTATGCTCATTTCATTTACAAGAGGTATATTTGATGTTTTTAGACCTTTATTAGCAAGATAAATTGATGTCGGTGTTTTACTTGTTCGGCTTACTCCAACCAAAATTATATCAGACTCAAGAATATTATCTGTATTATTTCCATCATCATGATTCATTGTAAACTGTATTGCCTCAATTCTTTTATAATAATCTTCATCTAAAACATGTTGAGCGCTTGGTTGATGGGTAGCCTTTTGATTTAATATTTTAGAAAAATTCAAAATAAGGTCACCTAAAACTCCAAAACATGGTATTTTTCTTCTATTGGCTTCTTCTGCAAGATATTTAGCCAATTTACTGTTAACAACAGTATAAAGTATTATTGGGCTCTCTTGCTTTTTTGCATTATTCAAAATTGTTGAAATTTGATTTTCGGTTCGTGTAAAAGAAAACTGACTTAAATCATAATTAAAATTGTTGAATTGAGCTTTAAGTGCCATAAATATTCTATCAAGGGTTTCGCCTGTTGAGTCTGAAATCAAATATACTTGATGTGTATTTTTCATGTAAAAATTGTTTATAACTTATAAAAAAAATAAGAATTATTTTAATTTCAATATTTTTATCAAATCTATAATATTTGTTATCATTTAATTAACATTAATATAAATGTGAATAAGTTATTAACAATTTTAAAAATATAATATAATCGTAAAATTAGACTGTAATTAAAGCCTTAAATTGAAGGGAAAATGTATAAAAAGTGAAAAAAGTGTTTAAATTGAGTAATTTACGTTATTTACAAATCATACTAATAATAAATCTAAATATATTATCTAATTATAAATGACACCGATAAAAGAATGTTTGGAAAATAGTAATACTACTAAAAAACCAATATGGTTAATGAGACAGGCAGGTAGATATTTACCAGAATTTAGAGAGATTAGAAAAAAAAATACAGACTTTATTAAACTATGTTTAAATGAAAAGATTTCGGAAGTTATAACGCTACAGCCAATTGAAAGATTTAATTTTGATGCTGCAATAATTTTTTCAGATATCTTAATGACACCATATGGAATGGGTCAAGAAGTTAAATTCAAAAAGAACTTTGGCCCTGAGCTTGGAGAGATAGATTTAAAATATATTATAAATTTAGGTGAAGATGAGTTTACTAGTAAACTTTCACCTATTTATAAATTGTTAAGAAATTTAAAAAATAATGAAAAATTAAATGGAAAAGATTTAATAGGTTTTGTTGGTGCACCCTGGACACTTCTTGTTTATATGGTTAACAAAGTATCTCCCAAAAATGGTTTATCATATAATTTCTTTAATGATCAAAGTTTGGTTGATCATATCATGTTATTACTTGATAAATTTATCAAGATTCATATTAAAAATCAGGTAAATGCTGGAGCATCAATTATTCAAATATTTGATAGTTGGGCTGGTTTAATAAACACGGACCTAGAAAAATATATTTACAAGCCCACCAAGTCCCTTGTTGAATATACAAAAAAACTAGGTGTTCCAGTTATATGTTTTCCAAGAGGCATATCAGATTATAGTAAGTTTTGTAATATTGTAGAACCCTCAATGGTAAATATTGACTTTAACGTTGATATTAAAAACATTGTTAAACATATAAAAATTCCAATTCAGGGAGGATTAGATCCAAAGATTCTTTTATCAAACAGAGAAAATTTAAAAAAGCAGGTATTAAAATATTTAGATACATTTAAAGACCATCAATATGTGTTTAATTTAGGTCATGGCATATTACCTGAAACGAAAATTGAGATGGTTGAGGAATTAGTAAAAATAGTTAGAAGCTTTAGAGCATGAAAGATCATCCAAAAATAAGTTATGGAAAAACAGGTGTTTTAATAATTAATCTTGGTACTCCAGATTCTACAAGTTGGCTTGATATAAGAAAATATTTAAGAGAGTTCCTTTCAGATAGAAGAGTTATAGAAGTAAATCCAGTATTATGGCAGATAATTTTAAATGTCTTTATACTTAATTTTAGACCTTCTAAAACTGCAAAAGCTTACAAAGAAATATGGATGAAAAAAGAAAATTTATCTCCATTATTATATTATACTCAAAAACAAGCGCAAAAAATTTCCGAAACTTTATCTAGCGAAAAGCTGATTATTGATTTTGCAATGAGATATGGAAATCCAAGTATCAAAAGCAAAATAAAAAATTTGCACGAAGAAGGATGTGAAAACCTAGTTATATTACCCTTGTATCCGCAGTATGCTGCTGCAACTACCGCCACAGTTTGCGATGAAGTATACAGGACATTAATGAATATGCGTTGGCAACCTTCTCTAAAGATTGTTCCTCATTATGAATCTGAACCCATGTATATAGACGCTTTAGTTAATTCAATTAATAATAAAATTAAGAAGATCAGTTGGAAACCCGATCTTATATTAGCTTCGTATCATGGAATTCCAAAAAAATATTTTGATAAGGGTGACCCATATCATTGTTATTGTTATAAGACTACAAGATTGATTTCAGAAAAATTTAAATCTATAGAGATTAAAACTTCTTTTCAATCTAGATTTGGACCCCAGGAATGGTTGCAACCCTACACAGATAAAACGTTAGAAAATTTGCCTAAAGAAGGAATAAAAAACGTTTTAGCAATTTGTCCTGGATTTTCCTCAGACTGTGTAGAAACATTAGAAGAAATATTAATTCAAGGAAAAGAAAGCTTTATGCAATCGGGTGGTGAAAATTTTGATATGATACCATGTCTTAATGACAATGATGATCATATAAAACTACTCAATAGTTTAATTAAAAGAAATATATAATTGATGAATTACTATTTGCTTTTTAAATCTTTGCATCTAATTGCAGTTATTTCTTGGATGGCAGGTTTATTATATCTGCCAAGAATTTTTGTATATCATGCTGAAAATAATGATGATAAAAAAATTTCAGATGTATTTAAGATTATGGAAAAAAAATTATATTTTTTTATTATGACACCAGCCATGATACTTTCTTGGCTATTTGGCTTACTTTTAATTCACAGCATAGGGTTTCAACAGTTAGGACAAAAATGGATGGTACTAAAAATAATATTTGTGGCTTTTCTTACATTGTATCACTTCTACCTAGGGAGCAATCTTAATAAGTTTAAAAATGATCAAAATATTCATTCACACAAATTTTACCGATTAATCAATGAAATACCTACATTACTGTTAATTTTAATTGTTTTTGTTGTAATATTTAAGCCTTTATAGGCTTGAAATTTACCGAACAGATTATTATATTACTTTCATCTAATTAATAACCCCCCCAAATTATGAACATTCAAGAATTAAAAGAAAAAAGCTCTGAAAAGCTCATTAATGAAGCAGAAAATTTAGGTATTGAAAATGCTAGCACTTTAAGAAGACAGGAAATTTATTTTGCAATATTAAAAAAATTAGCAGAAAAAGGTGAAGAAATTACTGGCGGCGGAGTGCTCCAATTACTCCAAGATGGATTTGGTTTTCTGAGAGCAATAGAGTCAAATTATTTGCCTGGTGCAGATGATATTTATGTAAGCCCAAATCAGATAAGAAGATTCGGATTAAGAACAGGAGATACAGTAGAAGGACCAATTAGAGCTCCAAAAGAGGGCGAAAGATATTTCGCATTACTTCAAGTTAGTAAGATAAACTTTGAGGAAACAGATAAGTTTAAGCATAAAATTGCTTTTGACAACTTAACACCACTTTATCCAAATAAACAATTAGTCATGGAGGAAGAAAGCAACAAAATAGAAAAAAAAGTTGATTTAACTCCACGTTTGATTGATCTAGTAAGCCCAATCGGAAAAGGTCAAAGATCATTAATTATATCGCCACCTAAGGCGGGAAAAACTATGATCTTACAAAGTATAGCAAATTCGATAACTGCAAATCATCCAGAATGTTATCTAATGGTTTTGTTAATAGATGAAAGACCTGAAGAGGTAACTGATATGCAAAGAACTGTTAAGGGCGAAGTTATAAGTTCAACATTTGATGAGCCAGCACAAAGACATGTGGCAGTAGCGGAAATGGTAATTGAAAAGGCAAAAAGATTAACCGAGCATAAAAAAGATGTCGTTATTCTTCTAGACTCAATAACTAGATTAGGTAGAGCTTATAATGCAGTTGTTCCAAGTTCTGGAAAAGTATTAACAGGTGGAGTGGATGCTAACGCACTTCAAAGACCAAAGAGATTTTTTGGGGCTGCTAGAAATATTGAAGAAGGGGGATCTTTAACAATAATAGCAACTGCATTAATTGACACCGGGAGCCGTATGGATGAGGTAATCTTCGAAGAGTTTAAAGGAACGGGTAATAGTGAAACTATTTTAGATAGAAAAATATCAGAGAAAAGAATTTTCCCAGCAATTGATATAACTAAATCTGGAACAAGAAGAGAAGAATTGATTTTCGAGAAAAATGATCTTCAAAAAATGAATGTTTTAAGAAGGATAATTGCACCCATGGGATCAATGGATGCTATAGAGTTTATTAATTCTAAATTAAAG
>CEWK01045743.1_pt1 | contig 10753 bp, 11 predicted proteins | sample 531431 | NCBI WGS metagenome assembly CEWK01 (sample SAMEA2623059, study PRJEB7988) | marine metagenome | isolation source: saline water (ENVO:00002010), including
CCTGTGAATCCCTGATTTAGATTTTAAATTTAATGATTCTCTCATCTCGTCATAAGAGGGTGATACACCATCGTTTTTCAACTTCTCGTTGATATAAATCAGTAAATTTTTTTGTTTTTTTGTAAGCATAGAACAAAACCTAAACTTTTTTTGTTCTATAAAAGTTCTTTTATAATTGCAAACATAAAAAATTCAATAAATTCAGTTATTTATTTTATAAATTTTTGAAAACACTCTTTAATTGAACTGGATTTCATAAGTGATTCACCTATTAAAAAATTATTTATACCTGTTTCATTTTTAATTTTCGCAAGGTCATTTCTATCTTTGAAACCGCTTTCAGAAATTAATAATTTATTTTTTAATGAGCTTTCAAACTCTTTAAATATTTTAACAGTGTTATCTAGAGATACAGTAAAGTTCTCTAGATTTCTATTATTGATTCCTATAATTCCTTCATCATATTTTAAAGCAGTCTCCATTTCTTTTTCATTATGTACTTCAAGTATAAAATCCATACTTAACTCATTTGATACACTTATTAAATCTTTAACTAAATTTACGTCTGTTGAATTAATTATTATAAGTATGCAATCAGCGCCATTTTTATTTGCTTCGTAAATTTGATATGGATCAATAAAAAAATCTTTATTTAAAACTGGTATATTAAATTTTTTTTTTATGTCTTTTACAAACTGTTTGTTACCTAAAAAATATTTTTTTTCAGTAAGAATAGATAAACACGCCGCATTGTTTTTTACGTATTCTTCAGCTATATATAAATGATTAAAATTATCTACTAAAATACCTTTTGATGGACTGGCTCTTTTAATTTCAGCAATAATAGCTGGTGTATTTTTATTCTCATATTCTTTAAGACATTTAGAAAACAATTTATTTTTTTGAGATATTTTTTTCTTAAGTTCATTAATTGGAAATTGAACTTTATCATTTTCGACCTCTTTTTTTTTATGTAGTATAATTTTTTTTAAAATACTCATTTTTTTAAAGTATTATAATAATTTAGGACTTTACCCGAAATAATATATTTTTTTGAAAATAGAAAAGAATCTTTAATATTATCAAACTGATCCAAAACAATTAGACCTGCGGCAACATTTAAAGAAATTATATCAAGTAGAGCTCCGTTTTTTCCATTAAATACTTCTAAAATTTTTTTGGCATTATGTTTTGCATCACCACCAACTATTTCCTTAAAATCATATTTTTTTTTAATAATATCCAGTGGATTAATTTCGAATGAAGTAATATTATTATTCTTGAGCTCATATACTTTGGTTTTATCAAAAATTGATATTTCATCTAAACCGTCATAGCTATGAAATGCCCATGCTCTAACCGTATTTAGATTTTTAAGAACTTGTATATATTTTTCCAAAACATCCAGTGAAAATACTCCTATACATTGCCTGTTCACATTTGCAGGATTACAAAGTGGACCAAGTAAATTAAATATGGTTCTTTTTTTTAGTTCCTTTCTCGCATTTGCTACATTTTTCATCGCAGAATGGAAATTTGGAGCAAACATAAAAGCAAAATTTTTGTTATTTAATGATTCTTCGACTTCTTTAGAATTTAGATTTATATTAATATCTAAAACTTCCAATACATCAGCAGATCCAGATTTCGATGAAATGCTTCTATTTCCGTGCTTGGCAACCTTATGACCCATGCTTGCAAGAACTAGGGCGGATGCTGTAGAAATATTTACTGTATTTTTTCCATCACCACCGGTCCCACATGTATCAATCAAATTCCCAGTAACATCTACTTTTGACGCTTTATCTCTTAATACTTTAGCTCCACCGGTAATTTCTTCAACACTTTCACCTTTATTTGACAAGCTAAGTAAAATTTTTTTTAATAATTCATCTGAAAATTTTCCATCCATAATTTCTCGAAAAAGGATTTCAGACTCATCAATTGTCAAAGAAATTTTATCTTCAGTTTTTTTTATAATTTTTTCTATTTTCATAAATCAATAAAATTATTTATAATTTTTTGCCCATATTTAGTTTCATAGCTCTCAGGATGAAATTGTATTCCAAATAATTTATATTTTTTATGTTGTATCGCCATTATTATATTATCTTCAGTTTGAGCTGTTATTTCAAATGATTTATTTAAAGTTTTTTTGTCAATAATTAAGCTATGATATCTTGTTGCTCGAATAATATTAGGAATATTTTGAAATATATTATTTTTTTTACAAATTTTGATTTTACTAATTTTACCATGCATTAGTTTTTTTGCTTTGATAATTTTGCCCCCAAACGCTTGTCCCAAGGCTTGATGGCCTAAGCAAATTCCTAATATAGGTTTTTTGTTATAAAAAAAATCAATCAATTTTAAACATTTGCCAGCATTATTTGGGTTTCCCGGACCCGGTGAGATAACAATTTTATCAAAATTTTGAATTTGTTTTAATTTAAATTTGTCATTTCTAAATATTTCAACTTCACATTTTTTTTTTTTCAGATAGTGAAAAATATTAAAGGTAAAACTGTCATAATTATCAATTAAAGCAATTTTCATTTTGATGCCTCTAGAAGTGCTTTGGCCTTATTTATTGTTTCTTGATATTCTTTTTCAGGGACACTATCAGCAACAATTCCTGCTCCTGCCTGAACAAAAATTTTATTATTTTTTATTAAACCCGTTCGCAAAGCTATACATGTGTCCATGTCACCATTTCCAGAAAAATAACCAACTCCCCCTGCATAAAGTTTCCTTTTTCTATTTTCTAACTCATCTATAATTTCCATTGCTCTTATTTTTGGTGCACCAGACACAGTACCAGCGGGGAAACCACTTAAAAGCCCATTTAATAAAGAAATATTTTTTTTAAACTTACCATAAACATTTGAAACAATATGCATCACATGTGAATATTTTTCTATTTTAAACTTTTCATTAACTTTCACAGTTCCTTCAATAGAAGATCTTCCAACATCATTTCTTCCTAAATCTAAAAGCATAAGGTGTTCTGATAATTCTTTTGGATCATTCAATAGTTCTTTCGCTAAATGATCATCTTCTGTTTTATTTTTTCCTCTTTTTCTCGTACCAGCTATTGGTCGAATCGTAATTATATTTTTTCTCACTCTTACTAAAATTTCGGGACTACTACCAACAATTTGAAATTCATCAAAATTAAAAAAATATAGAAATGGAGAAGGATTTGTTTTTCTAATTTTTTTATAAATTTCAAGAGGTTCATTGTTTATTTTTTTTTCAAATCTTTGGCTCAAAACAACCTGAAATATATCACCTATTGATATATATTTTTTTGCCTTTTTGACTAAATTTAAAAATTTTTTTCTTGTAATATTTGATTTTACTTTTTCATCTTTGAAATAATTTTCGGTTTTTTTTTTATTCGTAAAATATGTTAAATCAAAAGAAATTTGTTTTTGTAAATTATTCATCTCTTTTGAATAACTATTTTTTTTATTAAATTTTAGCTTCATATAATAAAGTTTATTGGTTTGATTATCATGAATATATGTAAAAGTAGGCCTTATGAGTTTTACGTCAGGTATATTAAGGTCGTCAATATTGTTATCTGGTATTTTTTCAAAATACCTAATTATATCATAACCGAGGTAACCAGATAACAGTGTAGACATAGGTGGTAAACTTGAGGGAACTTGAAAATTAAATTTACTTATAAAATTTTCTAGAAATTTTTTTGGTGAAAATTTATTTGAAATTATCCTTTTATTAATAGATATATTTTTATTATTAATCTCCAAAATAAGATCTGGATTAAAACCAAATATAGTATATCTTCCTCTAGTTTTTGCTTTCTCAACAGATTCAAAAATAAATGAGTTAGTTTTGCGCAAAACATTTTCTATCAGCAGTTCAATTCTATCTAGATTAGCTTTTTTTTCGATTATATAACATAAGGAAAAATTATTTTTTTTCTTAAATTTTTCAAAATTTTTTTTTGACTGGTACTGCATTAGATACTTTTTTTCAATCGATCAAATACTTTTTTATTCAATTTTACAGGATACTGTTTTATTAAATATTTATCCAAATCTCTTAATAGTAAAGCTTTAAAATCTTGTTTAACTTGGTCACTGACAGCTTTATCAAGATTTTTAATTTTATTTTTGTTTTTTGATATTTTTTGAATCCTAACAATGTAAACGTTGTTATTCTGGATTAAAGTTAAATTTGTGTTTATATTTGTTTTGAAAATTTCTTCCATATTTTCTCTATTAAATATTTTTTTATCATCTAAAATATTTGAAAAAAAAACCTCTTCAATTTTAATATTGTTTTTTTTTGCTAAGTTAAAAAAAGAATCAGGATTTTGAGATTTAGTAATTTTTTTAGATAATTGTTTATTTTTTTGTAAATTAATTATATTTGTAATTTCTTTTTTAATTTGGCCATCTATTTTTAAAATCCTTTTTTTTTCAATATTATCTAAATTTATTAAGTATTTTGTGCCATTCACATCAAATATTTCAGTATTGAAATTTTCATTTAATTCAAAAATGGCATTGGAAAAAAAACTCTTAGTAGATTTTATTCTTTTTTGATTAAGTCCATTCTTATTAATTTTTTCTATTGGTTGTATTTTTAGTCTATATTTTTTTATTATATCATTAAAATTTAAATTATTTATTAAATCATTTTCAATGTTGTTTAAAGTCTGATAGTAAACATCATTTTCTTCTTTAAACCCAAGGTTATTGTAATTTAGATTTGCGTATTTTCCACTTCTCATTTCTCCTAAAGAAAATTTATCCTTATTTTTATTAAAATATTCATTTATTTCTTTTTCACCAACTTTATTTAAAATATTTAAATTATAATATTTTACTCCAACTTGTTTTAAGAAATCATTCTTTAACTTTAATCTATGATATTCCGAGTCGTTAATGCCATTAATAAAAACCTCAATTGAAATTTTTTTTATTAATTCTCTTTTATAAAAATCTTCTACAGTTTTTGGATTTAGATTATTTAAGAGTAAATATTTTTCATATTCTACTCTAGAAAAGTTACCGCTTTCATCTTTAAAATTTTTGTCATTCTTAATAAAAAAAGCCAAAGATTTATCGTTAATTTTTATCTTTAAATCTTCGGCAAATTTTTCATAAATTTTCTCCGATATTAAACCATTTAAAATAATGTCATAATCTCGATTTGAAAGCTGATTAGTATTTTTCTTTCTTAGATATAATCTTGTATAATTAACATAATCTTTAATATAGATTTTTTTATCCCCAACCTCAGCTACAACATTTTTATTACCTGAGGAAAATAAATCTCCCATGCCCCAGGCACCTAAAACAATAATAATGATTCCCGTTATAATTGTTATAAATATTTTTTTTGTTAAGCTTTTCATTTTTTTTTGGTAGAAGAAAGTTATTTACCCTAATAAAAAAAAAATGCATTCAAAAAAATACTTTATTGCCAATTGGAAAATGAACGGATTAAAGGCGGATCTTAATCAAATTTCAAAAATAGATAATTTTCTTAAAAAAAAGAATAAATTAAGTACTTTAAATTGCATCTTTTGTATTCCGTATACCATTTTAGGCTTAGCATTAATTAATTTTAATTTAAAAAAAATAAAAATCGGAGCACAAGATGTCTCGTATGAAGCCTTTGATTTTGGGCCTTGCACAGGTCAAATTAGTTCTAAAATGTTAAAAGACCTTAATTGTAAATTTGTAATTATTGGTCATTCAGAAAAAAGATTTAATGGTGATACCGAGCAACATATAAGTCAAAAAATTGGTATGGCAGTTAAAAATAACCTAAAAGTTATTTTATGCGTAGGTGAAAGCTTAAAAGATTATAAAAATAATAAATCATTTTCAAAAGTTAAAAAACAATTGGAGTTAAGTTTAAAAAAAAACAAAAAATATTTAAAAAATATTATATTTGCCTACGAACCTATTTGGTCAATTGGAACAGGCATTATTCCAGAAAATGAATATTTAAATAATTTTTTTTTAAAAATAAAAAAATATTTAAAAAATGAATTTAAGATAAAAGCTACTGTAGTATATGGAGGCTCTGTTTCTTCTAAAAATATTAATGTATTAAAAAATATTGATTTATGTGATGGTTTTTTGATAGGTGGCGCTTCGTTAAAACACAAAAATTTTATTGAAATTATCAAAAAGTATTATAATTAACCAGCGTGGAAAATATAATTTTAACAATTCATGTTATACTTGCAATTTTGTTGATTGGATCGGTTTTGTTGCAAAAATCTGAAGGTGGAGCTTTGGGAATAGGGTCGGGAAGTGACTCACTAATGTCATCAAGAAGTGCTGGAAGTTTTTTGACAAAGTTTACATCTATTATTGCATTTTTGTTTATAGTAACCAGCATATCTCTCACCGCTTTGCACAGAGAAGAAACAAAAACAAACTCTGTATTAGATAAAATTGAAAAAAAAGAGGATAATTTACCTAAAATTCCAAAATCTAAGTAATTAAGTAATTAAGTGTTTTACAATTTTACTTATTAACATATAAAGAAATTCCATGGCGCGTTATATTTTTGTAACTGGCGGTGTGGTCTCCTCATTAGGTAAAGGTTTATCATCTGCATCTTTGGCTTATCTGCTTAAAAGCAGGGGATATAACGTTAAGATTAGAAAATTAGATCCATATTTAAATGTAGACCCCGGTACAATGAATCCATTTCAACATGGAGAGGTTTTCGTTACTAATGATGGAGCAGAAACAGATTTGGACCTTGGTCATTATGAGAGATTTACTGATATAAATTCAACAAATTTAGACAATATTACTACTGGGAAAATTTATTCTAAAATTATAGATAAAGAAAGATCAGGAAAATATATGGGAAATACCGTTCAAGTTATTCCCCATGTAACAAATGAAATAAAAAGTTTTATAAAAAATAAAACATCAGGATTTGACTTTATTATTTGTGAAATTGGTGGAACAGTCGGAGATATTGAGAGCCTACCTTTTCTTGAAGCAATAAGACAATTTTCAAATGATATAGGAAAAAAAAATAGTTTATTTATTCATTTAACTTTAGTCCCATTTATTAAATCATCTGATGAAATTAAAACAAAGCCAACGCAACATTCTGTTAAAGAACTCAGAAGTTTAGGTATTCAACCAGATATAATAATTTGTAGATCTGAAATACCTTTGCCTAGAGATCAAAGAAAAAAGATATCATTATTTTGCAATGTTGATATTGATAACGTTATTGAAACTGTTGATGTTAAAACTATATACGAGGCACCTATAAGCTTCTATAAAGAAAAATTAGATAAACAAGTTTTAAAATATTTTAAAACTAAAACAAAAAGACTTCCAAATTTAAAACCATGGTACAAAACCAAAAATGTTGTACTCAAATCAAAAAATGAAGTAAATATCTCTGTTATTGGAAAATATGTTGACTTAAAAGATGCATATAAATCTATAGATGAAGCCCTTGTTCATGGTGGTATCGCAAATAATACAAGAATTAATTTAAATAAAATTGACTCAGAGAAATTAACTTTTTCACAAATTAAGCATCAACTCTCCAATACTAATGGTATCTTGATACCTGGTGGTTTTGGTAAAAGGGGTACTGAAGGTAAAATACAATCAATTAAATACGCAAGAATAAATAAAATTCCCTTTTTTGGGATTTGTTTTGGTATGCAATTGTCTTTAATAGAATTTGCAAGAAATGTTTTGAAAATAAAAAATGCTGGGTCAACTGAACTTAGCAAAAAATGTATTCCGATCATTGGTTTAATAGAAGAGTGGTATAAGGATGGTGTTTTGAAAAAGGGGGATTTAAAAAAAATTGGTGGAACTATGAGATTGGGTCAATATGAATGCAACCTGTTAAATAACTCGTTAATAAAAAAAATATATAATTCAAATAAAATATTTGAGCGTCATAGACATCGATATGAAGTAAATATAAATTACAAAGATAAATTTGAAGATAAAGGATTGATATTTTCTGGATTGTCAAATAATAACAAATTACCTGAGACAATTGAATTAAAAGCTCATCCTTGGTTTATTGGAGTACAATTTCATCCAGAATTTAAGTCTAGACCTTTAAATCCTCATCCATTGTTTGCATCTTTTATAAAAGCAGCTACAAATAAAATTAAATGATTAGACAAGTTAAGATTAATAACTTTGCAATTTCAAACAGCTTACCCCTCGTATTAATTGCTGGTCCATGTCAGTTAGAAAATAGAGAGCATGCAATTTATATTGCAGAAAATTTAAAAAAAATTTGTGATAAATTAAAAATTAATTTTGTTTATAAAACTTCTTTTGATAAAGCTAATAGAACCAGCCACCTGTCACAAAGAGGTTTGGGTTTAGAAAAATCTGTTAAAATATTTGAAGAAATTAGAAAAAAATTAAAAATACCAATATTAACGGATGTACATTCAGTTGAACAATGTGAATTATTAAAAAATTCAATTGATATTATTCAGATACCTGCTTTTTTGTGCAGACAAACAGATCTTTTGCAATCAGCTGCAAAAACTAATTTAGTGATTAATATAAAAAAAGGTCAGTTTCTTGCTCCGTGGGATGTTTCAAATATTTTACGTAAAGTTGAAGATCTTAATAAAAATATTTTACTAACAGAAAGAGGTGTATCGTTTGGATATAACACTCTAGTCTCAGATATGCGATCGATTTCAATCATGAAAAAAGAGAACTATCCAGTCATATTTGATGCTACTCACTCTGTACAACAACCTGGCGGTAGAGGAAATCAAAGCGGAGGGCAAAGAGAGTTTATATATGATTTATCTAAGGCTGCAGTATCAATTGGTATATCCGGTCTATTTATAGAAGTTCATGATGATCCCGATAACGCACCATCAGATGGTCCAAATATGTTAAAACTTTCTGAATTGGAAAGTTTTTTAGTCAAAATTATTAAACTTGATAATTTAATTAAAAATGAAAGTTTGTAATGACTGCGATATCACATTTAAAATCCAGGCAAGTATTTGACAGCAGAGGCTTTCCAACTATAGAAACAGATGTTTTTTTAACAGATGGATCAGTAGCCTCAGCCACCGTGCCGTCAGGAGCATCAACAGGAAGTTATGAGGCTCATGAACTTAGGGATCAAAATAAAAAATATTTAAATAAAAGTGTTTTTAATGCAGTAGAAAATGTAAATATAAAGATAAATAAAGTTTTAAAAGGTATGACACCTTTTGATCAAAATAAAATTGACAATATTTTAATTGAATTAGACGGAACAAGTAACAAATCTAAAATAGGCGCAAATGCTATTTTATCTGTTTCTATAGCTAATTGCAAAGTTGCAGCTAAGAGCAAAAAAAAAGAAATTTTTGAATATTTATCAAATGATGCAAATTTCAAACTTCCATATCCTCTAATGAATATTATTAATGGCGGAGCACACGCAAATAATTCACTAAATATTCAAGAATTTATGATACGACCAGATGGTGCCGAGTCTTTTCAACAGTGTATGCAATTTGGTTTTTTAACAATACAAAACTTAAAAAAAATTTTATTAAAAAAAAACTTAAGCACTAATGTAGGTGATGAAGGTGGTTTTGCACCTAATCTTAATTCAGATGAAGAAGCAATAGAATTAATTTTAGATTCAATAACACAATCAGGTTTTACGCCAGGAAAACATATAAGTATTTGTTTAGACGTTGCTTCCAATGAGCTTTATGATGGAAACAAATATTCTATTATTAATAATAAGAAGCTCAACGCATCAGAACTACTTAAACATTATCAAAGTTTGGTTGAAAAATATCCAATAAGTTCTCTTGAAGACCCGGTTTTCGAGGATGACTGGATGACTTGGACAGAACTTACTAGCCTACTTGGAGATAAAACACAGATAGTTGGTGACGATCTCTTTGTAACTAATTACGATAGATTATCCAAAGGTATAAAAAATGCTTCTGCAAATTCTATTCTAATTAAATTAAATCAGATTGGCACTGTAAGCGAAACTCTAAGAACGATTGAATTAGCTCAAAACAAAGGTTTTAATACAATTATTTCCCATAGATCTGGTGATACAGAGGATACGTTTATTTCCGACTTGGCAATTGCAACAAAATCAAATCAAATAAAAACTGGATCATTGGCAAGATCTGAAAGAGTGGCAAAATATAATAGATTATTAAGAATTGAGGAAAATTTAAATAAGCCTGGAATGTCTGGAGTTTAATGAAAAAATTACAATCATTTTTGTTTAATTATAAATTTTTGATAATAAATATTTTTATAATTTTATATTTTATTATTAATTTCTTCGATGGTAATAGAGGATATATTTCATTCCAAAAAAAAAAAATTGAATATGACAAATTGTCTAATATCGAAAATCTTTTAAAAATAGACAATAAAAGATTAATAAATGAAAATAACTCTTTGTCTAGAAATATTGACCTTAATTTTTTAGATGAAATTTATAGAGGAAAATTTGCTTTAGGAAAAAAAAATGAAAAACTTTTGATTATAAAATGAAACCACGTCATCCAGAAAAAATAAACAAACCAACGAATCCAATTCAGAGAAAACCAAGTTGGATAAGAGCTAAGTTAATTAATTCCAAAATTTACAGCGATACTAAAAAAATTGTTAAAAGTAATAATTTACACACCGTCTGTGAAGAAGCTGGGTGTCCTAACATCTCTGAATGCTGGAGCAAAAAACATGCAACATTTATGATTATGGGA
>CEWK01017334.1_pt1 | contig 10736 bp, 9 predicted proteins | sample 531431 | NCBI WGS metagenome assembly CEWK01 (sample SAMEA2623059, study PRJEB7988) | marine metagenome | isolation source: saline water (ENVO:00002010), including
TAATGGTCAAGAACTTCTTCTGCTATCTCTAAATCGCCATAACCATCATATCTGTTACCTGTTATCATAATTTTAGCTCTTTCATTACTTTTATCAACAAGGTTTTTCTGCTCATCATTATAACCCGCATATGTTGATTCAACATCACGTCTTTTTTTTGCTTCGTATTCTTGATAAGACTTAATTAGTTCGTTTTGTTGTAGCATATAAGCTTCGATTGTGTTTTCCATTGTGTTCTCCTTTTAATTAACTATACTTACAGTATACGGTAAAACGCCTTACTTGTCAACCAATATCAACCAAAAAACACCACAAAAAAACCCTTATTTTTCAATAGTTTAGCAAAAAAGTGAAAAAAAGTTGAAAAAAAGTGGTAAAAAAATAGCGTAAAACAGTGATAAATAACTGTGTGGGTAGACGTATTTTCTACTAGTATCCTATTTTTCGTTTATATGGCTCATTCTACCCACACCGTTAACATCACTATAATACAAGATGCATCGAGCATAAATAACACATATAGGACTGCTCTCCTATAGGCATGAGCATATGTCCGGTGTGACAGTAAAAACACAACTCTAGAGAGGCAAACAATGTTAGAACCACAAGAATTAAGCGTTGTGCATCCAGGTTATGCAGAGTATCTGTATAGATGGGACTACTATATGCGTAGTTACATGGGTGCAGAAGAATACAGAGATGGTGCATACTTGCGTAAGTATATTGCGGAAGAGCAATCACCTGGAAACGCATACCAACAAAGATTACTAGACACAGCACTACAGAACCATGCACGATTAACAGTTGATGCATACCGTAGTTTTGTATTTCGTAATCCACCAACCAGAACACTGGGCACACTGGTAGACAATCCATTCGTAGTTGACTTCGTAAACAATGCTGATATGGACAACAATACCATGACAGCATTCATGAGAGAAGTAAACGACCAAGTATTAATTTATGGTGGTTGCTGGGTAGGAACAGACAAAGGTTCATACCAAGTGGCTACACAAGCAGAAGCACAGGACATGAATCTACGTGCATATGCTAAACTATATAATCCAACACAAGTAAGAAACTGGTCATATGAGAAACAAGTAAATGGTCAGAATGTTTTACAAAGTATCACAGTAGTAGATGAAGTTCATGAGGATCATGATGTATTGAGAGTATGGTATCCGGACAGAGTTGAAGTTTACAAAGCAAGTAAGAAAGACTTCAGCATGATGGACAACAACAATTACGCAGGTGATGCTTATGCTAGATCAGACAGCGTGACACTAAACTATGGAAAAATTATTGAATCAGAAACATTTGAAAATCCATTAGGTTATGTTCCATTCATTCATGTGCATACAGATAAAAGTTATCACAAGGGTGTGGGCACAAGTCATATTGGTGATGTTTGTGATCTACAGAGAGAAATTTACAACCTAACAAGTGAGATGTATGAATCAATACGTTTAAGCAGTCACCCAAGTATAGTTGCAGAAGCAAGTGCAGATATAAATGGTGGTTCAGGTGCTATCATAACTGTTGATGAGAATACACAGGTTAATCCTTACTTGTTACAGGCAAGTGGCGCCAGTGTTGATAGCATATTATCAGCTATCGAACAAAAGACAGGTGCTATTGAAGGTGTAACTCACCTAGCGGCAACAAAAGCCAAAAAAGGACCACAGTCCGGCATAGCTCTACAAGTGGAAAGAGATATGTTAAACGTAAAATTAAGCGATCTAGCAGGAGTGCTGGAACGTGCTGAACGTTTGATATGGAAGATGTGGTTTGATTGGGAAGAGATTACACCAGATGAAGAATTTGAAGTATACTATGAGAAGAAGTTTGATTTGCGTGACAAACATCAAGAAATTGCTCTGTTTGAGAAAGCAAAAAATCTTGTTCCTAATGAAATATTTCAAAAATACCTTGATGAACAGATTGCTAAACTACTGATTGAAAATGAAGAAGATTTACAATTTGTTATTGATGGTATAAACCCCACAATACCCGCATCAACACCGGGTATGACGCATCCACCTATGCAAAATCCAAAAGATATGGTGACGCATATGCGTGAAATGATGCAACAGGGTTTAACAAATGAACAAATTCTGGATTTACATCCAGAAATAACAGATTTCTTCACTAAAAGTGAAGAATAAATAAGGTTACAAGAACATCGGTTACGATAACCCCCAAAAAAGTTCTTAACCTTCTTGCAAGGAGACGTTTAAGATGGACGAAAACAAAGAAAACATCGTTATTACTGAACCTGTAGAGACTGGCTCTACAGAAGATCAGGCGAAAGCGACAAACCAGGCTGAAACTAAAACATTCACTCAAGAAGATGTGGACAGAATTATTGCCAACAGACTAAAACAAGTTGAGCGTAAGTTTGAAAATGTTAACATTGAGGAATATCATACTCTGAAATCTAAAGCAGAGCAGGCAAAAGAAGAAGAGATGATGAAAAAGAATCAATTTGAAGAATTACTTCAGAAACAGAAAGCAGATGCTGATACACGTATTGGCAAACTGCAGGCTGAACTACAAGCTGTTCATGTAGATGGTGCACTATTAAATGCGGCATCAAAACATAAAGCAGTTAATCCAGAACACGTGGCTACACTATTGAAAGATAGAGTTAGATTAAGCGAGTCTGGACAAGTTGAAGTATTAGATTCAGATGGTAATGTTCGTTATGACACTGATCAAGCTCATCCACTAACTGTGGATCAAGCAGTTGAAGAGTTCCTAGCGACAAACAATTACTTTAAGAGTGCGGCGCCAGCAGGCTCTGGCTCTACAGGTAATAAACAACCTTCAACTTCAAGAGAAGTTAAGTTAATGGACTTGGATATGAAAAACCCTAAAGACCGCAAAATATATGCGGATCAATTTATGGCAAAAGGCATACGAAAGTTCACTCAGTAAATAAAGGAAAAAAACGATGGCATTAGATTTATCGGCAGCGAATGGTCACTTGTTTGAAAACATCACTCAAGCGGCACAATTCACATTTAACGAAAACGCTTTAATGAAAAACCTAGTAACTATGTATGATATGCAGGGCACACCTGGTATGACAGCATCAGTTCCAGTTTATCCTAAAGCTTCAGCAGTAGGTGCGGCAGGCGCAGACTTATCTGACGATTCAGCACTTGACACTATGGCTTCTGTAGACATTGCGGCTCAGGAGTTTGGTAACATGACTACACTACAAGACATTGTTGCAGAATCATCTCCACTATCAGTAGCACAAGACGTTGGTCGTGTGTTAGGTGAAGGTATTGCACAAGCAATGGACGAAGTAATAGTTGATCTATTCAACTCAGGCGCAATTACAGAAGTTGGACCAGGAGCAGGTGGAGAATTAACAATTGAACACCTACTTAAAGCTGGTGCAACATTAAGAAACGCTTCTGTTCCTATGTCAGGACTAGTAGCAGTTTTACACCCATTAGCGGCTTTTAACTTAAAGAAATCCCTATTAAACTCAGGTGGTTCAATCCAACAACCAGTTGATCACGATGGTTCATCAAACGCAATTATTTTTGGTGGTTCTCCAGATCTTCAAAACCAAGCTGGTAGAGATTACTTTTTAGGAACTGTAGCAGGTATTCGTATATTTGAATCAGCATCAATTGATGTAGATGGTTCAGGTGACGCAGTATCAGCTGTATTCCACCCAGGCGCTATTGGTCTTGTTATGAAACGTGACCTACGTATTGCAACACAAAGAGACGAATCAAAACGTGCTACAGAAATCGTAGCAACAGCGGCTTTTGGTGCGGCGAGACTTTCAAACGCGAAGATTGCAAAAATTACGTCTGACGCAACTCTATAATTTTGAGGAGGGATAGGATATGGCATACGCATCTAATAGTCAACTGACAGCAGTTCAGCCCAGTATTGTCAATCATGGCATTACGGACTTTACTGCACAATTAGCAGAAGCTGAGACTGATGTAAAACGTTATATTGAAGTAAATTGGTATAACAAAACACACAGTCAAGGTTATAATCAGATTGGTCAAGCAATTGGCCCTGAATTTGCGGCTAACAAGTTGGTTGAATCACAGTGGACTCGTGCTACCGTATATCGTGCATTATATGCTCATATCCTTCCTCTATTAAGTCCTTTCGCAGTTGGCGGAGATACTTTTACTAACATGATTGAACATTACCGAAACAGGTTTGTTGAGGAAATGGACATGGAGATAGCTAAAGGTGTCAAGTATGATGCTAATTTAGATGGAAGCATCTCAAGAAGCGAAACTCATAAACAACTACAGAGTAGGATTTATAGATGAGCATAAGAGAAAATATTGCAAGTCATATCGTGACACAAATTGGCGCAATTTCTGAAGTCAAGACTGTAACAAGAGAACCAACAGATATCTCACAACTGGCAGTCACTAGTTTTCCACACGTATTAGTGGAAAGTGCTAATGAAACTAGAGAAACAATTAGTATTGGTGACACACCCAGAAGAGAAAGCACGTTGGACTTTCTAATTAATGTTGTAGTTCATGGTAATGATAGAGACACAAGTAGAAATTCAATAATGGAAAAAATTGAAGAGAAACTTGCACTGGATAGAACACTGGGCAGTAATGCTTCAGACAGTTTTGTTAGTGAAATTATTATTCGTGAGATTGCAGAAACAAAACCATTTGGTCAAGGTGCGATTGTTTATACGGCAAAATATTACTACGCAAGTGGTAATGTTTAAATTTTAAAATAATGCAGAGCATTATTATATGTTTAGATAGGTAAAGGAAAATATCATGGCAGAGACTAAAGGTGTATCAGGAGTAGTTAAAATTGCTCCAAACGGCACAACTAAAGCGGCAATGCTTCACGTAACAGCATTCTCACTTGAAGAAACATCTGAAACTATCGACGTAACAGCGATGACAGACACATCAAGAAGTATTATCTCATCATTTAGAGGCTTTACAGGCACTATTGATGGATATTGGGACCAAAACGATACTAACATTGGTCACGACTCTGATGCTATTGATGCTGGTTCAGGCGATAACGTAGGAACAAGTCCAAAAGTTAAGGCTGGTGACAGAATTGACTTTGATTTGTATCCAGCAGGTGACGCTTCAGGTAATGCATATTATCAAGGTGACGCGATTGTTACTAGTATTACTAGATCAGCAAGTTTTGACGGTGCAGTAGAATATTCAATTGCATTTGATGGAACAGGTGATTTAGTTTACCAAAGTAACTAATAATTAGGAGTTAACGGTGCGTAGTTCCAGAGCAAGGGATATCAAAAGAGATATTAAGCAAAGGTTTCAACGTGCTGTTAACTCATTTTTTGAAGAGCTAAATACAAGTAGTATAAAAATAACGCCCATCCGAACTGGAAGGGCAAGGCGCGGATGGCGAAAGTCCGGCAAATACAGAATAGGAGACAGTGGTGTGATGATAGAAAACCAAGTCCCATATATAGGTTTACTAGATGAAGGTAGAAGCAAACAAGCTCCTGCTGGTATAATCATGCCTGTTCTTCGTAATTTAAATAGAAAGCGAAGCAGACTATGACAAGTAAAATAGAAAATAAATTAATAGACAAAGCAACAGCACACTTTAAAGAAGTGTTAGCTGAAGGACTGAAAGGTCCAATCCATGTTCCAGAGTGGGACGTGGACATTTATTATAAACCAAGCACTACATTAGCTGAAGAAGCTAAAGTAGTTGAACTTACACAAAAAGGTAAGTCAACTGAAGCATTGGTTATTACGCTTATTATGAGAGCTAGAGACAAAGACGGTAATCCGTTATTTGACATGGCAGATCAATATAAGTTGATGAGAGGTGTTGATCCAAAAGTTATCCTAAAAGTAGTTACACAGTTTAATGCAGATGCAGATAAAACTGAAGAAGCTTTGGGAAACTAAAGGACAATCCTAACATCCTGTTTTTGTATCGTTTAGGTGCAGAGTTAGGACTAACAGTTCAACAGGTAATGCAAATGAGTAGTGTTGAAGTGCAGGGTTGGGTCGAATACTTTGACTTTGTAAACAAAGAACAAAAGAAGGCTCAAAAGAGGAGACGTTAGATGGCGGCATCAACATATGAACTTATAGTAAAGGCAGTGGATCAAACACGTGCGCCTTTACGTAGAATAGAAGGCAATTTAGATAGGCTGGAGCGTAAGAGTAAAGGCGTTACTCTTGGCATGGGTAAAATTACAGCCGCTATCACTGCCATAGCGACAGGTGGTGCTCTTCGTAGCATTGTCAACACTACTGCAAACTTTGAAGATTTAAATGATACACTAGCAAGTGTAACAGGAAGTGCTCGTAAGGGTGCTCAAGCATTCAAGTTCATAACAGACTTCTCAACAAGAACACAATTTGGTGTTGAAGATTTAACCACAACATTCATTAAACTACAGGGTGCTGGTATTACGCCAACCGAAAAACTGTTAACATCATTTACAGATGTTGCGGCGGTTACAACAGACCAAGTAGGAACACTAACAGCAATTACAGACTTATTTTCAAGAACTACATCAGGTGGTTTGGGTCTTGAAGAACTAAACAGATTAGCTGACAGAGGTGTTCCAGTATTCAAGATGCTGGAAGATCAACTGGGTATCACACGTTTACAAATATCAGAATTTGGTAAAACATCTGAAGGTGCTAGGAAGATAACTGAAGCACTAACAAGAGCAATTGATCAACAATTTGGTGGTGCAACACAACAAAAATTAGATAACCTTTCAACAGGTATGTCAAACTTTGGTATTGCAGTTACACTAGCCGCAAACAGATTGGGAACACAATTTAGACCACAACTTACACAAGCAATAAACGACGCAACAGAATTTTTAACAACAAATGGTAAACTAATTGATGCACTGGGTGGTGGATTAGGAACAGCTATTGAAATGAGTGCTAAAGGATTAAGTGTTATAGCACAAAATATTGATCTAGTTAGAAATGCCGCACTAGCATATATTGGAATAAGATTTGCGGCTTCATTTACAAACCTAGTAGTTAGAATGAGTAGTGCAATCAAAGCTACACAGGGTCTAACAGGTATGTTTAGAACATTGGGAACTGTTACAGCAAGAACAGTAATGAGTTTACCTCTAATAGGCACAGCATTAGCAGGAATAAAAACTGTGGCACTGGCATTGGGTCCAGCATTACTAAATCCATTTATTGGAATACCAGCCGCAGTGGCGGCCGCACTAGTTGGTGGACTATACATATTTCAGGATGAAGTAGTTAACATAGGTTCAACAACTGCAAGTTTAGGTGAAGTAACTAAAGCAGTATTTGATCTAATAGGTATTCAAGTAAAAGAAGTAGCATCATACTTTGGTAATACATTTAAACGTGTTATAGAAAGTGTAGCAGGATTATTTCATAATGATTTGTTTAGAGGCTTTGCTGATGCATTTAAAGATATATTAAGAGTAAGCAAAAACAGTTTAAACTTTTTAATAAATGCATTCCTAGTATCATTTGAATTTATAAAAGGTATTGTATTTGGATTACCACAATTCTTTATAGGTGCATTCAATGCAGTGGGTAGCCTAGCAAGTAGTTTTGCTGGTGGATTGATGGAGATCTTTAGTGGTATTAGTGATGGATTGAAACTAGCATTAGAAGGAGACTTTAGTGGTGCTATGCAGGCCGTTGCTGGTGGAATGGCTATGGATTTTGGTAATGCTTTTCAAGAAGCATTAGATAAAGTTCCACCAATACTTCCAAATGTAGATGTTGAAGGCATGATGCAACAGGATACATTGAAAAATGTAGTTGATGGTGTAAGTGAAAGTGTTGCACTAGCAATAACAATATCAAAAGATTATGTTGCAAATGGATTGAAACCTCTAACAGGTGCTATTGAAAAACAAATTGTTGTTAATCGTGAAGCATTACAAGCTACACAACTAAAAGCATTTAAAGAGATGGAAGCCGCACATGGTGCCGCTTATCTAGCAGAACAACAAGCACTGGCTAATGAAGAAACAAACAAAGCAGTTGAAGGTAACAATAAATTAACAAAAGAAATAGAGAAACGTAAAAATGCAAGTGCAGTATTGATTGAAAGATTATTAGAAGAAAAATTACAACTAAAAGATCTACAAGCGGCATTGTCAAACGTTGGAGAAATTGCAAGACTAACAGGTTTAAGTGAAGCTGAATTAACAAAAGCACTGGAAGATCAGATTGCAAGTTTACAGAAAAATAAAACAGCAGTTGATGAAAATGGTAAAGCAAAAGAAAAACAAAAAACAACTGTTGATAATTTAATAGAAAGAATTCAACAAGAGAATAAAGATTTAGCATTATTAAAAAATGCATTGCAAGAAGTAGATAAAATTGCTAAAGCAAATAACTTGAGTCAATCAGAACTTACTGAAGCATTAGAAGCACAGATTGAAGTTCTTGAAAGAACAGGTGAAACAGCACAAAAAACAGGTGAACAAACAAAAACATTTGCAGAACAAATCAATACAGCAATACAACAACAAGGTGAAAGTTTAGCAAACAATCTAGCACGTAGTCTAGCACAAGGTAAATTTGCACTTAATGACTTCAAGAGTTTCTTTAACAGAATACTTGAAGATATTGCAACAATGATTATACAAAAACGTATTACACAACCTCTAGTAGACAGCATACTGGGTTCATTAGGTGGAACTACAGGTGGTGGCGGCATTGGAGGCTTTTTAGGAAGCCTAGGTGGCGGTGGCGGTATGGGCAATATGTTCAGTAGTGTAAGCAGTGGTATTGGTAGTTTCTTTAGTGGCATTGGTGGCTTTTTTGGATTAGCAAATGGTGGTATAGCAAGAGGTGGAAGACCTTACCTAGTAGGAGAACGTGGACCAGAAATGTTTATGCCCAACACAACAGGTAGAGTAATAAGCACAGAAAATATGACACCAAGTGGTGAAACCATAGTTAATTTTAACATCAATGCAGTGGACACACAAACAGGCGTAGAGTTCTTATTAAAGAACAAGCCACAAATAATAGGAATGGTTAGCCAAGCACACAATCATCGTGGCAGACAAGGAATAACCGGTTAAGGAGAAAACATATGGGATCAGCACAAGGTATTACAGAAGCAGTAGCAAGAATAGTAGGTTCATCAAGTGCCGCAGTAACAGATATTAATAATTTAAATGATTTATGGAATTGGCCAAACAATCCATTGTTTGGTTATGCAAATGACACAAACGATTGGAAAGCAGACAATAGTGCTGGATTAAGTAAACGTGTTAATGATATATTAACATACAAATATGCTGACGCACAAACAGGTAATTTAACCTACAGTGGTTTAAGCATAACAAGAGATCAATTAAATTTAGGATTTGCAGTATACAAAAATTATTTTCAATCATTTGGTGATACAGAAAATCCAACATTTCATAAGTTTGCAAGGTATCCAATAGTTGAATGGAATATTCAACCAAATGGTAGAAAAATTGCTGGTTTACATTATGAACTAAACAGTAGCACCAATATGCCACAAATAAGAGTGCAGTTTGCAGACCCACACAATTTTTCAAATGGTGATCTAATAGAGTTTTTTGGATTTGAAAATGATACATCAGGAAGAACTAACAGAGACTTTAATACAAAAAGAGTATATGTAAGTATACCTGATGCTTCCAATGTAGTTTTACACGAAGACTCAGCTCTTACAAAATTAGAACAGTTTAGTGATTTCCATTCACAAGGTGATTTCTTTTTAACAGCATTAGATGATGGTGGTGGAAGTGATCAAGCAGTATTACACTTTGATGTTTTTCAAGAAACATTTTCTACAGGTGATGTATTACAGGTAGCTGTAACACCAGCAAACCTAACAGGAACAATGGCCGCATCAAGTGGAACATTATTGTATTTGGAAAAAATAACTGGATCAAACAGTTATCTAGTTTACACAGATTCAAGTAGATCAACACACGCAACTATTACAAGTGGACAGGGTAAAGCTAACTTTTCAACTTCAATTCCTATTAATATTCCAAGTTCTGGTGCAACTAAAAATATAGAAAATTTAAGTTTATCTGACAGTAGTTTTGCAACTTTACGTGGTGAAATTGAAGGTCAGAATATGAGTGCAAACAGCACAAGTGAAGACACAACAAATATATTTAGAGGCTTCTGCAGAGTTCAATTAACAGCGGGTAGTGGAGTAAACAAAACTATTCCAACTAGTATGGATAAGACAGCATACTTTGGATACAAATATGATAAGTCAGCACAAACAATTACACTATTAACAGATCCAACAATATCAACTAGAGATACTAGTATATTAACAGCAACAAATGGCAGTGGTAATATTACAGGTAATATTGAAATTATTGATTACTGGAGTTACAAAGTTGAATCACCAGCATTAAGTGATGGTTCAGGTAATCTTCCAACTAATGGAGTAAACGTGGGTGGAATGTTATTTACAGGACAAGTAAATGATACAAGTTTAACACCAGTAACACCATTAACACATCCACTAGCAAGTGAAGCAACTACATTGTATAGTGGAAGTAAAACAACAAATGATGATAATGAAAACTTTGATAAGTTAATATATCAATTGGCTAGTGCAAATTATAGAAGCCCAGGCAGAAGACAATACCAATATCAAAATAGCAGTAATGCAACAGTTAATGGTGCTGTATATGACTTTACAAAGTTCTGGAGACCAAATCAAACAAGTGCATTTACTCCAACATA
>CEWK01133328.1_pt1 | contig 10691 bp, 13 predicted proteins | sample 531431 | NCBI WGS metagenome assembly CEWK01 (sample SAMEA2623059, study PRJEB7988) | marine metagenome | isolation source: saline water (ENVO:00002010), including
TGATGTAATTTGCATTAGTTGTCTTTGACTTTCGGTACCGCAAACAGATCTATGCCTTCATCGACTAACTCTTTCACTTCTTTCTTGTTAGCGGTGCCATAAAAATCTTCATTTCGTTCGCCCTTTGATGCTTTTCGTGCCTCTTTGGCAAAATTCTTACCTACATTTTCAAAGTTTTTTTCAACATGATCCTGTATCTTTTTAAGTATGGTCCTTGTGCTACCACCCATAACCATGTGCTCTCCTGATATTTGTGGTCTTGTCTTCTCTGACTTTTGATTTGTCTTCTTTCCAATGTTTGGCTTCTGTAAGGCTTTTCTTACATTGTTGCTGTCACACATAGGACAAACCAACAAACCTTTTACCAATTGTCTTTCGTAATCTTTGCTTGATGGGAACCAGCCTTCAAATTCCGCTTCACATTCGCAAACTAGAGAATATTTGATCATTTTGTTTATTTTATTACTATTTCCAAAATTTGTCTACTATAAATATTTACACATATGGAAAATTTTGTACCGGATTATCTACAGCATCAATTCAATTTATATGATAGATCGCCAAAGACAAACATCGTGCATTCCTGTAACTATGCTGAAAAAGTTCTGAGCATTGACAATCAGGCAAATTGTTTTCTTTGCACCTGTGATGCCTGGTTGCCTGTGTCTGTTGGCAACATAATGGATTTTGATACTCTTAAATCAGTTTGGCATAGTGAAAGAGCAAATAGTCTGAAAGAAGATTTGGATAACAAAAAATTTACCTATTGCAGTGTGGACTACTGTGGGATAAGAGATAACAATATGCTTATGCCCAAGAGTTGGATAGGTATAAACATAGACGAGAGTTGCAACTTAAGATGTCCTAGTTGTAGGTCATCGCCGATTAATTTCACATCTGGTGACATATACGAAAACAAATTGCGTTGGTCTAATCATATATCTCGGCTACTATCTGAATACGAAGAGCCTTGCACCATTAACATGAGCGGAAATGGTGATCCATTCGCAAGTATGATTTATAGGCCATTGATACTTAAAACCAAACCTCTTCCAAACCATGAGTACAGATTAATGACCAACGGCCTGTTGCTTAAAAAACTACTGCCTAAGACTTCTATATTTCCAGTGATACATGAATATAACATTTCTGTAGATGCTGGTAATAAACAAACCTACGAGAAGGTCAGGCTGGGAGGTAAGTGGGAGATACTAACTGATAATGTAAAGTGGCTCACAGAAAACGTGGACCAAAGGATCTATATAAATTTTGTAGTGCAAAAGGACAACTGGAAAAGCCTGTTAGATTTCGAACAATGGATATCTGGCTTAGGTATCAACGGCAGGCTTACAAGGCTTGAGGACTGGGCAACTTTTGACTTTACCAAAAATAATGTGCTTGACGAAAAACATCCTGAGTATCATGACTGTATGAATACACTAAAAAAACTTTCGTATAAAAAACTAATTTTCCAAAATTCCTTGGACAAAATGCTTGACAATTATTCCGGATAGCATTAATATAACGAATGCGATTAGGATCAAGTATATACGAAAAAGGAAAACCAAAGAAGACCTCCCAAACAAAGAACAAAGGCAGAGTCAAAATGTCATCTATGAACAAGGCCAAAAAAAGATCATTCAAGGCATACAATGGACAAGGAAAATAAGGACATTATAATCAAAAAACTTGAGGCTGAGAACGGCAACCTACGTGTGCAAAATGCGGAGTATTCACAAATAGTACAAGAACTTTCAGACAAACTAAAAGCCTACTCGGAAAAATTAGGGACAGTTTTCGTAAAAAAATCATAATTTAGGTTGATTTCACCTACTCACTTTCTTATAATGTGTGTATATGGCATTTTAAATATGCTAAAATATGAACCTTATAAGGAAAAAAAAACAATGAAGAAACTGTTAACAGCAATGGTCATTTCGTTCTTTATGACCGTGACTGCCATGGCGGCAGATTATACAATCTATCTCCCTACTAAACCTGGATCAGGGTTGGATCAATGGGCACAGGTTGTAATCAAAGAACTGAAGAAACACATTGATGGTGAAGTCAAATCTGTGCATATTCCAGGAGCAAGACATCTCATAGGTATGAACAAATGGAACAAAGACAACAGATTCAAGGACGGTGCTATCACGGTGACAGGTGGTACAACATCTGTGAATACACTTGTTAAAACAGGTGTAGAATATGACTACATGAATTGGGACGCAATTGGAGTACAGTTGCTTGACATTTTTGTAGGTAAGAGAAAAGACTGGAATCCAAGAGACGGCGGAATGGTATTTGGAAACGACCATGCGGCGGGTGACGTTACAGGTATGGTGCTGATGTACTGTGGGAACCTAGACGGCAAGATTGAGTCTTACAAAAAATGTGTAGACGAAGACATGAAGTACGTTAAAGGCGTGAACGACAAGCAAGGTACTTTAATGTTTGCAAACGGAGAGTTCAATGTGTTCAGGGGCAACCCAACTGCATGGACCAAGAAGATCAAAAAGTTTGAGCATGGTGAACTATGGTTTACACAAGGTGTATACGACAAAAAGAAAAAGAAAATTGTAACCAATCCAAACGCACCAGGATATGATTTTGACACTGTGTTTGAAAAGACATGGGGTGAAAAACCATCAGGTGATTTATATGCGGCTTATAGATTAGTTCAGTTCCAAAACGACTCACTACAAAAAGGATTATGGGTCAACAAGGGTGCTCCACACAGGAAACAACTTGTAAAAGCACTTAAGAAAATGTTGAAAGATCCGGAGTCAAGAGCAATCATTGCCAAAGCATCTGGAGGTGATTACAACTGGGCGATAGGTGAAGAAGCAGATAAAATTGTTAAGTACCAAAGATCTCTTTACACAGAGAAAACACTAAAAGATCTTGTATGGTGGTTTAACAATATATTTGGTTGGAAGGCTGAATTTAAGCCACACTTATTGAAGTAACATGGATTACGCACTCTGGTGCCTGCTAGGAACAGTTTATGGTATACTGTTAGGTGTTATACCAATGGCAGGCGCCGGAACGGCGATGTTACTAGTATTCTCTTTCGCAGGATACTTTGATCCAAATCCCTACTACGGTTTAATATTTCTTGTTAGTGTGATAGCGGCATCAAGCACCGCAGACTCTTACACATCTTTACTCACAGGTATACCGGGTGCCTCAACCACTGCGGCATCTATCATTGATGGATACAAAATGAGTAAGAATGGTGAGGCCGCAAAAGCAATCGGTATCGCCATGGCCGATAGCACATTTAACGGGATACTCTTTGGTTTACTTGCATTTGCACTACTACCTTTCTATGCACCAATAATTTATAAATTTGGTGTTCCAGAACTATTCATGTTCATGACACTTTCAATTGCCTGTGTTGCATTCATTGTTTCTAAAAACTTTTGGTTAAGTTGTTGTGCGATAGGCATAGGTGCTTTCATAGGACTTATGGGCATAGATCCACAAACAGGTGGACCTAGGCTAACTTTTGGTACATTATATTTGCAAGACGGTGTTCCGATTATTATGATGATAGCAGGACTATTTGGAATACCTGAACTGGTATCAGGATTTCATTTTGGAAAGAATAGACCTGCACCTATTACAAATTATTTTTCACAACTGTTTGATGGTTTTCGAACTACATTAAAACTATGGAAAGATTCATTACGTGGAGGCTTCATAGGATTTATAGCAGGATTGTTGCCAGGAGTAGGACCTGTGGGAGATATGTTAGCCTATGGTGCCACAGTAAAAGCACATCCTAATGATAAGTTTGGTGTAGGTAATCCTAAAGGACTTGCAGGTTGTGAAGGTGCCAACAACGCACAAAAGGCCGGCAGTCTAATTCCTACTGTGCTATTCGGTATACCGGCATCTCCATTTGCCGCCATCTTTATGGCAATGTGTATTACTTTTGGATTAGATGTAGGTAATCCTTTCATGCTCGAAGATAAAAAATTCTTATCCTTACTAGGATATGGCTTTGTTGGTGCCACAATACTAACATTCATTATTTGTATCTTTACATCTAAACTGCTTGTAAAAATACTAGAGATACCTTATTGGATTTATGCAGGTATAATATTTGCAATCATAATTTACACCTGTCAATCATATACAGGTTTGTATATGGACTACGTCACATTGGCGGCTTGTAGTGTGTTAGGTTTGTTCTGCTTTAAATTCAAGATAAGCAGACCAGCAATACTTTTGACATATATCATCATAGACAAATGGCAAAACCTAGGACAGCAATTGAACACGATGTACACTATTCCTGAGATGATGGTAAGACCGTTGTTCCTTGTTTTGTTATCAATGGTTCTCATTTTGGTTTATAGAAGTATCACTCAAAAAAATAGAGGCATAGATTACGCCTAATAACTAATAACAAATGATTGATCAAAAAGCACAAGACTATTTTTACAAAAATGTTTGGCAGTCTAACATACACTTGTTCAAACATTCAGGTGAGAATCTTGTAAAAGAAATTAACAAAACTAAACCTCAGTTTGTGATAGATGCTGGTTGTGCCTTGAACTTTTTCAAAGGCAAGATACCTAATCTGGTTGGGTATGATCCTGTGTTCGATGAAGCAGATATAGTGTGTGGACATTTTGATGCACCGTTCAAACCAGAATGTGCTGATGTGATATTAGCATTGGGTTCTATCAATTGGGGTGACCATGATGACATAGCACAGATGTTGATCAAAGTTAAGTCATGGCTGAAGCCGGGTGGTAGACTTTACATGCGAGGAGCACCAGGTGGATACAAAAGTGACAGAGGATTACAATGGTTCCAGTGGGGACTCAAACAGGTACATGAGTTTGCCAGATTGATGGACTTTGATGTTGAGTGGTGCGAACTAGAATACAACACAACAGGTCCCGATGGTGGCACACTGCCAGAAAGGCTCTGGCCTCATAGATACGTTTGGCTCTATCGCAGAAAACTAATCAAGTAATTTTTTAACTTCGTCAGGTAGCACAGGTTTATTCATTCTTTCCGGATGCCAAACCACTCCATATATTGGATGTTTGTCGTGCTTGAATGCTTCAATATTACCTTTGTTGTCATGAGCAATAGCGGTCATATTCTTACCTAGTTCTTTTATACATTGTTGATGATAGCATCTAACTTTATGTTTTTTGCCGTACATAGTAATTTCAACGTCACAGTCAATGTGTCCCTGTACCTTACCATGTTTGCCACCACACAAGTCATTAATTACAAAGGCACCATGGCATATTCCTAGTATTGGCAGTTTCTTTTTGAAAGCATGGGCAAACAATATGTTCTCTGTCTTATGCCTGGCGGGACTGTCTGGGCCTCCGGTCAAAACAAGACAGTCATAATCATAATCTGGTACTTTAACTATGTTAGGTACAGGTATTATCTCATGGTCGGCTAGAAAATAGTAGTAATTGCGTTCTAAAGCGTCAAACGGCTTACTAAATTTTATGTACTCTTCCTGACTTACCAGTATTTTCATGATAATATTTAATTGTAAACTTGTCCATACGATAAATATCTTTACTTTTATAAAAGACGATCCAATAAGGAGAAACATATGTTAACAGCAAAAGAATTCGTAGCAAAACTTGAAGCAGAAAATGAGCCTCTTTTCCAAGCAGGTGAAATGCAGATCAAGGCTTACTACGAAAAAAACGAAAACAACAAAGAAGAATTGTTAGATAACTTTACTGGTCGTATGGTCAATGAGAGAATGAACATGGAAGAAATTTCAAGAGAAGTTGCGGCGGCGGCGCCGGGTACAGATCCTGAAAAATTAATCCTTCTTTCTAAACAGGCACACGACGAAGCAAAGCACTTTCAATTTGTAAGAGAAGTTGTTGAGTACCTAAAAGGTGAAAAAATCGACATGCAAGAGGCAGTAGAAACTCATGCTAAGAAATTGGAACTTAAAGGTGCGATGTTGATCAAAAAGTACAACTGCAATGACAATCCATTAATGTTAGGTTTATACCAATTATTAGCGGAAGGCAGAGCGGCAAGAAACTGGGGCATGATGGCGAAGTGCATCAAAGACCCATTTATTGCTTCAAGATATGCCAAAATTGCAAAAGACGAAGGTTTCCACGCTACAATCGGTAGAATGGAACTTGAGAAACTTTGTGAAACACAAGAAGCACAAGACGAGATCAACGCAGTCATCAACGATTTCAGAAAAGACTTGTATTCGATTAATTCTGCAAAAACTGGTGTACTACCAGAAGCACAGAAGTTAATGGAAGCATACGCATAATAATTTAAATTATTAATAATTTAAGGGCGGTATTTTTTTTATCGCCCTTTTTTTATGACTTAAATATCAACATGGAACACAGCAAAGATTATTCGGAAAAAATATTAAAAAAGATTGATGAGGACTTACAAGATTCTGATCAAGCGATCAAAAATTTAAAAGCACACACAGAAGTTAACGCAACAAAAACAGGTAAAAAGTTGGAGTACGGCAAAAGCCGTTGGGACTATGAAAAGAAACGTGCATTAGAAAGAGGTGCTTATCATTTCGACTGGACCAAAAAAGACAAGATCGAGGATGTTTTAATGTTCCACGGAAATGTGGACATGGATTGTGATTACTTTATCAAAACATATGGTGACGCCGCATTAGACAACGCAGTGCATTGGGCAACACGAAACAAAAGTGTTGGTGGAAACTATGCCATTGATCAAGAAGTTTATGACATAGTCAGATCAGGTGGTGACCCTGAAGGCAAGATATATGGCAGAGCAAATATGTTTACTGATCCAAAAGCGATTGCACTTGCAGAAGGATTGCTTGGACTTTACGATTACGAATTGAAATTACATTCGCAAGTTTGTGGACAACTATTACATATGCATATGGACAACTTCGCCGCAAGACTTGATAGGCAAAACAGTTTTGATGAATTGGATTATGATGTTGACCCAAAGAAAGTCCACAGGTTTGTGGTGTTCCTTAATGATTGGAGCATGGGACAGATATGGCATCAAGGTACAGCAACACATACCCATTGGAAGGCAGGAGATATCATAAGTTGGCATTGGCAAGACTTCCCACATGGCACAGCAAACATGGGTTGGGACACAAGATACATTTTGCAGTACACCGGTAGGACCACAGATAAAACTTGGGACTTCATCGAAAACACAAACAAAGATTCTAAACACTCGCTAGATATTCACAAATGAATTACATATTAATGACAGGTGCACCTGGAAGTAAATGGAGCAGTGTTTTTAAAAGTATACATTCATCCGCGGATATAGACAGCACAGACTATACCGAACAACGCACATATTGGCATGACGCCGACACTCCTGGCATGAAACAATTAATGCACACAGGAGCCTACTGGGATCCAGGTATGGAGTTTGATTGCAACATTGAAGAATGGGATAAACCATTTACAGGAGTAGGCAAAAGAATTATCAAGTCTCATACTTTTGCTCACCGGTTAGAAAAACTTAAAGAGTTAGGATACCCGATAGTGATTATCTATAGGAATGATTATGAGTGTTTGGAATGGTGGAAACTGTGTGGAGAATTCAATATCACATATCCAAACTATCAACATTTTGAAAACCTAGACAAGATGTGGGAACACATCCAGAGTGAAAACAACGATATCATGCAATTCATTAAAAACAATCGTGAAAGAATCACCAGGGTCAAAGATAGTGTAGAACTATGTAGGGAATGTGAAATATCTTTTCCTAAAGATAACCCGGCCTTGGTTTTTACTGAGAAAGACATTAAGGTATATCTCTACAAATGAACGAACAAGAAACAAAATACTTTGCCACACACTGGCAAATGAACTGGGACAATAAAAAGTTCTCAGGATGGGCACTACTAGACAAGTTCAAAGAAACAGATAGCATATTGGATATAGGGTGCGGGACAAATCCTTTGAAAGAAAAACTGGGTGACAAGGTGTACGGAATTGATCCTGCTTTTGATCAGGCAGACGAAAAAATTACATGGGATGAATATCGCCCTCATAAAGAATTCAATGTGTTCTTATGTCTAGGTAGTCTAAATTTTGGCACAGATCATGAAATAGAAAGCCAATTACAAAAACTTGCAGACAATACCAAATCCGGCGATAGGATCTATTGGAGACAGAACACCTTTGGTAATGATCATCCATGGCATGAAGACTCAGCGAATGTGAGGTTTTTTCCATGGAGCAGAGATAAAAATGTCCACTATTGTAAAAAGTATAACTTCACACTTAATGACATACAAGATGATGCACCAAATCGACTTTACGCCGAGTGGATCAAAAATTAGCCGTCCACACTCTTTTTTCCAATATCAGCATTGATTTCTGGTTAAGTAGACAGTATAATCATGTAAATAGCAATATGAGAGATCAAACACGCAGTTTATTAGAAGAGTTAAGCAACATTTCCTTTAAGAAGGACAAAGAAAATGTGGTTGAAAGCAGAGCATCACACATAATTGAATCTGCTATTAGGCTGATCACTTACATCAGAGAAAACTTTGATTCTGAAACTGCGTATAAATTAGAAAAAAGATTTCATAATTCGATCAAACAAATGGATAGTAAGAAATTCTCAAAAGGTATTGCTAGGATAAAAGAAAATAAGGACGTAAAAGATAATGTCCTTAAGATCAAAGACGGCGAATACCAGGATGAATAAGATAAAGATATCGACACACTCATCTTTCCAACCTCTTAAATCAGTTTTATTAGGACAAACTTTTGACCTAGACTATTTCCATTGGATAAAAGATCCAAAAATTAAAGATCCACTTACAAAAATATTAGAAGAGACTCACGAAGATCTTGCCAACATGAAGAACACTTTACAGAAAAATGGTATACAAGTTGTGCAACCTGATCCTATAAAAGCCAACGCAGAAGAACAATTCACAAACGGAGAGGCATTTCATTTTCCGCCATTGCAACCACGTGACGTTTTTTTGACTCTGGGAAATAAACTATACTCAAACACAACACAAGACTTCTATGATTACATATTTGATTATGTTGACAAATCTGATTATATTAATTTGTTTGAAGAAACATATAAAGATGGCAAGACGTTTGTACCTGCAGAATACAACAGCATGGCAAAAGGATTGATCAGTGGAGCATTTTGTTACAAGATTGGAAAACGTATAGTGATCCCAAAATTGGTTGATGGACTGATGAGAGATCTTGTGAAACAACTTTGGACATCACAAGGTTATGAGGTCGTGGAGACTGAAGAGGTTGGCCACACGGACGGAGTATTAAGTGTTTTAAAGCCTGGTGCAATGATATCACTGCATGGTATACAAAACTATAAACAAACATTTCCAGGGTGGGACGTTTTGTATCTCGACGACACACCACTCGATCCTCCAGGTTGGGATCTATTAAAATATAAACCTACACGTTGGTGGATACCCGGTGAAGAAACCAATGAGCAATTATCTCAATATGTTAATACGTGGTTCAGTAAATGGACAGGAAACATATCGGAAACCTTGTTTGATCTTAATATGCTTTCCTTAAGTGAAGAAGCAATTATGTGTACACATGAAAGCAAAAGAGTATTTGACTTTTTAAAAAAACATAAAGTAGAACCAATTGTTACTCCGTTGAGACATAGATATTTCTGGGACGGGGGACTACATTGTATAACATTAGATTTGGTGCGAGATGGAAATAGAGAAGACTACTTCAATTAAAATATCTACGCATTCTCCTTTTCAAAAATTGAAAGCAGTTGCAATAGGGCAGGGTTTGTCAGAAGATATATTTGATTGGATAACTGAAGAAAAAATCAAAGCACCTATGCAAAAAATCCTTAGAGAAACAAACGAAGATATGGCAGAATTCAAAAGGATCCTAGAGAGCCTTGGTGTAGATGTATACCAACCAAAACCTTTGCAAAGAGAAACATTGATCGACAAAGACAAAATTCCACACGTACCATTACAACCACGTGATGTATTTTTAACACTTGGAAACATTTGCTATCAACAAAATACACATGATGTATATGATTACATGAAAGATATTGTACACAAAGATTGTCTTGTAGATTTGTTCAACGAAGTGTACGGCCCCGGGCGTGAATCGTTCGAAGGACACGAACTAATATCAGGAGCAAATAGTGTTAAACTAGGAAAACATATTTTAATGCCTGCTGATAATGAAGATGGATGGGTACATCCAGATCGTCCTATGTTCAATCATATTGTTAACAAATGGAAACAACAAGGCTATGAAATAGTACAGACAAATGATGTAGGGCACACTGACGGTATTATTAGTTTTATAAAGCCAGGCGTATATATGAGAGTAGGCAAATCAGAACAAGAAGAAAAGCAACTGTTATCAAAATGGGATAGTCTAGAGTTGGGTGAACAAGGATGGATGCACCCTGCAATGAGTAAATGGATGAATGAAAAAAACATGGTAAATGGCAGATGGTGGATCGATGGCGAACAAAATAATCCAGTCTTACACAAATTTATAAATGATTGGTGCGACCATTGGGTTGGTTACTGTGCTGAATCTGTATTTGATATCAACACCTTAGGTATTTCCGAAGAGTGCGTTCTAGTTTCGTCTTACAATAAGGATGTTTTTGAATTTTTAAAAAAACATAAAGTAGAACCAATTATTGTG
>CEWK01083579.1_pt1 | contig 10683 bp, 8 predicted proteins | sample 531431 | NCBI WGS metagenome assembly CEWK01 (sample SAMEA2623059, study PRJEB7988) | marine metagenome | isolation source: saline water (ENVO:00002010), including
AAGTAGTGAATAGTAGTAAAATTAAATAAAGTATCTTTTACCCATCTTTTAAATTATTTCAAAAAAACGAAGAATAAGGAATTGCCCTGATTTTCTTTCCAGTGAGCATCACAATTGCATCTGGGTCAACAAGTTCTTTTATTTCGTCCGATCGCACACTCATGCCCCCGGTGTAAGTTCCATATGCAGGCATGATTATTTTATTTTGGTCTGCTATAAAGCATGCTCTTACCACAGTCGCCTTTGATAACTTTACTGAGATTTTTGGGTGATAGTGGCCGGAAATTTCACCATTTTCACCTTGTAAAGCTATGTGGCGAAAAGTAATAGCCGATTTGGAAAAGGAACTTAAATAATTTCCATATTTATACGATATATAAGGATCATGATTGCCAGATATCCAGATCCAGTCTCTACCCTTCTGCATAACCTTAAGTGAGGCAATTTCGTTCGTACTTAGGCTTCTCTCAGCAAGCGGGTCATCAAAGCTATCACCGAGACAAATCACGCAAGTTGGATTTGTATTGTGAATGTCTTCCTGTAGTCTTTTTAAGGTATCTATGTTTTCATAAGGCGGTAATGCTCCAGCACCAATTCGATTAAGTCTGTGAGTTTTCCCGAGATGTAAATCGGATACGCATAATATTCCCATCTCCTCCCAAAAAAGACTTCCAGTGCGAAGCGCTGTTAGTTTTTCGCCGATAAAATTAAAATTGTAAGAGTGCATTTATTATAAAGTGTGACCCATTGGTAAGGTAATTAATAGTCTAATCCAGCATCAGCTATAAGCGAATTAAATTCTGTGTCCAGCATCAGCTCAATTGCGCTCCCGTGAATTGGTATTCTACCAGCCTCGAGAAGGAGTGGCGCTGAAAATGGGGATACACGTTTGAGGTCAATATGATCTATTCGGTTTTTAGTTTTTTCAAGCATATTTTCAATCCTGCCAAAATCAACCAATCCCTGCATTGCCTCATTTTTAGTTGCCGTAAGTAGAAGATGGTTTGGATCATATCGTAGAAGAGTATCATATAAAATATCTGATGAAAAAGTAGCTTGGCGGCCAGATTTTTTAAGTCCAGGTAAATTACGTTCAATCAACCCAGCTACTGTTGCAACAGATCGAAAAGTTCTTTTCATGACTGCATTATTAGATAGCCAAAGATCTAAACCCCTCAAAATATTTTCACCTTCAAGTAATTTTTTTGGCTTCAATACTTTTGTTAGACCCCAAACTAAAGTGGTGTAGTCATTTGCTACAAAACCAAGAGGATTCAAGTTCAGTTCCTCCATGCGCTTAGTCAATAATAGTCCAAGGGTTTGCTGCGCATTTCTACCTGCAAATCCATAAACACAGGTATAGTGCAGATTATTTCTGGGAAAAGTTTCAATAAGCAGGCTATTGGGTTCCGGCAACTTTGAATAGGATTCTTGTTGCTCAAGCCATCTGCAGAGATAGTCAGGTAAATTATCCCAACGTTTGTCTTCCAAGGTTTTTAGGATTCTATCACATAGTAATGTTGATGTGGCGAATTTGGTTCCACTAAAAACTGCAATTTTAGGTCTTTTTTCAGGCTTTGGTGAAACTTCCACAATCATCTCTCTGAGAGACTCAAATTTCACAATTTTACCGCCAATCAAAAAGGTATCACCAGGAGTAAGAGATACAGCAAAGGCCTCTTCTACTTCACCGATACTCGAGCCTTTTGATTTACCCTGCTTAGCTTTATACTTAACTTTTAATGTATCGCTATCCTGAATGGTTCCGGCATTCATTCTCAAACGGTTTGCTACACGGGGATCTCTAAGTTTTACAAATCCATCGCTTGCTTGAACTAACCTATGCCACTGCTCGTATTTTTTTAACGCATATCCGCCAGTTATACAAAAGTCTAAACATTGATCGAACTCTTGTTGGCTCAAATTCTTATATTTGGCAATACTCCTAATCTCATTAAAAATATCTATTGGCTTAAATGGTCCAGCACATGCAATCAGTAATAAATGCTGGCAAATTACATCTAAGGGGACGTGAGTTTGTATCTCGCTGTCCAGTTTATTTTCATTAATTGCATCAAGGGCCGTAAAACACTCGAGCACTTCTAAGCGATTGGCTGGGATGAGAAGTGCTTTGCTCGCTCTACTGTGGTTATGGTTCGCTCTGCCTATGCGTTGCACTAAACGTTTTACTTGTCTTGGAGCGCCTATTTGAATTACTAAATCTACTGATCCCCAATCAATGCCAAGATCTAAACTGCCAGTGCAAACCACTGCCCTCAGTTCTCCCCTAACCATCGCTTCCTCTACTTGTCTTCTTTGCTCTTTATCTAGGCTTCCATGGTGAATAGCGATTGGTAAATTTTTATTATTTTCCAACCATAAATTATGAAAGAAAATTTCTGCCTGAGCCCGCGTATTGTGAAAAATTAAGGTTGTCTTGTGCTTCGCGATTTCCTCTATAACTTCGGGGATTGAGTACAAGCCGCCACTTCCGGCCCACGGTGGAGGCTCTGAAGTCTTCAATATTGAAACATTCGGCTCTAAACCTGGGTCAGATAAAATAATCTCGCAATCACTTTCAGGAGCAAGCCAGCCTGCAATTAACGAAGGATCACTCACAGTAGCCGATAGTCCGATTATCTTAGCGTCTAAGCAATATTTACGTAGATTTGAGATTGCGAGAAATAATTGATCACCTCTTTTGCTTTCAGTAAGTGAATGTATTTCATCCACAATAATTCTTTTCAAGTTGGAAAATATCCTTGGCGCCTCTGGGTATGATATCAACAGAGCTAAGCTTTCTGGTGTGGTGAGCAGAATATTAGGAGGTGTGACACGCTGCTTCTTTTTTATAGACTGCTTTGTGTCTCCAGTTCTGTCTTCTACGCTGATATCAAGCTTCAATTCATCGATAGGTCTTTCTAAATTCCTTTTGATATCGGAAGCTAATGCTTTAAGCGGCGAAATATAAAGGGTGTGTAGCTTTTCTGATGGATTTAAATAAAGCTCTGCTAATGTTGGCAAAAAGCCTGAGAGGGTTTTACCTGATCCAGTCGGAGCAATTAATAATTGCGCTGATGTCTCAAAACTTTCGAACATTCTAATTTGATGCTCATGTAGAGTCCAATTTTTGGTACTTATCCAGTTTAGAATTTTATTAGGTATCTGCACTTTTATTGAGCTATATTGGACTGTACAATTTATTTTGCATCTATTCGATTGGATTAGAGTATAAGACAATTTTGCCAAAAATAATACAGATGTAGAATATTTAGAAATCTTTATTTGTTCAAAATGATATTGCGCCAGAAAAAAAATTTTATGATTTTTTTCTTTTTCTCTTTTTAGCGGGACCTTTTTTAATTTTTTCGGAAATTAATAATACTGCAGCATCCAGCCTTAGACTACCAGGTTCTATATCTTTAGGAAGCGTTGCATTTATTTTACCCCACTTCACGTATGGGCCATATTTCCCATCCATTACATTTACTGGGCCCCCTTCTTCTGGATGTTCACCCAATTCCTTTATAGGTTTTGCAGCTGCTGACCCACGCCCACCATTGCTCGCTTTAAGTGCTAAAACTTCAACTGCTCGGTTCATTCCGATTGTAAATACTTCGTCTACTTCTTTGAGATTTGCGTAGAGACGTCCATGCTTTACAAACGGTCCATATCTTCCAATGCCTGCTTCTACCACTTCACCATCCTCTGGATGCTTTCCAATCTCCCTCGGGAGTTCCAGTAATTGTAGTGCTTTTGCGAGATCTAATTCTGATGCATTCCAACTTTTAGGCAAGCTAGCTCTAGGTGGCTTAGGAGTTTCTTCACTAACCTCACCGCGCTGAATATAGCGACCAAAACGACCGGATTTTAACTGAATAACATCTCCTTGGTCTTCACCAAGAGTGCGATCAGCATTATCACCATTATCCCCAGAAATTGGACGAGTAAAATTACATTCAGGGTAATTGCCGCAACCTACGAACCCTCCAGTCTTTGAAGATTTGAGATGTAGTTTGCCGCTTTTGCATTTTGGGCATAATCTTGGGTCGGCCCCGTCACTTCTGGGAGGATAAAGCTGCGGAGATAAGGCGTCATCCAAAACATCCAAAACTTGGGTTATGCGAAGTTCAGAGGTTTCTGATATCGCTAAAGAGAAATCCTGCCAAAAATCTTTTAATACATTTGTGTACTCAAGCTTGCCTGCGCTAATTATATCAAGTTTTTCTTCAAGCCCTGCTGTGAAATCATACTCTATATATTTTTTGAAAAAATTTAATAAGAAGATTGTTACGATGCGGCCTTTGTCTTCTGGTGACAGGCGATTTTTTTCTTTTCTAACATAATCACGTTCTTGAATTGTGGTTACAATAGAGGCGTAAGTCGAGGGTCGCCCTATTCCTAACTCTTCCATTTTTTTGACTAAAGTTGCTTCTGTATAACGTGGTGGAGCTTGGGTGAAGTGCTGCTCTTTTGTCACTTCTAATTTTTCTAGTTTCTCATTTTCGAAAAGTTTTGGTAAACTTTTTCCATCTTCTCTGTTCTCAGTATCGTCACGGCCTTCCTCGTATACTTTCAAGAATCCGTCGAAAATTACAACTTGTCCGTTAGCTCTTAATAGAATTTGATGATCTTCACTAGTAATATCAACTGTAGTACGTTCAAGTTTTGCTGCCTCCATTTGGCACGAAATTGTTCTTTTCCATATAAGGTCATAAAGTTTCCTCTGATCGGCATCAGATATTTTTACGACTGAGGCATCTTTGGAAACATCAGTAGGGCGTATACATTCGTGGGCTTCTTGGGCATTTTTTGCTTTATTTTTATACATTCTGGGACTTTTGGGAACGTAGTTAACTCCATACCGCCGGCTAATTTCCTCTCGAGTGGCCATAACGGCCTCTGGTGCCATGTCGATCCCATCAGTTCGCATGTATGTAATATGTCCTGCTTCGTATAAACGTTGAGCTATACTCATTGTTTGCCTGGCCCCCATACCAAATTTTCGGCTTGCTTCTTGCTGAAGAGTTGAGGTCATGAAGGGTGCGTAAGGGTTTCTATTCGCTGCACTTGCTTCGACGCTCTTAATGTGAAGATCGCGGCTCTGTACAGCTGCAACAGCTATTTCCGCTTGTGGCTCATTATGTAAATCAAATTTATCCAACTTATCACCGGCTAAATTGATAAGGCGTGCATCAAAAACTTGTCCTCTCGGGGACTTTAGAGATGCATGAACACTCCAATATTCTTGAGCTTTAAAGGCTTCAATTTCCATTTCCCTTTCGACAATCAATCTTAAGCATACCGATTGAACCCTTCCTGCGGAGCGCGCTCCAGGTAATTTTCTCCAAAGCACTGGGCTTAAATTAAAACCAACCAAATAATCTAAAGCTCTTCTAGCGAGGTAGGCTTCTACCAAGGGTGAATCTATCTCTCTAGGAGCTTTCATGGCTTCGGAAACAGCTGATTTAGTGATGGCATTGAAGACGACGCGCTGGATCTGTGTATTTCCATTAATTGCGCGTCTTTTGCGCAACGCTTCTTCTAAATGCCAACTAATTGCTTCGCCTTCCCGATCTGGGTCAGTTGCCAAGATAAGAGTATTATCTTTTTTCAATGCATCTGATATTGCTTTGATGTGTTTTTTACTGTCAGTGGACACTTCCCATAACATTTCAAAGTTATTTTGTGGGTCCACTGATCCATCTTTAGGAGGTAAATCTCTCACATGACCGTACGATGCAAAAACACTATAATCACTTCCTAAGTATTTGTTGATCGTTTTTGCTTTTGCTGGAGATTCCACCACAACTACGGGCATTTAAATTCCTTCCGACTCGAAGAATAGGTTATAGCGGCGCTTAATGAATTGACTGAGTGGGTGTTGTCAATCCGTTGTCTGTACAATAAGACAAAATATTTTCTATTATATGTAAAAAGTACAAATTTTTGAGTTACAAAATTTAATTGACTGTAGACCTCCTTGCCTACTTAGGCCCTTAAATATTAAAATATCTGGTTTACGTTTGCGACCCACCAACGGTAAGACCACCTATTAAAAGTGATGGCTGACCAACTCCCACTGGAACCCATTGCCCTGCCTTTCCACAAGTACCCATTCCTGGATCTAAAGACATATCACCACCAATCGCACGGATTTCTTTTAAAGCCGAAGCGCCATCTCCAATAAGAGTAGCTCCTTTCACAGGGGCGCCAATTTTGCCGTCCCTTACGTTGTATGCTTCCGTGCATGAGAAAACAAACTTTCCATTAGTAATGTCAACTTGTCCGCCACCAAACCCAACAGCATAAATTCCATTTTTTAATGAAGACAGCATGTCTTTTACATCGTCCGTACCATCAAGCATGTAAGTATTAGTCATCCGCGGCATAGGGGGATAAGCATAACTTTGCCTGCGGCCATTTCCTGTTGATGATGTACCCATTAAGCGGGCATTTTGCCTATCTTGCATGTACCCAACTAATATTCCATCTTCGATCAGGGTATTTTTTGAACTTGGAGTTCCCTCATCATCAAAAGATATCGAGCCTCTTCGATTGGGAATTGTACCATCATCTAGAACTGTAACTCCTTTGGCTGCTATTCGTTTCCCCATTAGGTCTGCGAACGCACTTGTATTTTTCCGATTGAAATCTCCTTCCAAGCCATGACCGACCGCTTCATGTAACAATATCCCTGGCCAGCCTGGGCCCAAAACTACATCCATGACACCCGCTGGTGCTGGTTCAGCCTTTAAATTGAGCACTGCAATCCTCAAGGCCTCTTTTACAAATCCATGCCAAACATCTGGGTCAGTAACAAGCGAAAGAGCATATCTCCCACCGCCACCTGCGCTACCAGTTTCACGACGTCCCATTTCTTCTACACTTATGGAAATGTTTAGTCTTGTTAATGGTCTTGTGTCGACTTTGAGATCACATTCAGGCCGCATAATTGATATATTTTGCACTGAAGCAGACACGGAGGCTGATACTTGAACAACTCTTTTGTCTAAATTTCTGGCATAGTCGTCGATTTCCCTCAATAAATCCACCTTCGAAGAAAATGGTAACTCGATGATTGGGTCAATATCGTTATACAGTTTGCTTGTTATGTTTGAGGGAGGAGGACTAATTTGCTGACTTCCATCTGAATTTAGTAATTTTATGGTGTCTGAAGCTCGGATCAATGCTTTCTCACTAATTTCAGTTGAATGTGCATACGCAGTTGATTCACCTTTAACTGCACGCAGGCCAAAACCTTTTGAAGCATCTAAATTGGCTGACTTTAATCGTTGGTCGTCAAAAACAAGCGACTCAGATCGTTTTTCTTCAAGAAATAATTCACCGTCGTCAGCTGATTTAATTACCTCAGCCAAAAATTCTTTAGTTTTGTCTTGGTCCAAATACTGTTCAAAAGGTAGGAATTTTTCATTTTTCATTTTTTTACCTAAGTTTTTTCTTAAAATTGACGAAAATGATCGGAAGCGTCTCTTTGACGCAAGTTTTCTTCTTTATCTATCAGCAAGAATATGGTTTTAAACCAATATAAGACAACAGCCATTTACATCACTACTTAAGGTTACACTATGGGACGAAATATTTTTAAGTACAGTACGGCAGCATTTTTCTTTGGAAGTGTAGCCAACTCGCAGGAAAACTTGGAGCTAATTGGGGTGCCAACTCAATCCGGCACTGGTTTTCAGCCCGCAGTAACAGAGTTAGCAAGAGATCTGCAGTGGCTGGATGGTATGCTTCTAATCATAATTACAGCAATAAGCCTGTTTGTAATATTTCTCTTAGCATATGTAATTTTTAAGTTTAATCGTAAATCCAACCCTGAGCCAGCATCCTTTACCCACAATACTCCCGTTGAGGTAGCTTGGACCGTTGTACCGATTGTTATTCTTGTTTTTATTGGAGCTTTTTCTCTACCTGTACTTTTTAAACAGCAAGTAATCCCAGATGGTGACATAAACATAAAGGTTACAGGATATCAGTGGTTTTGGGAATATGAATACACGGACCATGGATTTGACTTCGCCAGTTATCTGATTGGTGATGGTAAAGTTTTGACCCCGGAAGTCGAAGAAGAACTAGTCGAAGCAGGGTATTCCAGGGATGAATTTTTGCTCGCGACCGATACAGCAGTCGTAGTTCCAGTAGGTAAGGTAGTTGTCATGCAAGTTACTGGAGCTGATGTAATTCATAGTTGGACTATACCGGCCTTTGGAGTAAAGCAGGATGCAGTACCGGGACGTTTGGGGCAGTTGTGGTTCAAAGCAGAAAAAGAAGGTGTTTACTTTGGTCAATGCTCTGAGCTTTGTGGAAAGGACCACGCATACATGCCAATTACGGTTAAAGTTGTAAGCCAAGAAAATTATGATGCTTGGCTTTCAGGTGCTATAGAAGAGTTCGCTGAAGCAGAGAGTGCTAGCAATGCTATAGAGTTGGCATTGGCTAACTAATTGCTTGTAAAGTCAAAAGTGCTCAAAGTTCGGGCGTAATTTTATTGGAACCCAAGAATTAATATGAGTGACACAACTTTCACAAAAGATGAATTTGAAGCTGAAGCTAAAATAAGTGACTATATCGCTCTGCTAAAGCCCAGAGTGATGATCTTAGTTGTATTTACAGCGCTGGTAGGCATTATAGCTGCTCCAGTCGATGTGCATCCGTTTACAATCCTAGTATCAATTATATTTATTGCTCTCGGTGGAGGTGCTTCTGGTGCTCTAAATATGTGGTATGACTCAGATATTGACGGTTTAATGCGCCGCACCCGAAATCGTCCAATTCCTGCCGGAAAAATAAAAAGTGGTGAGGCTAAAGCATTTGGCTTTGGTTTAGCAGGTATGTCTGTTTTAATGCTCGGGTTAGCGGCGAATTGGTTTGCGGCGGTATTTTTATTTTTTACCATCTTTTTCTACGTAGCAATTTATACAATATGGTTAAAGAGATGGACCCCTCAGAACATTGTGATTGGTGGAGCTGCTGGTGCTTTTCCTCCCATGATTGGTTGGGCAGTTGCTACTTCTGGAATATCTATTGAAAGCATTCTTATGTTTTCGTTAATCTTCCTTTGGACTCCACCGCACTTTTGGGCTCTCGCGCTTTTCATGCGGGATGACTATGAAAATGCGCGTGTCCCCATGCTTACGGTTACGCATGGTCGACGCTCAACTAGAAATCATATTTTTTTATATACAATTTTATTGGCTTTATTTGCATTATTTACGTCATTCACAGCATTGGGAGGGTGGGTGTTCCTAGGAACCTCAATAGTACTCAATTCGATCTTTGTAGTTATGGCATTCAATATTTGGATTAGGGAAGACCATGATGCTGAAGGGGATAACTTCAAAGTGGAACGAATGTTTTTTCGTTACTCGCTAATATATCTCTTCTTACAATTCGGTTCCATTCTAGTAGACCACGGGTTCGGCACTAACTTTTTATGGGGGTTCTTATGAACTTTGAAGTGGAGCATGAACTTCATAAGCGTCGTATGAGTAAAAACATAGGGATAGGCGTTATTCTCGTAACTTTTGTAGCTCTTATGTTTGGTTTAACTGTGGTTAAAGTTACAGATGGAGATGTTTCCAGCGCAATTGCAGGAGCAGCAAGTAGTGAATGAAAAAGCAAATCAGAAAACCGCTTTTTATGCTTTAGGTGTGGTATTTTTTATGGGAGCGATGGCTTGGGCTTCAGTTCCTCTGTATGACCTTTTTTGTCGGGTGACCGGATACGGTGGCTATACAAATGTTTCAGAAGTTGAGTCTGAAATTATCTTAGACGAGACAATAACAATACGGTTTGATGCATCTTTGGCGCGTGACATGCCCTGGGAATTTATGCCAGTTGAAAGACAGGTAGAGGTTAAATTTGGAGAAACAGCACTCGCGTTTTACGAAGCATATAATCCAACGAGCCGACCAATCGCGGGATCTGCCAGTTATAACGTTACTCCTTACGGGGCAGGGTCCTTTTTCAACAAAATTGACTGTTTTTGCTTTCAAGAGCAGGTTCTCCAGCCAGGTGAACGGGTACAAATGCCTGTGACATTTTTTGTAGATCCTGAGTTAGTAAATGATAAAGACGCCAAATTTGCTAAAACCATCACGCTGTCTTATACTTTTTACGAAATTGATCTGCCAGTGGATGAAGCAAAATTTAATAGTAACTACCCAAGCATAGACTTAAATAGCGACGGTAAAGAGGGACAATTATGGCACATGTAAAAAATCACGACTATCACATTTTAAATCCATCTCTGTGGCCATTTATTGGGTCAATTGCAGCTTTCGTAATGTTGTTTGGAGCCGTTTTGTTTTTTCACGGAAACGGTCCCTGGCTTCTTCTAATTGGGTTTGTTGGCGTGCTTTATGTAATGTTTGGATGGTGGGCAGATACTGTTACTGAAAATAAAGAGGGTGATCATACGCCGGTAGTTTTAATAGGGCTGCGTTACGGTTTTATCCTTTTTATCATGTCGGAAGTAATGTTTTTTGCAGCTTGGTTTTGGAGTTTTTTCAAGCACGCCATGTATCCAATGTCAGATCAGTCCCCTATAGTCGATGGTGTTTGGCCACCTGTAGGAATTGAAACTTTCGATCCATGGCACTTACCTCTAATTAACACACTTATTTTACTATGCTCTGGTGCTGCAGCTACATGGGCGCA
>CEWK01268310.1_pt1 | contig 10592 bp, 9 predicted proteins | sample 531431 | NCBI WGS metagenome assembly CEWK01 (sample SAMEA2623059, study PRJEB7988) | marine metagenome | isolation source: saline water (ENVO:00002010), including
CAAAATATTCTCAATATGATATACCAGATTCTGATACATTAATTGATTTTAGCATTGGACAACCATCTAGTAATATTTTAGGAATAGACATTGTAAAAGATTCATTGAAGGGAATTTTTGATTCTGAATTTTTTAGCAATGAAGAGATTCTTCAATATTCAAATATTAAGGGGGTACCAGAGTTTAGGAAAAATTTAGCTAATTGGATAAATATTAAATTAAAGAATAAAACTAATTTTAGTGATGACAACTTAATGATTTTAAATGGAATAACTGGATGTATACAAATTATCCTCGAAAGCATGTATTTTCCTGGAGAAGTTATACTTGTTGAGGAGTCAACATATTTTATTATGTTAGATATATTTAAGGATTATGGACTAAAAGTAGATTACATTCCAATTTCAAAAAATGGAATAGATATGAATATACTAGCTGAAAAATTAATGTATCTATCAGAAAATCAGGATAAAATATTTCTGTATATGATACCATTCTTTCATAATCCATTAGGAATAACAATTAATAGTGAAATTATAGATCAAATTAGAAATATATTTGATATGTATGATAATTTTTATGTGTTATCTGATGAAGTTTATTATTATCTAAGTTGGAATGACAATAATATTTTACCATTATCATATTATCATAAGAATTTTATTAGTATAGGATCTTTTTCAAAAATGATTGGGCCATCTTTAAGATTAGGATATATTTTATCTACAAATGAAGATTTTTTGGAAGAGCTTGAATATAACTCAAATTTAAAATCATCAGGAGGTATATCTGTGTTTAGTTCTGTAATCGTAAATAATATTTTGTCACAAAATAGTTTTGATAAATTCTTAGAAAATATTATTGATAAATTGAAAAAGAGACATGATTGTATGATTAAAGAATTGGAAAAAGCTAACACAGAATTATCAGATTTAAATATAACATTTAAATACAGCACTCCAAATGGTGGTTATTTCTTGTTAGTTGAACTTGTTGATAATGGATTTATTGAATTTAATAAAAATAACTTAGTAGATTATATCTTAGATGAGTGTAAAATTAATAAAGTCTCATTTTTACCTGGTGAAAAATTTACATGTTCTGATAATGAAAACTTATTATTATCTTTTAGGCTAAGTTTTTCCTTATATGATGAGGAGGATATAGTAGAAGGAATAAAAAGAATTGTTAAGACATTAAAAAGTTTATATAAAGTTAGAATAGTTACATTTGGAGGTAGTGAACAAGAAAAAGCAATAGTTAAACAGAAAATTAATAATTTTAGCTGTTTAGAAGATTATGTATATCTAAATTCAGATTGTTCTAATTTGGAGGATATTAAAATTTCAAAATATAATAAGACTATATTTATCGACCTTAATAAAAATGATGAAATCAATACTTTAATGAAAAGAATTTTAGATAATTTAGATGATCTTGGGGAAAGTAAAAGAATATTTCATGAGAACCTAATGATAATTTCATCAAGTAATAACATTGATATGAAAATAGCATCAAATTATTCTCAATTTAATCCTATAATTTTTGTAAAAAGTTATTCAAAAATAGATTTGATTAATGATAAGGTTATTAAATTTATAAATCAACTTTATAATGAAAAAGATTACAAAGTAAATGATAATGAATCTTTATTAGAAATAAATTCAAATGATTACAAATTATTATTTAAGAAAAATGATGATAATTCATCTTTGTCAACTTTAATATACCTTATTTTTTGTATATTAGGTAAAAAAAGAGGAATTAATTATTTTGATGAAAATGAATTACAAATAAGGTTTGTCTTACAAGAATTTTTAGGTAAAAGAGTATTAATAATCGATGAGAACGATAACTTTACTATAAATGATTATATTAAGAAAATAATATTAAGTGATAAATTTTTTGGGAAATTAGATGGATTAATAACATTAGTTAAAAATGAAAATATGTATATGAAATCAGATGACATAAATTTTAAAATAAATTTTTTTGGAAATAAAAATAGATTTCATACCTCTTTTAATTGTTTACTATACATGGATTATTTAAAAAAGTTTAAGGACAAGAATGATGTTTGTATATGTCAAAATACTAATGTAAATACAGTTTATAATTTTAACTGTAACAATAATATCTTTTTGAATGATGTAAAGAAAAGTTATATAAATTATAACTCAACCCTGTCAAAAGTAAAAGAAAAATTTACTGATTATGAATTTGTAAAACTTAATGATGTTGTTATGATTGATGTATCTAGCCCAACTGTATTAGTATATTGTGATTGTAATCTTTCTGAAATTGATAAATGTATACTATCATTTATCAAAAATTCAATATTAGAAAAAATTCCAAAAAATTTTTCAGTTATATTTTTATGTTTATTAGATAAGTGTAAATTTATGTCTGTTAGTTTTGATAAAATTAATATTACTGATTCTATATCTTGCCTTACCTATTTACTAGATAAAAAATTATTAATACTAGAGAACGATGACTATATTTGCACCTTCATTCATTACGATGAAGAAGAAATAATTGAATCATCAATAAACTTAAAGTTAAATAGTAAGAATAGTAAGAATTCAATCATAATAGGTGGTGATGAAATAGTAAATAAAGCAATTTATTTATAAAGATTAATATGAGTCGAACTATTACAACAATAACAGGTAAGCCTAACCATGCCATTATCAACAAGTTCAACGTGGTTTTTATAGTAATTTTTACAGTCAGCTCTTTTGCACTCAAAATAATATCTAAGGAAATTCTTTATAGTACATACAAGGTTATCAGAAGTAATCCACGATCTATCTTGATCATCATTTGATTTGTCAATGACGAGACATTTCTTCTTCTTGGAATCAACATCTACCTTCATAAGACTTGCAGATTGAAGCTTTATTTTCTTGTCATCTCTAATATTATAGCTATTTTTTATAAATTTCAAAAAAATATCATTAACAAAAGATGAGGACATAACAAAATCACCGAATGTAGGACACATTTGTTCCTGCATCCATTCCTTGAAATTAACCCAAATATACCTATTTGGATTACCATCGCCAGCCCACTCAACACACAAATCCTGAACAATCTCTTTTTTCAGTTTTCTAGGCTTTTTAGAATCTCCAAGATATTCCAAGGTTCTACCTAACATTAATTCGAACTTTCTGTCGAAATTTAAATTATCATCTCTTAATTCTTCATATATTTCAGTCATGTTATAAATATAATAAAACACTTAAGTAAAAAAAAAGATCAATTTTTTTATGGAGAAATTATATGACTTTTTTAATTAATAATAACTTCAAACATCATATTTAAACAATCTTTAAGAGAAAGACCTTTGATATTGTCTTCACCACCTTCAATAGCTAAAATACAAGATTTTAAATCTTCATCTTCTATTGAAAATCCACCACACGCATTATATATTACTCCTTTATCAATAACTTTATTGATTTTTTCTTCTGAAATTTCTTTCCACTTCACTTTACCAACTATTGTCTTATCAATTTGTTTTCCAGTATTTAGATTAGTAACAAATATTGAGCTTACAGTAGTAACTTCATTATTACTGTATGATTTCAAAAAATTAAATGCTTGATTTTTATTAATAGGTTTTTCTCTAACTTCATTATTAAAAATAGCAATTTGATCAGAAGTTATTAATATATGAACATCATTATGTAAATCTTCATCTATTAATTTACTAGTAACCTCTAGTGTTTTTTGTTTCGTAATCATCTTAGGTAATTCATATGGATTATATGATCTTATCTTTTTTTCGTCAATATTAGGTTTTATTATAGTAATATCATCAAAAACAGATTCAAGTATTTTTTTTCTCATTAAGGATGAACTCCCTAATATTACATTAATTTTGTTTTTTCCCATTAAATATTATATTAATAATTACTTCAAATTTTATTTCAATTTTTAGTCAAATAGTTTGTTTTTAAACTTATCAATTATATAGCATATGTTTTGATATATTTTTATTTTATTATTAATATCTTCTTCCTTTTCAAATAATGACACCAAATCATCTAATGTTAAATTTTTTAATTTTTTACTTTTTTTAGGACTTAGATCTGATATCTTATCAATCATATAATTTATATTGTCTTGTTCTTTTTTAATATCATCTTTTATTTCTAATAATTGTTTAGATTTTTCAAGCATTGAAGTCACATCATTATTAAAAATAGAGTTTACTTTCTTTTCAAGTTCTTGAATATCTGTTGAAAGTTCTGGTATTTCAATTGTTAAGTTTACTGAATTTTTTTGTGATTCTACTTCATCAAGTTCTGTATCATCCATTAAATATATTAATTATTTTTCTTTAAACAATTATACCAAAAGTATTAAATCATCTTCTTCATTTCTTTTTCTACAAAATGGACATTTTTCATTATTAATACAATAGTGTCTTTCTAAACATTCAAAACAAAATAAATGATTACATGAAGTAATTACATTTGAAATATTTTCATAACAAATTTTACAAATTTCAGAATCAGATTCAGATTTTAATTTATTATCGATAACTAAAGAAGAGACAATTTCAAATGCGATAATTTTATTATCAAAAATATTTACATAGTATCCTTTCGGTCTAACATCTACTAATAATTCTACAAGTTTAATATTATCAGATTGACAAGCTTGAATAAAGATATCATCGTTATCAGAAAAATATTTTATTTTTATGTTATTATTTTTACAAATTTCAAATATCCATCTTGTGATATCTAAATAATTTAATCTTATTGACAATCTAAACATGTCAGTCATATCCATTCGAAATATTAAACTAGAATCGATATTATATATCCATTTTAGAACATCTATGAAACCTTCTTCAATCGAGACAATAATAATATGTTCATAATGTTTATTCAAATTAATATCTTTAGAGAATTTAAACATCATTCTTAAAATTTGTAATTGATTATGTTCAACAGCTATACATAATGGTAAGTCATCACACATAGAAAGATTTAGATTGTAATCATAATATAATAACCATTTAATTAATTCAATGTTTCCATCTTTGAAAGATAATAAAAATGATTTTAAATTTTCTTTATTTATATCACTTCTAAAATATTCTTCCATGTATTGAATCGATGACATATATACAAAGATTTATATTTTAAATCTTTGAAATTTTTTTAATTTATAAGACAAGTCTTGATAGAAATTTTATTTATGAAGTTCAAACTATATCATAATTAAAGTTAGTTATTTTGAATATTTTCCTTTTACAATCATTACTATTAGGATCCTCTAAAACTGATAAATAAATTTCATTTTTTGAAAGGATTTCTTCCATTTTATTTGAATTAGTTATTAAATTAGAACATTTTTTATTTCCAAATGCAAGAACATAATTTTTATCATTCATTTTCATTTGTATTTGAAGAGTATTTATTTTTAGTTCTATACTTGATTCAATTTTAGATAAAATCAGTATTTTTCTATTTAGAAAATTAACAATATTATTAAAAATATTTTTCTTAATTTCATCAAAAGAATAAAAATATCTGATTATATTTTCATTAAGTTTGTTCAGTGTTCTCATATACACATTAAAGTCTTGAATTAGCAATTTTTTAATATCTTCTTTTTTATCTTCCATATTTAAAATAAAATTTTTATTTGTATCAATTATAAATTGAGCTGCTAATGATGGAGTAGGAGCAGAGAAATCAGCAACAAGATCTAATAATGATACATCTGGTTTATGACCAATTGCACTTAAAATAGGCTTTTCCTTAAAATTAAACACAGCTTCAATTAATTCTGGTTTCGAAAATCCAAATAATTCTTCTTTTGATCCCCCTCCTCTAATAATTACTATCATATCATATTTAGAAAAATCTACTTCACCATCATCATTTTCTAGAACATCAATTACATCAGAAGGACAATTGTTTCCTTGTACTGATACATCAATTAAATCATGTTGAAGTTTACTATTATTCTCCTCGATATTATGATTAAAATCATTAATTACTGATCCAGTATCACGAGTTAATATTAGAACTTTTTTAATATACAAAGGTTTTTCCAGTTTATGTTTATCATCAAAATATCCTTTTTTTTCAAATTGTTCTTTAATTTTTAGAAATAAAGCATTAATTTCTCCTTCACCCTCATGTTTAACTAATTGATTAATAATAAATGATAAGGTGCCATATCCACCATAAAAGTCTAAATTTCCATCAACAGTAATTTCATCGCCTTCATTGATTTTTGATTTAAATAGATCAAGTTTATTTTTCCATATAATAGATTTCATCATACTAGGATTATTATCCTTTAAAGTTAGATACATGTTTCCTCTTGAGTCTTTTGGTTGGGAAACTTCACCTTTCAATAATATTTTTTCTTTTGGTAAGTGTTTTTTTATTAAATTTGCTAATTCTGTAATACTTAATGGATTATTCATTTCTTTTATAAATTAATAATTTGTTAAATGATTTATGTTTGACTAATTATCTTTTGTTCATAATCTTGATATAGTTTTAGAAAGCATTTCTTCAGTATTGTTATATTATATTTTGATTTTTTATCTTCATATGATTTGTTAAGAATTTCACTTGATAATTCTTTTAGTTTGGGTGAATCTAATTTATGATTGAATTTCATAGTATCTATTAATATATAATTACTAAAGTCAGGATTAATACAATGTCTAATACATTCAATCTGCAATGATTTTAGATGAAAAGGTAAATCATGTCCAATTAAAACTTGTACATTTTTGATATTATTTTTGAATTCTTCTAATATATCTTTACCATGTATTCCTTTTTTTTCAGCTTTAGAAAATGATATTTCATGTTCTTCTACTGATTCTTCAGGAAATGGTAGATATTCTGGTTTAAATATTTTACGTTCACTTTTAATTTCAACAAATTCATCACCTTGTTTGTATCCTATTATATAGTTTAGACAAATAGGTCTAGCGAACTTGAACATATTTTTCTTTGAAACAATTTCATCTGTTTTATGAACACCATTAGTTTCGACATAAATTAGGCATATATTTTTAGGCATATTACTTATTATTTAATAATAATATGAGTTTAATTCATTTTTTTATTATGTATATAAATTTTCGTAATAAATATTTCTAATATATATAAATGTTGCCACCTGAAAAAGATGATGGAAATATCGAATATAAAAGATACATTATGATTAAAATAAAAAATTTAGATTCAAACAATTTAATAGATTCTGAAATTAAAGAACTATTACCATTACTAAAAGAAAAAAGTAAAAAATCAAATGTTAATGATTTAAATTTAGATGATGTGCATGATTTTCAAAATGAACTTGAAAAAAAAAGACTAAGAAATAGTTTGAGATTTAATCAATTAGCAAGTCAAATGAAATTTAGACTTAATGAGGGTAACGGAGTTGCAATATATTATTTGGGTGTAAATGATGATGGAACAATATATGAATTAAATCAAAACGAAAGATCAACATCATTAGATAATTTAAGAGAAATTGTAAGATACATCAAATCTAAGATTGATAAAATAATATTTAATGATAATTATATTAAAATAATTATTAAAGATAAGAATTTTAAAAAATTAAAAGAAAAAAACATATTATTATTAGGTGATACTGAATCTGGAAAAACTACATTTTTAGCATATTTAATAAAAAATAAAATTGATACTGATAATAGTAAAGCAAGATTACATATTTTAAATCATAAACATGAAATAGAAAGTGGTAAAACATCATCATTTACATGTCAATATATTGATTTTAATGAAACAAATTTTGTTTTTATTGATTCTCCTGGTTGGGATGGAGTAAATAATTCAGACGGAAGTTTTTTAAATATGAAGTCATCAAAAAAAAGAAATAAATTAATATTAACTTTTAATTTCGATCTAATATTGTTTTTTGATAAACCAAATGATAATTGGTATAAAAAAGATTTTTATCAAAAAATAGCTACATATTTAAATATTCCAACATATTCACTAAATCTTTTTGATAAAAGTAGTTATATTAATTTAGTAAGCCCACTAGACCAAGATTTAATATTAAGTAAATTTTATTCTTTACTAAAAAATGAAATAAGTAATGATACTAAATCAACTCATAGTTTGGAAATTGAAAGTAAAGTTGAATATTTGGCAAGCGTTGATAATGTTAGTAGTATGTTAGAAAAAATGGAATTTATATATCCAGAAGAAAATAAATATTCTGATAGTTTATTTTCGATTAATGACTACAAAAAAAAGCTAAAACGTCTTTTTAATAATAAGTATATCACAGATGATAAAAAATATGATTTGTTAAATTTAAATTTTATTAGTTCATATCCACATCAGGATTTAGGACTAATTTTATCTGGATATTTAAGTGAAGGAAAACTAAAAATAAATCAAAAATTATACTGTTATTTGGATTTAAAAGTAGATAATGATAATGATTCAGAATTATTTAAGTTAAATAATCCTATAGAAGTTCAGGTAAAATCAATTTATAAAAATGGGAATAGTGTTGATTCTATTGATGCTCCATCAACAATAACCATTTCAATTGATTATTATAAAGAATACGGTAAAAAAATTTTAGAAATATATAGTGATTTATCAAAGTTATTAAGATTTAAGGATATTCAAGTTAATTTTTTGAGCAACTTCAGTTATAAACCCGTTACTAAATTTAATATAATATGGTTATTTTATGTCCATAATTATAAAGTTTCGGCAAAAGATCCACATATTCCTGTTGGTTCATCAATACAAATTATGGTTAAAAATCAATTAATAAACATAAAAAAAATTAAAAATAGTAATGATGAAGATTATTATGTGAACTCAAATTTAAAAAAAAATAGAGAATTATTTAACATTGATGACCAATTATTTATATATGAAAATTTAAATTCATGGGGATTTGGTAAAATATTATCTATTTAATTTTACTTATTTCTTTTTCTATATTCGAAAATATATTTTCATAGTAAGAAACTACTTCTTTGAAAATATTATTTATATTACCAGCATTTAATTTGTAATCTATTTCTATTTCTTTATTTAATGGATGAGGAGTAGTGTATGCACAAAATCTTACTGAATTCATTTGTTGCATTTGGTATGTTAACAAATTTCCAAGTAAATGATCTTCTCCTTCTATCTTTAATATTCCTTCCATACCTTTACTTTTTGGAAGATTTTGAAGAAACTTAGTTAGTTTTTTATTTATCAGTTTTAGTCCAATTTGTAAAATTCTTACTTCTGTTAGCTGTCCTCTTGATTCTATTATAAAATCATAATCTGATTCACTATTCTCCTTGAAGTAACATACTGATGTTGCAGAATAAATTGCAGATTTATCACTTGTTCCTGTATTTGCTTGTGCAGATAATTTTATCTTTTGATTTGGTTGTAGTTTTACTATTTGAACTGGATTATTGTAAGGCGATTTTATCATTCCTTCTTTATAGTAAAATATACATTGATCTGTTGTTACATGAACTACCTCATTTTTTTTATTCTCAAAATTTAGGTACATCGTCAATTTATTTAATGATGAATAGTCAGTTTCTTTATTTGTATCTAAATCTACATCATCTTTTATTATTCCTGTTGTTTCATCGAATACCTCTTCATTTTCAATCTGTTCATCTTCAATGTATTCTTCAAGTTTATTTTCTATACCCCAAACAGGAATATTTCTAATATGACTTTTAATGTAATTGTTATTAAATACACTATCATTATCAGTAATAGTAAAGTTGTCAAATGCATATATAGGAATATCACTTTGAATAATTCTTTTGATAGAATTGATAACTATATTATTTATTTGTTTTCCTGAAAAATTAAGAACAAGTTCTGATGAACCTTTGTTACTTTTCAATGGAAGATGACTTTTAACTTTAATATTGATATTTTTGCTCATTATCCTAATTATTAATTTCTTTATAAATAATTTTCATTTTTTATTTTTAATAAAATTAGTTTGTTATTATGATAATAAATTGGTTTATTTTGAAAATTAAATATTAAGTCTATTTAATGAAAGTACTATTTTACAGCAAATATTGTGATTTTTGTAATCAAATATTAAAAAAGCTTGAAGAAAGTAAAATTAAAGAAGAAATAAAACTTGTATGTATTGATGAAAATAATTCTTTTACGAATATAAAAATTGTTCCAACAATCATTGATTCAGATTATAAAGAAATATTAGAGGGGAGAAAAGCATTTGAGTATTTAAAAAATAAAGATTTCTTCGATTTTCCTACAAATAATGTTTTGACATGGAAGGAAAAAGAAGTACCTAATCCAAAAATTGAAAAGGATTCATTGGCAAACGATAATAATTCAGATAGTTTTTATAATAATATTGATTCTACTGATAATTCGAATACAAATCAATTAAATGATAATACAGTTAAAGATATTACAAAGAAAGAAGATGAAAAAAATAGTTTTTTTAAGGATGTAAAGTTAAATAAAAAATCAGCAATTTTATTAAGAAAAAGATAGGTTATAATAAAAATTGATTTGAAACAAATTTTTGTTTCAATAGAATAA
>CEWK01268309.1_pt1 | contig 10591 bp, 8 predicted proteins | sample 531431 | NCBI WGS metagenome assembly CEWK01 (sample SAMEA2623059, study PRJEB7988) | marine metagenome | isolation source: saline water (ENVO:00002010), including
TTGGGGCTTGCCTGGACTCATTCTAGAAGTTAATGCAGATCAAACCACTATTTTATGTTCAAAAATTGTCATGAATCCTGAACAAAAAATTACCATTTCGGCACCGGAAAAAGGGCGTGTCATTTCCAGAGAAGATTACAACGCAACGGTTAAACAAAAAATGAAAGAAATGCGTGAAATGTACCGAGGTCGCGGCGGAAAAAAATAATTTCACCAATACAATCAAATTTTTTATCTGATGAAGTATCATACAAGTACTATTTTATTACTGGTTTTTGGAATGAGTTTTTCACAAGTCAAATTCCAGGGATCTGTGAAAGATTCCATTGGTAATGGTTTAGAATTGGCCAACGTGATTGCCATTAATAAATCGACCAGTGCTTTAGATTCTTATGGCATCACTAATGAGGAGGGTCGCTTTCGTTTGAATCTAAAAAAGAATTCTCAATATACCATCCAAGTGAGTTATATCGGTATGAAATCGTTGAGTCAGGCTTTAGAAACGTTCTCCGATGACCTTACTCAAAATTTTGTTATGCAAGAAGATAATGTCCTAGATGAGGTCGAATTGACTTACGAAATGCCAGTCACCGTTAGTGGCGATACGCTCACCTATAATGCAGATTCATTTAACAAAGGAACAGAACGCAAGTTAGAAGATGTTTTAGAGAATTTGCCTGGGGTTGAAATCAACGACGATGGCCAAGTTGAGGTAGAAGGCAAAGTGGTTACCAAAGTTATGGTTGAAGGCAAAGATTTTTTTGACGGAGACAGTAAATTAGCCACAAAAAACATTCCTTCCAATGCGGTAGATAAGGTTCAAGTTTTAAAGAATTATGCTGAGGTAGGCCAGCTCAGTGGGGTCAGAAATAACCAAGATAATATCGCCATTAACATCAAACTTAAAGAAGGTAAAAAGAATTTTTGGTTTGGAAATGTTACAGCGGGTGCTGGGGAGCCAGAAGTCCATCCAAGTGTTGAATCGCTATACCTCATTCAACCCAAACTTTTTTATTACAGTCCTGAGTATAGTATTAACTTTATTGGCGATTTAAACAATTTAGGTGAAGTTGCATTTACAAGGCGAGATTACTATACTTTTACCGGAGGCTTTAAAAGGCCTGGACTGAGTAGCGGAACAAATTTGAATTTAGGCAGCAACGACATTGGGGCTTTAACGCTTCAGAATAACCGTGCTAAGGACATCAACACAAAATTTGGAGCCGCCAACTTTAGTTGGTCTCCAAAAAGTTCTCTTGACCTTGGAGGGTTTGCTATTTTTTCCAATAGCCGGAATGAATTGCAGCAAAACCGCTTTATTCAATATACGGATGCCGGTATTGGAATTCCAAATGAAGAAACGGAAAGCAACACCTTTCAAGAAAATAATTTAGGGATGCTCAAATTCTCCACAAAATACCAACCCGATGCAAACAATCAAATGGAATATGAGGTTTTCGCACAAATGTCAAAAACCGAACAAGATCAAAGATTTTTCTCTTCAATTAACAGCTCGATTGATCAGCTAGAAGAAGCCACACCATTCAACCTAAGTCAAAATCTAAATTATTATTACACCCTCGACGAGAACAACATCTTTGCATTGGAGGCACAGCATGTTATCAAAGATGAAGACCCTTTTTACAATGCAGTTTTAGAAGATAAGTTTAACTATGACAGTACGGCTGCCAATTTGGGATTAGACGACACCCAGAGCAATTACAATTTAGCGCAAGAAAAGCGCGTCAAATCTAATCAATTAGATGCCAAACTTGATTACTGGCGAATTCTCAATAAAAAAAGCAATTTAAATTTTACTTTAGGAACGATTTTGAGCCACCAAAAATTCGATTCCAATATTTTTCAATTCTTAGACGATGGCTCACGCCTAGATACTAATTTGAGTTCTGATAATGCTTCAGATGTCAACGCCATTGACTACAAATTTAGCGATCTGTACTTAGGGCTACATTACCGATTGAAAACGGGGATTTTTACTATTACGCCAGGTGTTTCAGCTCATGCCTATAATGTAACTAATACGCAGTTTGGACAAAAAGTAACAGATAACTTTTTTAGGTTCCTTCCTGATTTAAACGTACTCATGCAGCTTAAAAAGAGTGAAACATTAACTTTGAACTACCGAATGCAAAACCAGTTTACAGACGTATCTAATTTCGCGAGTGGTTTGGTATTGAATAACTACAATGCGTTGTTTTCTGGAAATCCCTACTTAGAAAATGCATTATCGCATAATGTTAGCTTATTTTATTACAGTTTTAATATGTTTAATTATACCAACGTCTTTGCTCGACTTAATTACAACAAAAGCATAGATAACATTCGTACAGAATCTATATTTACACCGGGTAGTGTCATTCGGGTTTCTACCCCGTTTAACTCTCCTTTTGCGGATGAAAGCATTACAGCCAATGGCCGCTTTCAGCGCACTTTTGGGAAAATTAGAGGCACGCTCCGCGCCAATTTCAATTATTCTAAATTCAATCAATTTGTTCAAGGCCGCCGTTCAGAAAACGAAACATTTTCCCAGACTTATCGGGCGCAGCTACGCACCAATTTTAGAACAGCGCCTAACCTGGATTTAAGCTACCGTTACACCATTCAAGACAACAATTTGGGCCAAAATACCACCAAATTCTTTACCAAAAGCCCAACGGCTGAGCTGGATGCTTTATTTTTGAAAGCCTTTACGTTTAAAACGGATTATTCCTTTAATGATTTCAGCGACGAAACTGGCACCATAAATACATTTGAATTCTGGAACGCTTCTTTATCTTATCGAAAAGACGAAGATGCTAAATTTGAATATGAACTCAAGGCGACCAACTTGCTGGATACGCGTTCTCAGAACCAGAGTAGTGCAGGTAATATATCGGTCAGTGCTACAGAGTATTTCATTCAACCACGATTCATCACATTTCGAATACGATACGTGCTTTAAATTTAAACCATTGGTGTTCCCTATAACTTAAATGCGGTTTTAATTTCTGTAACGAGGTCCAGTTTTTCCCAAGTAAATAGTTCCACATTCATTGTCTTACTTTTACCATTGGGTTGTTCAAACTTTTTTTCAACGGTGCGGTTGGTTCTTCCCATATGACCATAGGCTGCCGTTTCGAAGTACATTGGAGCCCGAAGCTTCAGCCGATGTTCAATAGCGGCTGGTCTCAAGTCAATGAGTTCAGTGATTTTTTTAGCAATATCCCCATCAATTAAATTGACATGGGCTGTGCCATATGTGTTTACATACACCCCCATAGGCTCGGCTACACCAATGGCGTAACTCACTTGAACTAATATTTCATCACAAACACCAGCAGCAACCATGTTTTTTGCAATGTAACGCATCGCATAGGCTGCAGAACGGTCCACTTTGCTTGGGTCTTTTCCTGAAAAAGCACCCCCGCCATGCGCCCCTTTTCCGCCATAGGTGTCGACAATAATTTTACGCCCCGTAAGTCCTGTATCTCCGTGAGGACCTCCAATTACAAACTTTCCAGTTGGGTTGATGTGGTAGTTGATGTTATCATTGAAAAGCGCTTGAATGCTTTGCGGTAGTTTTGCAACAACACGTGGGATTAAAATGGTTTTAAGATCCTTTTCAATGGTATTTAACATGGCTTTTTCATCCCCTAAAAATGGATCATGTTGGGTAGAAATAACTACAGAATCAATTCGTAATGGGACATTGTCATTACTATATTCAATCGTCACTTGACTCTTGGAGTCGGGTCGCAGGTATCGAATGGCATTGTATTCTCGGCGTAAGGCTGCAAGTTCTTTTAAAATACGGTGGGAAAGTTCCAATGCCAGTGGCATATAATTTTCAGTTTCATTACTGGCATATCCAAACATAATACCCTGATCACCCGCTCCTTGAGCCTCGGGCGTGGCTTTATCAACCCCCCGGTTGATGTCTTCAGATTGTTCGTGAATTGTTGAAAGGACCCCACAAGAATTTCCATCAAACATATATTCACCCTTGGTGTAGCCAATTTTATTAATGGTGTTTCTTGCAATTTGCTGTACATCTAAATAGGTTTTAGACTTGACTTCTCCCGCTAATATTACTTGCCCTGTAGTGACCAAAGTTTCACAAGCTACTTTGGATTGTGGGTCAAAGGCAAGGAAATGATCGATAATTGCATCGCTAATTTGGTCTGCCACTTTATCAGGATGTCCTTCCGATACACTTTCGGATGTAAATAGATAACTCATAAAATAATTTTATGAAAACAAAAAAGAAGATTGCTGGGCTAGTGAAGTAGTTTGTACTGCTTTAGCTTTTTTTATTGAGGTTGCAATCAGATCAAATTTGTCCTCCGTAATTCCTGCAAATTTAACAAATTAAGTAATATTAAAAAAGTTTTATTGCAAAACGATTCAATCAAGATTTAAAAAAATAGAGTACTTTTATCCCCTAATTTTTTGAAATGGTTCGACTTTTACTTTGGATTTTTTGTGGTACTTTCTTTTTTAGTCTTTCTCAAGAAAATACGGGCAATAGTTACATAGATGTCAATTATTTTAAGGGCTACATACCCCTTCACAATCCAGATATACTCCATTTAATAAAGGGGCGTCCAGAGGGAACCCTTATTGCTTGGAATCAGCGTACGGATGGTCAAAAAGAGTGGCATAAGCGTCACAATTACCCAGATTATGGTACATCTTTTATGTATCAAGATTTTCAAAACCCTGTTCTTGGTAAGACCTATGGATTTTATGGTCATTTTAATTTTTACTTCTTTAAGCGTCGTTTAATGTTACGTGTGGGCCAAGGCGTTGCCTTTGCCTCAAATCCTTATGATAGGATTAGCAATAAAAAAAATATTGCCTTTGGCTCGAAGTTATTAACCACGACTTATTTAATGATGAATTATAAAAAACCAAACGTAATTGGTCCTTTGGGGATGCAATCTGGATTGCTTTTAATTCACACTTCCAATGGTAACTTCAAAGGCCCTAACACAAGTGTAAACACCTTGGCATTCAATATTGGTTTAAATTACGATTTGTACGAAATGAAAGACAGAGTTGAACATGTGACAGATGAAGTCTTTTTTTCAAAGGATTTGAAGATAAACCTTGTTTTTCGTTCTGGTTTTAGTCAGATGAGTGCTGTGGGAAGCTCTCAATTTCCCTTTTATACATTTTCAGTTTACGCAGACAAGCGCATCAATTTTTTCAGCGCCTTTCAGCTTGGAGTTGAAGCCTCTTTTTCACAGGCTTTAAAGGAAGAAATCTATTATCTTAGCGTTGCATTCCCAGAAACCCCTACCGACCCTAATGCAGATTACAGACGTCTAGGAGGATTTTTGGGCTATGAATTATTTATAAGTAAGTTATCTCTTTTTTCACAATTAGGGTATTACTTGTATTATCCTTTAGATTTTGAGGGTCCCTTTTATAGCAGAGCTGGATTAAAATATTATTTTAAGGATCAATGGTTTGGAACTTTTTCTGTTAAATCTCATGATTTTTCTGCGGAAGCGATTGAGTTTGGAGTTGGAATACGTTTGTAATGGTAAAAGTTTTCAGAGTTATCAAAATGAATTACAATAGACCTATGAAAAATATAATTTATACACTTTTCTTTCTGATCATTTTTTCATGTGATAAAGAAGATGCTTGGAACTGTATTCAAACCTCAGGTGCCACGGTTTTTCAAGAACTAACGGTAGCACCCTTTGAAAAAATTCTCGTCAATAGGGACATCGAATTGGTTGTAAAACAAGGCATAGATTATAAGGTTGAAATTGAAACGGGCGCCAATCTTATCAATGATATTGAAGTCGTTGTTTTAGATGCTCAACTTCAATTAACGGATCACAACACTTGCAACTTGGTTCGGGACTATGGACTTACCAAAATGATTGTTACAACTCCTTTATTGAGTGAAATAAGAAGCAGTACACAATATCTAACATCATCAGAAGGGGTTTTAAGTTTTGAAAACTTAAAACTTATTTCTGAAAATTTCAATTCTGATTATATAAGTTCTGGAGATTTTAATTTGAATGTCAATTCACAAACACTTTCTATTATAGCAAACAGTTTGTCCGTATTTAAAATTCATGGATCCACCGATACATTGTCTGTTAAGTTTTATGGAGGGGTTTGTGAATTTAAGGGTACGGATTTGATAGCACAGCATGTTCAAATATTTCATAGAAGCAGTCACAATATGGAAGTAAATCCGCAACAATCTTTAACAGGCGAGATTAGAGGCATAGGAGACGTTATTAGTACCCAGACCCCAGTCGTTGTGGATATTGAGCAGTTTTATACTGGCCAATTGTTGTTTTTAGATTGATAAAAAGTATAATCATCAATAATTTAGCTTTTATTTTATCGTATCATGATAAATTCCCTAAAAAATCAACTAAAACACACACTTTATCGAATTGAATCTCTTTTTTATTAGAGAATCTTAAATTTTTGATGCCTAGTCCATAAAAAAAGAAATTAAATTTTAATTTGAAAAAAAAATATTTACTTTAGCAGCGCATTTATTTAAAAGGCATGATTAAATTAAATTATACATTTTATAACTGGTATTACTTCTTTTTTAACAAAAGAATCGAGGCCTAGCACGTGTAATTTAAAACTGTAAATTTCAACTGGAGTCTCGATGTAAACATCGAGATTTTTTTTTATGATAAAAAAAGTCGCTATACAAGGAGTAAAAGGATCATTTCATCACTTGGTTACGCAAAATTATTTTGCAACTGCAGTTGAAATAGAACCCTTTCTCACATTTAAAGAAGTCGTTAACGCTCTCACTGAGAAAAAAGTAGAGGCCGCTGTAATGGCTCTTGAAAACTCCATTGCGGGCTCCATCATACCAAATTATGCTTTGATAGACAACAATGCCTTACACATTACTGGCGAATATTATTTGGATGTACAACATAATTTAATGGCACTTCCTGGACAAAGCATCGCCGACATCAAGGAAGTCTGTTCCCATCCTATGGCTCTTTTGCAATGCCAAGCCTTTTTTGATCAATATTCTCACATTAAATTGGTTGAAGACAGCGATACGGCTGAGGTGGCAGAAAGAATTAACAAACACCAATTGAAAGGGGTCGCTGCCATTGCAAGTTCAGCGGCAGCCAAAATTTTTAAACTTGAAATTTTAGCGAATAACATACAAACCATTAAAAGTAATGAAACACGGTTTGTGATTTTAGAACGGCAGCCTCATCCAACTTCAACTATTAACAAAGCCTCTTTGAAGTTTTTGTTAGACCACAAACGTGGCAGCTTGGCTGCGATGCTAAATGTCATGAGCGATTGTAATTTAAACCTAACCAAGATTCAATCTCTTCCTAAAATTGAGACCCCTTGGAAATATGCATTTTTTGTTGATGTCACTTTCGATAATGAAGAAAATTATGAAAAGGCAAAGGCCTTAATGGGCATCATGGCCGAAGAATTTAAGGTCCTTGGAAACTATAAAAACGCAAAAAAATGACGGCAGTTGCAAAGCGATTATACACTGTTGAGGAATATTATTTTTCAAAGAAATTAAAGGTTGTTCGTGCACTTATTTCTGAAGGGGCTCCGGTTATTAACCTTGGGATTGGAAGCCCCGATTTACCCCCGAAGCCTAGTGTTGTTGAGGCCCTCAAAAGCAGCCTGATGGATCCCAATGCACATAAATACCAGAGCTACCAAGGCCTGCCCGAACTCAGAAATGCCATCTCTAATTTTTACAAAAACAACTACGCTATTTCTTTAAACCCGGAAAATGAAATACTACCACTAATGGGGAGCAAAGAAGGAATTATGCACATTTCAATGGCCTATCTTAACGAGGGAGATGCCGTTTTGATACCAAACCCTGGCTACCCAACTTATAGTGCAGTTGCTAAGTTGATGGGTGCAAAAACGATATTTTATGATTTAAATACCGAGAGTCAATGGCAACCCAATATTGCAAAACTAGAAGCTTTGGATCTGTCCAATGTGAAACTTATGTGGATTAATTATCCACACATGCCCACTGGAACCCTCGGCGATACCAACCGTTTGGAAGCCTTAATTCAATTTGCCACCAGGCATGAGATCCTATTGATCAATGACAACCCTTACAGTTTTATTTTGAACGACAATCCCCAAAGTATTTTTAATTACAAAGGCGCCAAAGCATGCTGCTTGGAGCTTAATTCTTTGAGTAAAAGTTATAATATGGCTGGCTGGCGCGTAGGAATGCTTTCTGGCGCAGCCCGTCATATTCAAAATGTTTTAAAGGTCAAAAGCAACATGGATTCAGGCATGTTCTATGGTGTTCAAAAAGGCGCGATTGAAGCATTAAACACATCGAAAGATTGGTTTGATAATTTAAACACAACCTATAAAAAGCGCCGGGATTTGGTTTGGAAATTGGCCTCTCAGCTGGGCTGTACATATGATAAAAATACCACAGGGATGTTTGTATGGGCTAAATTACCAAATGATTTAGATTCAGAAGAATTCATAGACAATTTACTGCTTGAAAAACATATTTTTATTGCCCCAGGAACAATTTTTGGTTCCAATGGAAAAGGTTATGTTCGTTTTTCATTGTGTGCCGATGAAAATGTAATTAATGAAGCTATAATACGTACCAAATGAAGAACATCAGTATCATAGGAATTGGGCTTATTGGTGGCAGTTTCGCATTGAATCTTAGGGCACTTTACAAGGACGCATTAATTCAAGGAATTGATCAGAATGACACCCACATCACAGAAGCCATTAATTTAGGTTTAATTGACGAAAAAGGAGACCTAGAATCTGTTAGTCAATCCGATTTGGTCGTGCTTGCCGTCCCTGTAAATGCCGCTTTAAAATTATTGCCCACTGTTTTAGACAGACTGTCTCCAAAAGCTTTGGTCATGGATATGGGATCGACCAAATCCTCCATTTGTGAGGCCGTTGATGGCCACCCAAAACGCGCTCAATTTTTAGCCAACCACCCCATTGCTGGAACTGAGTTTTCGGGGCCCTCTGCCGCCCACTTGAGCTTGTTCAACAACAAAACCAATATTATTTGCGACATTGAAAAAACGAATCCAGAGTTGTCAAAACCCGTTCTTAAAATTTTTGAAGCCATGGGGATGAACATACGTTATATGAACTCCAAGGCACACGATAAGCACATTGCCTATGTCTCCCACTTGTCTCACATCAGTTCCTTTATGTTAGGAAAAACCGTTATTGATAAAGAAAAAAACGAGCGTAATATTTTTGATATGGCTGGCAGTGGTTTTGAATCGACTGTAAGATTGGCCAAAAGCTCGCCAGAAATGTGGACTCCTATTTTAGAGCAAAACAAAGCCAATGTCATCGAAACCTTGGACGAGTACATTCAAAATTTAAATCATTTTAAAGCCTTAATGGAATCTGATGATTTCGAAGCCATTCGTATAGAAATGGAAAATACGAATTATATAAAAACAATTTTAAAAGGAATTTCTTAAAAACCAATAAACAATGAAGAACAGCAAACAATTAAGAACATGGTTAGATGATATGCAACTGAAGCATCCACTGGTTATTGCAGGGCCGTGTAGTGCAGAAACCGAAGCACAGGTATTAAAAATCGCACATGAATTAAAAGATTCTGATGTCAATTATTATCGTGCAGGTATTTGGAAGCCGCGAACCCGACCAGGCAATTTTGAGGGGGTCGGTGCTTTGGGGCTCAAATGGCTTCAAAAAGTCAAGGCCGAAACCGGTTTAAAAACAGCAACAGAAGTAGCCAACAGAGCCCATGTTGAATTGGCTTTGGAGCACGACATCGATTTGCTTTGGATTGGTGCCCGGTCGACGGTGAGCCCTTTTATTGTTCAAGAGATTGCTGATGCCTTACAGGGTACGGATAAAATTGTCCTGATCAAAAACCCAGTCAATCCAGATCTGGCACTTTGGTTGGGTGCTGTCGAGCGTTTAAAGTCTGCAAACATTCAAAATTTGGGGGTTATTCACCGCGGATTTTCGACTTATGGGAAGTCTAAATACAGAAACAATCCCGAATGGCAATTGGCCATTGAGCTGCAAACAAAATTCCCAGATTTACCCCTCATTAATGATCCTTCTCACATTACCGGAAAGCGGGACATGGTTTTTGATGTCAGCCAAACAGCCTTAGACTTAAATTTTGACGGCTTGATGATTGAAACGCATACCGACCCAGACAATGCCTGGAGTGATGCTGCTCAGCAAATTACACCTGAAACATTGATTCAGTACACTAAAGATTTAAAAATTAGAAAAGAAAGCATTAGCGAAGCCGATTACACTGCTGAACTTCAGAAGTTACGGGCCCAAATTGATGTTGCCGATAATCAATTGTTGGAAAACCTTGGGAAGCGAATGCTTGTTGCGGAAGCCATTGGACAACTTAAAAAAGAGAAAAACGTGGCAGTGCTTCAAAGCAAGCGTTGGAATGAAATTTTAGGAAAAATGGTATTAGAAGGTGAGCAGCACAATTTAAGTGAAGAATTTATTTTAAAACTTTTTAAAGCCATTCACCAAGAGTCTATCAACCATCAAAAGCAAATTTTGAAGGCATAAAAAA
>CEWK01020544.1_pt1 | contig 10587 bp, 8 predicted proteins | sample 531431 | NCBI WGS metagenome assembly CEWK01 (sample SAMEA2623059, study PRJEB7988) | marine metagenome | isolation source: saline water (ENVO:00002010), including
CTTTGCCGGGCCAACAGGTGTTGGTAAAACAGAAATTTCTAAACAACTAGCCTCAATTTTAGGAATTGAGCTTATCAGATTTGATATGTCAGAATACATGGAAAGACATACTGTTTCCAGATTGATTGGAGCTCCTCCTGGATATGTAGGTTTTGATCAAGGTGGTTTACTAACTGAGGCAGTTGTTAAAAATCCATATTCTGTTCTTTTACTAGATGAAATAGAAAAAGCTCATCCTGATATATTCAATATACTTCTGCAAGTAATGGATAATGGGGTACTCACTGATAACAATGGCAGAAAAGCAGACTTTAGAAATGTAATTATAATAATGACTACCAATGCTGGTGCTGACCTTCTTGAAAAAAAGTCTATTGGTTTCAACTCACAGTCTAATGAAACTGACGCAATTAAAACACTTAAGAAATTGTTCTCTCCTGAATTTAGGAATAGGTTAGATGAAATAATACAATTTAATTACTTACCTAAAAAAGTAATTCTATCTATTGTAGATAAGTTTCTTGTAAAGCTACAGGCACAATTAGATCAAAGAGGCATAGAGCTAATCTACTCTAATAAAGTAATTAATTGGATAGCAGAAGAGGGATATGACAAGGTTATGGGTGCTAGGCCAATGGAAAGATTTATAACTGAAAATATTAAGAAGCCTCTAGTAGATAGTATTTTATTTAGTAATGATAAAAAGGGACACCAAATTAAAGTCGACTTCAAAGACGGGAAAGCTGTATTTACTAGTCCAAAAAAATCAGCAAAAGTAACTTGATTATCTCCCTCTAAAAGTAATTCTACCTTTTGTTAAATCATAAGGGGTCATTTCTACTTTCACTTTATCACCAGTGAGTATCCTGATGTAATGTTTTCTCATTTTTCCTGAAATATGAGCATCTATGATATGACCATTTTCAAGCTTCACTTTGAATTGGGTATTTGGAAGAGTCTCAATTACTTCTCCATCAAATTCTAAGTTATCTTCTTTAGCCATCGGAGCTATGATACATTAAATTTGAAACAACCAATAACTATTATTTTATTAAAATGAAAAGTAGTAATTTAATGAATGGATACTTTAATTCACATTGGCCGGTAGAATGCGGTGGTAACAGGCGTCAAAAAATATTCTATGGATCACTAAACGTAGCAAATAAGACTCATCATTTAACAACTAAAACAAATAATCGATGGAATGTAATGTTTATCTTCAGAGATAACAATGAAGTATATCTTACTGGGACAATGCCAAATTTTCTTGGCGATAAACCATTTGGATGGGTTAAGAAAGTAAATCCTGATAACTTAGAGACTATATGCGAATCTCCAAATTTAGAATGTGGTGAGCATATTTGGTGTGGTGCTATTGCAGCTCATGTTAACGGCACAATTATCAATGTTAATGGTTCATACATGCATGTACTTGATGAAAACTGCAACATTTTAAAGGAAATAAAGCTACCCGTTGATCAAGCACATAATGGGCTATTAATCCTATCCGATGGAAGTGTTGTTACGAAGGATATACGAGTGTCTAATTCGGTAACATCTACTTTAACAAGACTTAATCCTGAATCTGGAGAATTAATTGGTCAACCTCTTAAATTACCTGAAGGATCTATGGGAAGAATAGCATGTGATATTGATGATACAGGTGAGTATATATATATCCCAGGAATTGAGCATATATTTAAAATAAGGGTTGAAGAAGAACAATTATCAATAGAAAAAAGTTGGTCAGTAAAGTATCGAGAATTACATAGTGATTATGGTTTAGCATGGGATGGTTGTATTTCTGAGGGATATATTTGGTTAATGAACAATGGTGATATTGATTCAGTTCGCTCTATTTTTAGCAAGCATCCAAATGGAAGATTTGCATCTGCACCGGGTACACTGAGCTGGCAAAGACCAGCTTTATGGAAGGGCAATCAACAACTTTTAAAAGTTTCTATAGAAAATCAGACCATAGAGTATGTGAATCTTTCAAATAAACCTGGTGGAGGGATAATAGCTCCTCCAGTGTCTGTACCTAAATATAATCTATGTATCGCATGGGATAGTTTAAATGGCGGACTATATGCTATTAATCAAGAAAACTTAAATATTGAATGGACATTGAATATAAGACCAACTATGCAGCCTGTAGTATTTTTGGAATCAGGTGAATTAATAATTAACAGTTTTGAAAATAATAGTGATCATATTGCTGTAATAAATATAGAAAATGGAGAGCTAATAAAAAAAATAGATTTAAAATCGCCATTAGCAAATGGAATGTTTTTAACACCAGGCACAAATAATGATATCTACTACTGTTCAACACTTACAATTGCTAAGATTCAGTGGAAATAATCCATGATATATTTGATATTAATAATTTTACATAATATATATTATGCGAAGTAATATATTAAGATTAGAAGATACTTACGCCCCAACCTATTAATAGATTATTATTAAAAACATGAAGACATCATTTAAAGTATTAAGTTTTGTACTGCTATTTATTATGATAAGTTCTTGCGATATGAATCAAGTGTCTAAACCCTCGCCCAAAAAAGTTCCTTTTGAACTAACGCAACATAATGATAGAAGAATTGATAACTATTATTGGATTCGAGATGATGAAAGAAATGATCCAGAGGTTATTGAATACCTTGAATCAGAAAATGCTTATGCGGATGCATGGTTTAAATCAAAACATGATTACAAATCTGAGATTGTTACTGAACTAATTGCTCAAGTGCCTGATGAAGAAATTTCATTTCCGGTTAAAAATGGAGATTTTAAATATTTCAGAAAAATTCAAAAGAATGATCAACTTCCAAAATATTTTAGAACAGATGCAGCTAATAAAACTGTGATGTATCTAGATCCTAATATTAAACTCAGAAATCAAAAATATTATTCAATAGGTTCAGTTTCCCCCTCCCCTGATAACAATTTAATAGCATTTACAGAAGATAATAATGGCAGAAGACAATACGATATTAAATTCCTAGACCCTATTACGCTTGATATAACAAATCCAGAGATTGACGATGCATCAGGCAATATTATTTGGTCAAAAAATAATAAGCATATTGTTTATCTAAAAAAAGATCCTGAAACGCTCATAAGCAACTCGGTTTATGTGCATACAATTGGTACCTCATCATCAAAGGATAAACTGATATATCAAGAAATAGATCCTGAGTACAACATTAATATATTTAGATCAAAAACAAAGAAGTTTGGATACATTAACGTTGAAGCAACCAATGATAATGAAATTTATCTTATCGACCTCGATAACCCACTCTCAGAACCAATGCTGTTCCTTAATAGATCAGATAATCACCTTTACTATCTTGAACATATAAATAATGAAAGTTTTTATGTTAGAACCAATAAAAATGCACCAAATTTCAAAATATTAAAAATAAATTCTCTTGATAAAATTGACTTAACAAGTGCTGATCTGGTTGTCGAACACGATAAAGATATTTTTATAAGTGATTTGTTTTCAATTGAAGAGAAATTAATTCTTGAAATTAGAGAAGATGGTCTACCGGAGATAGATATCTTAGATATTTCAAATAAACAAAGAAGTCGACTTGAATATGCTGATAATGCATACAATGTCTCTTTAAATTCAAACAATGAATCTGATCAAAATGGATTTTATTTTAATTATTCTAGCCTTACCTCTCCAAGCTCTATTTATTTCTATGATTTTTTAACAAACAGCAAGGAAATTAGATGGGAAAAAAATATCTCTTTGTATAAAAAAAATGACTTTTTAGACGATCGTTTTTTTATAGAGGCACGTGATGGAGTAAGGGTCCCAGTTATGACTCTTCGTCATAAGGATACCGATCAAGAAAATGCGCCAATATTATTTTATGGTTATGGCTCATATGGTATCTCAATAGATGCAAGATTTAGAGAAACACTAGTACCTCTTTTAAATAGAGGCTTTATATTTGCAGTTATAAATATCAGAGGTGGTGGAGAAATGGGTAAATACTGGTATGAAGATGGCAGAATGTTTAACAAAATGAATACTTTTTATGACTTTAACGATGGGGTTAAAGAGGTATTAAAAAAAGGAATTGGTAATCCTAAAAATGTATTTGCACAAGGTGGTAGCGCAGGAGGATTGCTTATGGGTGCCATTATAAATTTAGAACCTGAACTTTATAAAGGTATTCTCTCAGGAGTTCCGTTTGTGGATGTACTCACCACAATGTCAGATCCCAGCATTCCACTTACAACATTTGAATATGATGAATGGGGAAATCCTGAAAATGATGACGAGTATTTTTATATGAAACAATACTCTCCTTATGACAATATAAAAGAATTAAATTACCCTGCTGTCTTTGTTACTTCGAGCTTATTTGATTCGCAAGTTCAATATTTTGAACCTGCAAAATATGTTCCAAAATTACGAGATTATAGTCAGTCAAAAAATCCCATCCTAATGAAAATGAATCTAATAGGTGGGCACGGGGGTTTAAGTGGCAAAATAAATCAATTCAATGAAGTTGCTGAGGAATATAATTTTATAATTAACTTACTCGAATAGAGCTATACTTAAAAATAAATGTGGGGGAATGATGATTAGTATTAATAAAAAAAATATTTTTGGTTTTGTTTTTCTATTGCTTTCTGCTGTTACACACGCAGAAGTACTTATGCAGCCAACTAGCTATTCAAAAGATTTATATAAGCTAGATATTCTTGATGGTAAATATAATAAAACTATTGATCATCCAAACAAATTTCTAGATTTTGAATATGGTGATCGTGTAGCAAATACTTCACAAATAACTAATGCTATTTTGTCATGGGCAGAACAAAGCGAACGTCTTCAAGTTGTTGAATATGCCAAAAGTCACGAAGGAAGATCTTTGTTTGCACTATATATATCATCTCCAAAAAATATTAATCGTTTAGATGAAATTAAATCTAATGTTGGCTTATTGTCTGATGCAAGAAAAATTAATGATTCAAAGGCACGTGAACTTATTGCGGAACTCCCTGCAATTGCATGGATGGCCTACTCTATTCATGGAAATGAAACATCAGGTGCTGATGCAGCACTTGGTATTATTTACCATCTTATAGCTAGCACCGATCAAGAAATAGTTAACATGCTTGATAATATGGTTGTAATAGTTGACCCAATGATGAATCCTGATGGTCGTGATCGTTTTGCTAAATCATTAGAGCAATATCGAGGTACAGCCCCAAACTATGACGATCAATCTTTGCTTCATACAGGTGATTGGCCTTATGGTAGAACTAATCATTATTATTTTGATTTAAATCGAGATTGGTTTTATTTGACTCAACCTGAAACTCAAGGAAGAGTCAAACTAATTAATGCCTGGAGACCACAAATTCTTGTAGATGCACATGAAATGGGAGCTCAAGATACATTCATGACTGGTCCTGCTAGAGAGCCAATAAATAAAAATATGGATACTGATATTATCAAATGGGGTAATGTATTTGCTAAAAATCAAGCAAATGAATTTGATAAAAGAGATTGGCGTTTTTATACAGGTGAATGGCATGAAGATCTATATCCAGGTTACTCTTTCTATGTTAATTTTAGAGGAACTCTAGGTATTTTGTATGAACAATCTAGAATGTCTGAAGATGGAGTAAGAAGACCAGAAGGCACAATACAATCATACAAAGAATCTGTTCACCATCAATTTGTTAGTACCATATCTAATCTAAGAACTCTTAATATGTACTCAAAAGAAATGTATGTAGACTTTTGGGAAGGTAGAAAATATAACGTTTCACGTGATAGCAAATTTGCAAATCAATCATTTGTGATAATGCCAACTAAAAATAAGGGGCGTTTAAATTCAATCGCTAAAAAGTTAAAAGCACAAGGCATTGAAATTTTTACTAATCAAAAAACTATTAATGTAAAGTCTGCATTAAAACAAACTGGAGATCTATTAGAGAATGTTGTTGTACCAGTTGGAAGCATGATCATTCCAAATAGGCAACCTGAAGCACCATTGATATCTGCAATATTAGAATTTGATGCTGAAATAGATAATGAGGTTTTAGTTGAGGAACGTCAAGAAAATCTAAGAGACGGATCTTCCATAATGTATGACACCACTGCTTTTAATTTTTCTATGATGTATGGTTTGAATGCATTAACGGTCCCTGAAAATATTACAAATAACTTAATAGTGTGGGAACCTACTCCTATTAATATTGAAGTAAATAAAGACGCCATCATGTGGGCAACAGATGGAGCAGATGACAGGTCAGTTGCGTTTGCAGCAAGATTAATGGAGGAAGATATAGAAGTAAGAATTATTGATACAGAATCAATCCTTTCAAATTATTCCCTTTCAAGGGGAAGTGTTGTTGTAATTGCAATGGATAATCCTGAATATGATAATCTTGATACTAAAATTCTTACAATTGCTTCTGAACTAGGTATTGCGGTTGCATCAATTAATTCAGGATATGGAGCAGAAGAGCTTCCAGATTGGGGTGGAAGACATTTTCGTTTATTAGAAAGACCACAAATTGCTATATTAAGTCATGCTGGTTTTAATTCATATGATGTAGGAGTGAGTTGGTGGTCAATTGATCATCATCTTGGTATCCGACACAGTCAAATTAACTCCTCATTAACAAATTATGCTGATTTAAGAAGATATAACACTATAGTTATTCCAAGTGGTTACAATCAAATAAGTGAGTATCAAAAAGAAGCATTGCTAGACTGGATTAACCAAGGTGGTACTTTAATTGCACATAATCAGAGTACGAGATTAATAGCGAATGCAGATATGACAAATACACAATTGCTCCCAAATGCACTGGAAAATAGTAATCAATATAACTTTGATTTAATGCGAGAAATTCTTGCTATGGATATCAATATTGACAGAGAAAAGATACACAATAATAAAGTAGATACCAATATAAACTACCCTTGGGAAACTTCAGAAGAAGAAAACTCAGAAGAAATGCTGATGAGTAGAGATAAATGGCAATCCATATTTATGCCTTCAGGTGCAATGGTTGCTGGAAGAGTTGATCAAAAACATTGGTTATCATTTGGAACTGATGAAATGCTACCCTTGCTATATGGTAATTCTCCAGTACAAATGACTGGAGATAACGTTGAAGCAGTTGTAAGGATTGGAGAACTTGTGCCAAACAGTCAGTCAAATAATACCAAGAGAATAAACTGGTCCTCAATACCAAAGGGATATGATTTGAATGTAAGGATGAGTGGGTTGGTTTGGCCTGAAGCAGCTCAAAGAATTGCTAATTCAGCATATCTAACTCGTGAAAAAATTGGTAAAGGCCAGGTCATTTTATTCTCGGGCGAGCCAAATTTTAGAGGTGCTGCAAGAGGTACAAATAGATTATGGCTCAATGCACTGGTATATGGAGCTGGCTTAGGTACAGATGCAAGAATAAATCCATAAAATTTATTTGTGAACAGAAGGCACTTTCTAAAACTAATTACTGCTATTGCTCTGTACTCTCCTTTTGTAAGATCATCAAATAAAAATCTTAAAATTGTAGTTATAGGTGCTGGAATTATTGGTACCTTTATATCCTATGAATTATCAAAATATGGCATTGATGTTACTTTAATAGACAAAAATAAACCCGGTTCAGGTACAAGTGGATCATCCTTTAATTGGGTTAATGCTACCTATCCTAAAAAACCTTACTCATACAATTATTTTGCTCAATTAGGAATCAATTCTTATAAAAATTTATTAAAAGAAATAGATATATCAATTGAATGGAATGGTTCTCTTGAATGGTTTAATTTAAGACAAGATCAGTTAGATCTTTTAAGTGAAATTTCTCAATTAATGAATTATCCAACACATACAAAACACGAAATCATCAATTCAGAACAAGCAAATATTCTTGAACCATCTATAAACTTTAACAACAATAAAAATATAGTTTATTCAAAAGATGATGGGACAATAAATACAAGAGAATTAATAAATCTTCTCATAAAAAGTATCAAAATTAATGGAGGCAAGGTTATTACTGAGTGTGAGTATAAGAAATTGAATTTTCAAAAAACAAATATAAGCTCAGTAAGTACATCATTGGGTAATATTGACGCAAATAAGGTTGTATTTGCATGTGGTATTGATACAAATTCATTGTTATCAAAGAACTATCTTATTAAACCAACTCCAGGAGTCATAATAAAATCAAAACCCTATAAGAAAATAATCAATAAAATAATAGTTGGTCCCGGAATCCATTTTTATCAACAATCTAATGGTCAAATAATTATTGGTGAGCAAGGCATTATTTCAATAACGGATGCAAAATCTCTTAAAAATCGTTTAGAGAGGTTTTCATCAAGATCTATCGAAATGAATTATCTGAATAAAATTAGATCCATGGGCGGTGAGTTTTTTGAAGATATATTTGATTTAGAAATTGATGAAGTATCCATTGGATGGAGACCAATACCAATAGATGGAAAACCAATAATCGGAAGACTTGATCATAATCCTAATATTTATTTAGCAACAATGCATAGTGGTATAAGTTTAGGACCCTTAGTTGGTTCATTAGTAGCAAGAGAACTAGTTCAGGATATAGAAATTCCAGTTCTTGAAAATTTTAGACCAAGTAGATTTGATTAAATAAGATAGGGTCGTATTATACGACCCTAATATTAATAGTAGACTAATAAACTCTCTTTATCTGAGCTTTATTATTCTCAATTTTGCCATCAAGAAAAATACTATTTTTCATTGATAAGGTATCTTTATCAGATAATTTCCATGAAATAGAATTAACAAAATTATGATGGTCTTTGTGATAGCCGGGTGATGGATCAGATTCAAAGCTTATAGAATTATTAGAGAGTTTTGCAACCTTAAACATTGGTTCTGTTCCAAGAGCACAATAGTGTTTTATTACAAGAACTCCATCTTTATCTGAGTAAGTAGTGAACATTTCTACGCCATCCTCAACTAGATCTTCTCTAATGGTGTTTCCATTCGACAAGAGTTTAAAATTGTATGATGCTTCTATTACATTCCCCGAATGCTGAGTTAAAGTTCCCTCCCATTTACCAAGCATATTATCTTTAATGAATTGAAATGCCTTGCTATGAGTAACTTCGCCCAGGTCAACATCACCAACTTTATTATTAGCAGCATCTATACTGAAAGAAAAAATCAATATAAATGAAAAGACTATTTTTTTTAACATTATTTCTCCTTTAATTTTTTGTATATATAGTTTCACAAACTTCAATAGTATCACTAACTTCCTCATCTACATATTGAAGAGATTCATCCCAAATCTTTGACCATTCAGCTCCTGCAAAATAATCATCAATAATTCTTCCTTGTTCACCACCTGTTGGGGCAACTGCTCTCAAATGAAATACCTCTGTTCCGCCACCTAAAGGTGTAAATAAACCAATATTCATATTAAATCCACGAGCTCTAATAGCAGCCTCCATTTCAGTCATTTTTGCTGCATAAGATCTCCAATCATTAAGCTTTAATCTCCATAATCTCTCATAACCTGGCTCCAGCTTAAAGTCTTTTAGTGGCTTCCATGTCACTGAGTATTGGACTTTTCTTATTTTTTTAAATTCATCTGATGCCTGAAAAGGATCATATTTTTCAGACGCTTCCATAGCTTTTTCTATGCTGGGGAATGCATTCCAAACAAACATTTCACCAGGATACTGATTTCCTGATTTTGTAACACAAACACCTGCAATATCAGATCCAATTACTTCAAATGGCGTGGTGTTGTTCTTCATTAATTCAACATACTTTTCTACATCTTTAGCTTTTACATGAAGTGTAGTAAATGCACCCTCACCTATTGAAAAAACTGATCCAACGAAAAAAATACATATTAAATTAATACCAATAAAATACTTTTTCATAATACTTATCCTCATAAATCAATACTACATCATAAAAATATAAATTTAAGTCTTCAACTAAATAAACAAAAAATGATAATATTCTTTATAAGTTTACATAGGAGGTAAATAATGGAACTTGAATTATGGGGATTATTTCAAGCTGCTAGAGGTGCAAATGCAACACTAATATTGGCTGTTGTAATAGGCATATGGATAGCTGCTCGATTTGCAAGTGTTGCAATGCAAAATAATGTGCCACTCTTTGGAAAAATTGTAATAACTGTATTCGCGTTAGCTGGATTTCTTTTTGGATGGCAAGTTTTTACTACTGCCGCTAATAACTTTACAATCACATCAAATGCAATGCTAGCGTTAGAAGAAAGTGGTGAGGCAATTAGTCCAATTGCAAAAGGATTTATTGAATATTTTCCTGCTGGTGAATTATCAGCTAGCCCACCAATAATTGGAATTTTCTATTTGGTAGCAGGCTTACTTATAGCAGTTGTTCCTCTTTGGTTAGATAGTAAATAAATTTCTTTAAATGAAGTCTGTAATTCAGACTTCATTTACCTATAGCTTTAATCAAAGACGATGTGTCTAATCTGCCATTTCCTTGTTTAGATAATTTTTTATATTTGTTTAAAACATTCTTTGTTAAA
>CEWK01133314.1_pt1 | contig 10587 bp, 9 predicted proteins | sample 531431 | NCBI WGS metagenome assembly CEWK01 (sample SAMEA2623059, study PRJEB7988) | marine metagenome | isolation source: saline water (ENVO:00002010), including
TATTTCATTCAAAGTCATGAAATTACTTTCAGATAAGGGCATAATTTTATTAGAAATGCTAAGTTGGGATGCAATTTCACTTAAACTTTCTGAATAAACAGATAGGACCATTTCCTTTGCAGACTCGAGAGCAAATAAAGTTTTCTCTGAGGTAACGTTAGGATTACCATCTCGGTCGCCACCAATCCAAGAATGGAAACGAAGGTCAAAATGATCAATGTCTTGATTTCCAAAAACAGATTTAACGGCATCATCGTAGCTTTCGAATACACGTGGCAACGCCTCAATAATACTTGTCTTGTAAAATTGTAGGCCCCACTCAATCTCCGCTTCCAAGGATGGTCTTTCTAGTCTAAGCTCTCCGGTTAGCCAGAGTAAATCAATTTCTCCCTCAAGGTCTTTTTCTAATTGTTGTATTTCTTTAGGACCCCATCTAAAACTATCAAATTTAACCAACGTTTGATAGATACGTCTATGGATCTCTAACACTGAAACACGCTTTGCTTCAGTTGGATGAGCCGTGATAGTGGGGCCAATAGAAAGTTTATTTTTTTTGAGAAGTCCTAAAAGGTGCGTTTTTTTATCTTCATCAGATTCCGATAGAATACCCTTAAAATTGTATTGAGTTGGTTCATGGTTAGAAGAATTATTATAACCAGAAAGCCTAGTTTTTCTAATATTTAAAATTTCGTCTAGTATTTGAGAAAGGTGAAACCAAATCGTAACTGCTTGAAACATATCACAGTACTGATCCGACCCACATTTATGATTGCCTGACCTTATTTCCTTTGAAACCTCGGGCGCACGATTATCCAAAACCTTGAACCAAGAATTGTGCAACCGCTTCTGGAGAGCGCTTGCATAAGATTTATCTTGATTAGAGTTTGGCTGTTCTACAACTGATAACATGATATCACCTAACTGATAATACTATTGAGACCTAAGCCGCTTGCTGCATTACCTTAGCAATTGTATCACCAATGACTGCAGGGTTCGGTGCAACAGTTACACCTGCTGCTGATAGAATTTCTACCTTTTCGCTAGCACTTTCACCGAATGCAGAAATAATTGCACCTGCATGCCCCATCGTTCTTCCTTTTGGAGCAGTCAATCCGGCAACATATGCAACAACAGGCTTTTTCACATTATCCTTAATATAAGCTGCCGCCTCTGCTTCTTGCGGCCCACCGATCTCACCAATCATACAGATTATATGAGTATCTTCGTCGTCTTCAAAACGCTGTAGAATATCTTTAAAAGATGAGCCGTTAATTGGATCGCCTCCTATGCCTACAGATGTAGACACGCCAATACCATGTGCTTTCAACTGTGCAGCCGCTTCATACCCCAAAGTACCTGAACGCCCAACGATTCCCACATTGCCTTGCAAATAAATATGACCGGGCATAATTCCCAGCAATGCCTTACCTGGACTAATTGTGCCTGCACAGTTAGGACCAGTTAAAACCATACGTTTATCTTTTGGATATCTGTACATGTAACGCTTTACTTGTATCATATCTTGCGCAGGGATACCGTCGGTTATGCAAACGCAATACTTTATTCCAGCATCTGCCGCCTCCATAATGCTGTCAGCTGCAAAGGGTGGAGGAACAAACACGAGACTTGCTTCTGCACCAGTTTTCTCAACGGCGTCAGCGACCGTATCGAATACGGGTAAACCTTCTACTGTCATACCACCTTTACCGGGAACTACTCCACCAACAACATTAGTACCGTATTTTACCATATCAGCTGTGTGGAATCGGGCCATTTTGCCAGTAATACCTTGAACTATTACAGGTGTGTTTCTGTCAATTAATATACTCATTTTACTGCCCTCAATTTAGTTTCTCCAGGAGAGTCATTCTGCCAAGCTTCTACCGAACGCTCAGCTGCCTCCATTAATGTTGTCGCTCTGATAATTGGAAGTCCAGACTTGGCGAGAATCTTTTGACCCTCTTCAACATTAGTACCTGCTAGTCGAACAATCACTGGCACATTGACTTGGACCTCACGCAGTGCCTGCACGACGCCCTCTGCAACCCAGTCACAGCGATTTATGCCAGCAAAGATATTTACCAATACCGCCTGTACGTTATCATCAGACATTACTAAACGAAATGCCTTTGCAACTCGCTCAGGGGTGGCGCCGCCTCCAATATCTAGGAAGTTTGCTGGCTCGCCTCCCGCAAGTTTGATAGTGTCCATAGTTGCCATCGCTAAGCCTGCCCCATTGACGATACAGCCGATGTTACCTTCTAACCCAACATAGCTTAGGCCCCTATCAGCGGCACGGCTTTCTCTAGGATCTTCCTGGCTTTTATCACGCAATTCAGAGATGTGAGGATGCCTAAAAAGTGCGTTATCGTCGAACGTCATTTTGGCGTCTAATGCGAGAATACGGCTATCACCAGTAACTACTAATGGATTAATCTCAACCATGGTTGCATCATGCTCTCTAAATGCTCGGTAGCAACCCTGTAATGTTCTTACCATGCTTTGAGTTAAAGCTGGATCTATTCCTAATTTGAACGCAATTTGTCGGCATTGAAAGTCTTGCAATCCAACTGCCGGTTCCACTGTCGACCGCACGATACTGTCAGGTTTATCGGCAGAAATGTCCTCAATCTCCATACCCCCTTCTGCAGAGGCCACAATCATCACCCTTTGAGATGATCTATCCAAAACAAATCCCAGATAAATTTCCCTATCAATCGGAACACCACCTTCTACATAAACTCTATAAACGCCCTTACCGCTCGAGTCGGTTTGATGCGTGACTAATTTACTGCCGAAAAGGTTTTCACATGTCTCCACGATTTCAGTATCACTATGACAAACCTTAACTCCACCCGCTTTTCCGCGGCCACCGGCATGTACTTGGGCTTTTACGACCCATGTATCGCCACCAAGCTCTCGAGCGCGATATGCTGCTTGTTCTGGACTATAAGCAAGTGCACCTGGGGGTACACCTACACCAAACTTTGCTAGTATTTCTTTTGCCTGATATTCGTGGATGTCCATTTATTTATCTCCAACTAAAACTTTTGAATATTATTATTATTCGGCTGCAACCGCGCAATTATATGAAGCATTTAATGCATCGTTAACAAACGCATCGTCGACACTACCTCCCAAATCACGTATCGCTTGAGCAAACCGGTTAACTATATCCGTTACTGATTTCTGAGTAAGCAAATTAAGTATTCCAATCCTTACTTGTACGGGTTCAGATAAGGTTGGCCAAATTCCAAAATTTTGTGCCCGACAGTGCTGCACGAGTTCCATTTCCCTGCCAGCGAGGTCTTTTGGTAAATTTAAGACAACTAACGAAGTCATATTAGATGTGACTTCGCAACCCATCGCCTCGACAGCTGAACGGAGTGCATTTTCATGATACACATATTCCGCAGATCGAGCAGCCAAGCCCTGAGACAAAGTAATTCGCAAAGCTTCGTGGAAAGCAGCGATTGCATAAGCGGAATGTGTACGGTGATATGTGCCTTTTTCAACGTCTTTCCCTTCTACTATTCCCCAATGCCGAGCCTCCATCACAGGATGATGAACAAATGATCGAGCTCCAGACGAAACAACAGTCTCAATAAAACGATCACTGAAAGATACCGGTGCGTAAGTCACTGGCAAACAACAAATACCTTTTTGTGGACAGGACGCCCAACCATGCACACCTGGATAATCATCAATTCTAAAGTTTGAAACGCCTAATGAAGAAACAGCGTCAACAAGACCAAGTACATCATGTTTTTCGCAAGCCGCACTAAAGCCGGCCAGGTCATTTATTCTTCCAGAACCAGTTTCCCAATGCGCCATTGCCGCCCATTTTGGTTTATGCTCACTCAAAGCCTTCTCGATAATGTCCCCTGAAACTGATTGTCCGTGTGGTACATTAATAGTTACAACTGAGGCAGCTTCAGGATTTAACGAATTTGCAGCCATTTCTTCAGCAGTTGCTGCTTTCATTCGCGCAGATAGCCCATCAATACCCGAAAAAGTTCCGTTTACAAACATAACGACTTTGTCACCCGGTTGAACGCCGCTAAACATCATGTCCAAACCACTCCATCCGGTGCCCGCAACACCAAAAGTATGGATGTTACCGGTGCCCCAAACGTCACGCAGCATTTTTTTACACTCGATCATGCCTCGTAAAACATCAGCATGCATGTGATCCGCCAAGCCGGCATTAGAGAATGCCGCTAATACGCGCTCGTCCGTGTTTCCTGGTCCTGGACCAGCTGCTATTGTTTGAGGGATCTCTAGTTTTGAAAAAATATTTTCGTTTGACATGGTTACTCCTTGGTACTGTTGTGAGGGTGTATCTAGGTCAATCGAAGAAAAAGAAAACACCTCTTACTATTGCTTTTGGGTAACTTTAAGGATAGTAAATTACCTACCCATTTTTCTAAATATGCAAATGTATTCAAAAAAACTACCGTAATGGGTAGTACAAAGAGGAAAATAAGATGCCAAACGTCGATATTTCTAACCCAATCGACATAATATTATGCGATAGCAGTCCATTGGTACTTTCAGCAATGTCTGAAACCTTCGAGCAAGATTCGCGGTTCTCACTTGTGGCGACAAGTAGTACCTCAGAAGGATTTTTGGCTACCATTCTAAGAATCGAGGTACAACTCTGCATTATAGATTGGAATATCCGAGATCTAAGTGCAGAGAAACTAATTAATTTGTTAAGAAGTCAAAGCATTCCTCCACGCACGATCATATATGGTGAAGGGAGCGACCCAGATATTGCTCGACAGGCAATGGGTGCAGGAGCAGCAGCATTTGTATCACGATCAGCTCCGATAGAGACATTAATACAAACCTGTCTGGACGTTGCTGCTGGTAAAATGGTATTCCCTTTTTTAGATATTCGGGATTTGCGAAATGATCCAATAAATACATTATCCCGTAAAGAAAGAGTAATTATTGAAGCACTGTCCGAGGGGTTGACTAACAAACAGTTATCTGCGCGGCTGGAAATATCGTCTAATACAGTGAAGTTTCATATCTCAAATATATTTGATAAACTTAATGTAAAAAATAGGGCTCAAGCGATCGCGCACTATTACAAGTCCAAATCCACTTTGAATGAATAAAATACCAATGTGTACACTGGAATGCATAATTTTTTATTGACAGTAAAATTATTTACCGCCAATTAGCTCGATTAGACAAATCAATATGTAGGAGGAACCACAAAAATGTCTTTTTTTCCAATTGAACAGGCGCCAGCTCGACTGAATAGATCTGAGCTGGCAGTGCCAGGCTCTCAAGCCAATATGTTCCAAAAAGCGGCAGACTCCGATGTTGATATTATTTTTTTAGATTTAGAAGATGCGGTAGCCCCCGACGAAAAAGGGCAAGCGCGCAAAAACATTATCAAGGCTCTGAATGAAATAGATTGGGGAAAGAAAACCATGTCTATTAGGATTAATGGTTTGGATACTCACTACATGTACAGAGATGTAGTCGACATAGTCGAACAAGCCGGAGAAAGGTTGGATTTGATAATGATCCCAAAGGTAGGCACAGCGGCTGATGTATACGCTGTCGACATGATGGTAACTCAGGTCGAGGATGCAATGGGTTATAAAAAACGCATTGGTTTTGAACATATAATAGAAACAGCATTAGGCATGCAAAACGTTTCGGAGATAGCAGCAGCTTCCAAGCGAAACGAAAGCCTGCATTTTGGCGTTGCTGATTATGCCGCATCAACCCGAGCTCGTACAACTAGTATAGGCGGTGTCCATCCAGATTATTCAGTATTAACGGACGATGTAGAGGGTGAAACGCGTCAGACCCATTGGGGAGATATGTGGCATTACGCAATCGCACGAATGGTTGTGGCCGCGCGAGCAAATGGCTTAAGACCGATAGATGGGCCTTTTGGTGACTTTCAAGATCCTGACGGATTTAGAGCTGCCGCAAAAAGGGCCGCCGTCTTGGGTTGTGAGGGGAAATGGGCAATTCACCCGAGTCAAATTAAATTAGCTAATGAGGTTATGAGCCCATCAGATGCTGAGATTCTCAAAGCTAATCGGATTTTAGAAGCTATGGCTGATGCTGAGGCGAGCGGCAAAGGAGCGGTATCTCTTGATGGACGTCTTATAGATTATGCATCTATTAAACAAGCTGAAGTACTTGTTGAGAAAGCAAAACAAATTGCCAGTGGATGACCTCAAGCAATTAAAAGCCAAAGCTTTAAAGGCTTATGAAGCTGCTATCGAAAGGGCAAACCCCTTCACAGCAGTGCAATCTTGCATAAGAAAACACGGTCTTCCAGAACCTAAATCCGGTGGTAAAACTTTAGTGATTGGTGTTGGAAAAGCAGCTCCAGCAATGATAAATGGCCTACGGTCTCATATAAATGGACCAAACAATTGTATTTGCATTACCCATAAAGAAAATAAAGAAAACGTAGATGACTGTGAGATGTTCAAGACTGGGCATCCAGTTCCCAATGAAGCAGGAGCACTAGCATCCAAACAGGTGATTAGTGCATTAAAGAAGACTGATAAAAATGACCAAGTACTTTTCCTTGTTTCCGGGGGTGGATCTGCACTGATGCCGGCGCCCGTTGATGGTGTAACTCTCGAAGATAAAATAGCCCTCAATGAAGTTTTGTTAAGCAATGGATTAAACATTGATGAAGTGAATCATATAAGGCAGCAAGTTTCAAAGTTAAAAGGTGGTGGGCTGCTGCATTATGCTGATCCAACTCCCGTAACAAGCTATATTCTGTCAGACGTTATTGGAAATGATCTGCGTGTAGTCGCTAGTGGACCTACAGTGAGCCCATTGGGTACAACGGAAAGCGCTCTAGAAATTCTCGCTGAAAATGATTTGTTGAATTTAATACCTGAAAATATAAGAAAATTTCTAATGGCGGGAAAAGCTAAACGGCAAGGAAAAGATGCTGTTAACTATTTAATAGGTGATAACAGAGAAAGCATTCGCGCATCAGCAGAAGCATTAGAAAATGATTTTTTAACAAGTATTGAGGATAAACCATTGGTTGGCGATGTTAATGAAGCTGCCGCCACAATCTATCAAAAACTGAAGCAAATGGAGGTAAATGTCAAACCTTCTGCTATAGTATGGGGTGGAGAAACTACTGTAAAAATCAAAGGGAATGGCCTAGGTGGACGTAATCAGGAACTTGCTCTTATTGTTGCCAAATTAGCCAACGAGTATCCTGTAGATCAGTCGTGGGCTTTCCTTTCAGCTGGTACGGACGGACGAGATGGTCCAACTGAGGCTGCTGGAGCAATTATTGACCAGCAAACCTGCGAACGAATTCTACAAAGCGGTTATAAAACTGAAGACTTTTTGATAGATAATAATAGCAATGCGGCTTTAGAAATATCCGATGATCTCGTGTACACTGGAGCAACTGGCACCAATGTAGCAGATGTCCAGATCTTGGTTGTTTCGTAGATATTATATCCATATTTTAAGTATTCAAAAAAATTTCATTTTCTTGCTATATTCTCTACAAAATAAAATTAGGCATACTTTTGTTTGGCTATTTTGGAAAATTATGATATTGAGTCTTTTAGCCAACTAGAGAAGGGACACTTTAATGGCTGGAGTACTTCGAAGGCTTCGGTCTGAGCTGGACTATCAACGATATGCATGGAATGTTTTCTATCGCTGGTACGTCTTAAAAGACTATAAAAAATAAATTAACCCTTTGGGATAGAACTCCCAAAGGGTTTTTTATTTTAAATTTCCTGGTAGACGATAATTTTTCAAATAATTTGAGAAATAAAATAAACCCACAATCGCTAATGCCAAGATAAGAGCAGGCACAATTGTGATACAGTTTTGTAACGCTCCAAGTGCTTCTGGTATTTGATTGGTATATCCATCGCTAGATTCTCTCCATCCAAAAATAGCAAGAATAAGTGATAGTATTAACGGTGCAATTGCGTTCGCTACTTTTTGCCCAAAAAGCCATACCGCGCTGAACGCGCCTTCAATTGCATTACCCGATTCACTTCGCGTTATATCCATTAAATCAGGATAAATCGCCCATGGGATCTGTTGGTATGCACCATTAGTCATACCTGCAATGATAAATAATATAGCGATCAAAATAATATCTACAGACGGCAAACTTAAAAAAATTGCAAAAAGTAATATTATATAACTTACAAGACCAAAAATTAACGCACTAACTTTACCGAAACGGGCCGACATCCAAACCCAAAAAGCCTGACTAAGGATCGATCCAAAGACAAAGCAAGCAAATAGCAATGATAATATACCAAGCGCTTGAGATGCAGGAGAGAGTATGGAGTTGCCACTATCAAATATTAAGTAAATTGCGGCGAACGGCAGTCCTGCTGTAATTAATGCAATGGCAAGTGTCATAATCCCATACAGGCACACCAACATGACAAATGGCCTATTTTTTAAAACCAAACGCCAGGTCGATATAAAACTCTGCGAAGAAGGGGAAAAAACTCGAGGTGCGCTCCGAGTTGACCACAATGAAGCCCAAATTGATAATATAATAATTGGGGCGATGTATATCGCCGCTGTAAAATGGCCCTCTCTGGTACCTCCAGCAAGCTGAGGAATCACCGCTCCGCCCACCAATATACCAATACTTGCAAAAGCCATTCTGAAACCCATCATTGTAGACCTTTCTTTGGGGTCTAGGGTCATCTCACCAGCTGTTGCTCCATATGGAATTGCAACCATAGTAAAACCAACTGTTGCCAGTCCAAAAAAACTACCAACCCAAATTATGGTCCCATATAGGCGTAAAGACTGCGGAACACCGAATAACCCAATGATACCTAATGAAAGAATAACTGCACCAATTGCCATCCATGGCGCTCTTCTGCCCCATCGTGAATTAGTTCTGTCAGATAGATAACCCACAATAGGATCAGTAATTATATCAAAAATCAGAATACTCGTGGTCAGGAGGCCAGCAATTCCGACCGGAACGCTTAGATAGTTCGTTAAAAATGATAATACTAATAGTTGTTTTACAATGACAAATACTACAACGCCCATATCGGCCAAGCCCCAACCAGCTTTTTGACCAACCGATAGTGTTTGACTAGCTGCATGCATTTTAGTTACCTCAAATCAAATTGGACAAGTTTTAATAAAAATTACTTCGTGCAAAAACCGATAAAAACTTGGTGAAGCCCATCTCAGAGAACCTTAGACCTTCTGATGAACTTCTACAATATTACCCTCAGGATCATGAAAAAAGACTTGATGCCATTCCTTGGCAAAAGTTGTTCCATAATCTGAATATGGTATTTTTTTTTCTTCCAAAATTTTTAAAAAAGATGAAATATCATCTGTTCGGAACGCTATGTGCCCTCTTTCCACAGGATTAATATGTTTGTCGTGCTTGTGGGAGACGTCAAGGTTTTTCTCCGCAAGGTGCATTTGCATTACCCCGTCTGTCGCAAATTTTATTTCACCATTATACCCTTTATTTTCAGTTTCGGGCGGCCTTGGAAAATTTTCAATTGGAATATTATCTAGACCCAACACTTTAGTGTAAAATTCATGCATCTTTTTTACATCAGCTGATACAAAGTTGATATGATGGAATTCAAGCTTCATATTCTAATCCTATGTTAACATATTAGGGCCAATAAATTGCATAATTCAATTAACAATGAAACTATTGTTCAATAAAATTTTGGCTTTTTTGTCATTTATGTAAACTCCAAAAATACGAGATACCTACCCTATCGATTAACCAAAATAAAAAGTAAAAAAATACTCCAGTTAAAATTGAAATCCCATAAAATTCTAGCCGATCAGAAAGTACCATATCGTTAAGAAAAGGATATGGAAGCCCAGCAGTCACGGAGCCAACTGGAACGTTGTTCAAAGGACCCGTTACGAATTCGGTCCATAATACATATGAAAAGCTTAGTAAAAGGGCTTGTATAATGCCAAGTCTAAACTGTCGAAAAGACCTATTCACCAACAGAGAGTCCACAAAAAGAAAAAGCGGTCCCAGTAGATGTAAGTAATATTCCTGAAACCATACAATATTTCCAGAATAATTAACTAATTTTGGGTCAATAAAATATAATCTCCAGTAAAGAAATACTACCAGTACATTCAAAACACAAACAGACGAGACAGCAGCAAAATATTTTTCTGTTTGCTCAGTTAAGGTTTGCCTTAATAACAAACCAGTCACAATTACATTGCCTGTAAGGCCCCAAATAGTAAGGTATCTAAAGTGGATACCGAACCCGTTATAATTAGCGACATGAAACTGATAAAACCAATAAAGTGTGGCAATAGTGAAACAAGAACCCCTAAAATAAATTAGAACCTTATACCGACTAATATCATACACAAGGAAATTTTCTTTTTTCATTAAAACACAATTAATGATATCCTAAGTAATAAAATCCTACTAACGCAAAATTTCAATAAGCAGATATCTTGCAAGTATTCGCCATTACTTTCAATTGTTTGTTTCTAATGTTTTACAAAATTAAGTGCGCCAGCATCATTAACGTAACCACACATTAAGTAGGAAGGGCTCTCAAGCCACCT
>CEWK01057309.1_pt1 | contig 10586 bp, 7 predicted proteins | sample 531431 | NCBI WGS metagenome assembly CEWK01 (sample SAMEA2623059, study PRJEB7988) | marine metagenome | isolation source: saline water (ENVO:00002010), including
GTAAAAGATTTCTTTTCTTTTTCTAAATTTTCTTCTAGTTCTTTAACCTTTTGTGTAAGTTCTTTTATTTGTTTTTGATCTTGTTCTATTTGAACATCGCTAACATTTATATTTGTTACTTCTGTATCTTTAGCTTTTATTTGATTTAATTCTAAATTTGCTTTGTCTAATTCATCAAAAGTAAAACCTAATTTCTCTGTAATTTTTTTTGCAACACTAGTATCAAAGATATAATTTACAAAACCTTCAACCATGTCGCCCTCTGCATCATCTACATATTTTTTAAATTCTTGTAAATGATAGTTATACCGAAGTTTATTTCTGTTTGGCCCTGTAAATTGATTAGCTTTTTTCTGTATTCCACCCATTAAATCAGGCATTGCATTTCTAAAAGCATCTGTATTTCCATCTTTGAAATAAGCAGAAAAAGCATTTATAACTGGCTCTCTTATTGGTTTAGTTCCAACACCAATACCACCAATACCCATTCCAAATAGTGGCCCTAGTAAAAATTCAGAAACTATCATTGATTTTATTTTTGCTTCAAAGAAACTATCGTCTGCTCTTTTTTCGTAATCTAACCAATCAGGCAATATTGCATCCATTCCATAGTCTTGATATGGATTACCTATCATTGCTTCAGCTATAGCACTTGCACCAGCACCCTCGATTGAATGTTTTGCAGCAAATTTAATAAGTTTTTTGGTAACAGTACCAGCCTTACCTTTTAAAATATTATTAGATACGACATTATAAAATGCTCTAAATTGTGGACTACTAGCCTTTAGTTTTACAAGTGTTTTCTTTGCCAAAACAACTTCAGCTGAAGGTGTAGGCTCTGCCATTGCAGCTGCAACAATAGTGAAAAATGGTATGCCATCACCAAGAAAATTAGTTACTCCGTCTGCAAACCATCTGCCTGTATCTCTTTCGGGATAGCCACCACTTAATTCTGTTAAAGAAGGTAAGCCAAATAATCCATAATCGACACCATTCATTCTTTGTTCAGCACTTATAGCATCGAACTGCTCAAAGTTATTTATTTCTCCCGAACCAAGTGCCCCACCAGCTGCATCAAATAAACTCATTTTATTAAATGAGTCTTTTCCAAAGCCTAATTCGTCAAAAAATTCTCTAAAACTTTTTGATTTAATTCCTTCTTTAGTTGCATTAAATCCAATTTTCATTGCACTTACATAGTCACCTGTCAGCATTTCAGATAAATATGCTGGCATATCCATTCTTCCTAAATCCTGTCCTGTATTAAATAAGTTTTGTGCAAAACCAATGCCAGCCCTATCTACCATTCTTAAAAAATCTCCAGCACTATTTCTCCAATGTGCCTTTCCTCTTAATTCTTCTGGAGCATATTCAATACCAAATATATTTGACCTTTGCTTTGTATCTATCTTGCCAGTACCAGATGCTATTGCATTAACGTAATTTTGATGCTGCTCTGCCTTAGTTATTAACGTATCATCAGACTCAACATTTAAAACATCAGTATCTATTTCTTTTTCATTATCGTTATTTTCAAGATCTTTTCTTTCTTTTCTTGTGTCTCTATTGTATTCTGGAACGTAATTATACTGAAAAATACTCTCTTCTTCTTTATCTTCGTCTTCGTCAATCTTTTCGACCTCGACAACTTGATCTTCAGCCATCTAAAATTTACCTAACATTCCTTTAATAATACAACTAATCCTCTTCTTTACCACCATTTGCCCATAATTTTTTGCGTTCTTCCTTATCTTTGCCTCTATACTTTTCTAACTCCCCTGCAAAGAATTTATCTGGTTTAATTCCTAATTTAATAGATTGATCTATAAAAAAGTCAACTACATCAATTCCGTCTTTTTCTAAATTTTGTTCAAGAACATCCCAATTCTTACCCATATCTTCACCACTCATCCATTGAACAATCATGCCACTCTTCATATCTTTAGTAAATAACGAGTTTTTATTAAACATTGGTCGTGAGCTATTTAAATATGTTCTGAACATTATTAATCCATCGCCTTGAAAATTGCCATATGAGTCTATACCTTTAATACTTCTTACCTTTTCTACGAATTTATTTATATTTTTCTTTGCATCGGTTGAAGGATAAATTGGAGTTGTAACTGTATTTTTTCTATCTGGAATAAAACCACCATTGCTCCATTCAGCATTAATAGTATTGATTACATAGTCTTCTTGATCTTCCCTGTTTTCAAACTTTTTAGAATCTTGAATAATTTTTTGTATTTCTGCCTTTATATTTAATTCGTGAGTAGTCATTATAGAATCTTTGTCATAATCTTCTGTTTGTCCAGATGCGTGTTTATCATGTAAATCTTTAACCAAATTAAATCCTACAGTTAAAAGAGATTGATTTTCTTTATTTTGAAAATCTCTAACACGATTTCGTATGTCATTTGTGTCTTCTTGTGCCTTTGTAATGGGATAGCTATTGTCAAAAATTTCTAATCTTTCGTTAAAATCTTCAATAAGACTTATATCTCCATCAGCAATCTTATGCGACATTTTGTTTAACGTCATAACTTCTTGCTTGTAATCAGTTTGCAATATATTGTTTTCTATATCTTTTATTGAAGCGTTATATGACTGTTCTATTGCATTTATCATATCTTGATTACCAGCGTGTTTTTTCAACAATTCTCTTCTTTTTTCGTTTAAAGCAGTAATATATTCACCTACATGTATGTTGCCAAAGGCATTATCTAAGTTTCCAGCTAAGATTAAATCCTGATAAGTTTTACCATTGCCTGAGTCAGATTTAAAAACATCTTCAAAATCAGCAGTAAAAACCTGTATTCTACCTTTTTCTATTTCTTCGTTTGCAGCGTTTTGCTTTCTCATTGTATTTCCAATAATGATATTTAATTGTGCTTCGCCACCTATTTGATTTACTAGCATTAACTTCTTGTTAAGTTTGTTGTCCTTAGTAAACCTATTGGCTTGTGGGCCTATCATTAAAGGATGTATTGCATCCTCAGTTCCTAAATCTTTACCTAAAAATATAGTTCTAATAATCTCATCTACATTTGTATAGCCAGCTTGACTTAAGTAATATTCCAACTTTGCGACCATAGTTTTAACATAATTAGTTTTTTCTTCCCTAGTAAACAAATGAGAATTATTTATAAACTCTATGTCTTCTTGTATATCTGTATTAAATCCAGCAACACTAAATCCATTTTCGCTTGCTATAAGCGTTTGTATTTTACTGTCTAATAAATTATTACTGTTATCTATTATTTTTTCTTTTGTAAGATTTGCATATACACTTTCTTGCTTATATCTATCTTGAGCTAATATGTTTGCGACTTGGCTTTGTATGTTGTTATGTTCAAAACCAGATAAGTCAACATCGCCATAAACATAATCATTAAATGCTTTTACATATCTTGGGTCAGCTGGGTCTAAATCTGATACTCGTATTTCTTTAGGTTCGGCATCTTCATTTGTAATGCCACCTTGCATGTTTAAGTCTGGAACTAATATATCTTTTTTCTTATATGTCCAGCTGTAGGCCCTATTTAAAACAATATTTGCATTTGTTTTAGATTTTAAGACATCCCCAAAATGCCTATTATTTGTAATCTGATTTTTTAATTTTTCTAAATCTAAGATTTCCTGTTTACTAACGTCAGTTTGTGTCTCTTTATTTCTTAGCTCTTCTATTCTTATGTCTATCTTATTAATGTAACTTGATAAATCTTTTACTGGTTGTGTTGGGTCGCCAAATTCAGTAAATACTTTTAAGGCTTGATTCTCATATCTTTTCTGATCTGCCTCTATTTTTTTAGCGTATGAACTACCAAAGGTTTGAACACTACTTGCAAAAGTATTTAAGGCAGTTGCATAGTTGCCAGCGTCTTCTGGAGTAGCATTTTCTATAACTCCCCTCACACTTGGTAATTCAAGTTGGGGTATCTTTGTTAAAGCTGCTGGTGTTACAGCTGTTTCTCCAAACCATCTAGCATTAACAAGTTTAGGTTCTTCTATTTTTGACTTGCCAGCTACTGGAGGAACAGTAATACCATCTAGTGATACTTGCTTGGCAACACCACCTCCTCCTTTTTTCTTGGGGTCTTCGTTCTTACCAAGACTTAAACCTTTAGTTGATGCTGCCATTTACGTTACTTTCTTTAAACTCCAATCTTGCATACCAGCAGCATTTAGCTGGCCATAAGTACTAAAGCCACCAACAACAGAACTGGCCATGCCCAAAGCATATGGCCCAAAACTAGGCTTCGGTATCTTAAGAGGTTTAACAGGGTCAAGATACGTTTTCTTCAAATACGTTGCAGTTTGGCCTCGCCTACTTGCCCGATTAGCCTGTGCATCAAGTCGCTGCGATTGAGTACCAGCCAAACTAAACGCAGTATTTCGATTCGTTATAAAGTCTGCTGCATTTCTCTGTCGTTTTATATCCGCAATCAAAGTCCATGCGTTTGTTCCTAATCCTCTTATTGCTGCAACTTCTCCTCTCTTTTCTAAATATGACCGACCCCTTGCAGTTTTTTCTTGTGCTGCTTGTTCTTGCTGCTGCATCTGATTCATAGTGATTCTGGTGCTATCTCTTTCATACTGCAAGTCTGCTAAATAATTTGCATGCTCGATAGCATCCTGATTCATTAATTTTTTTGTATCCTCAGTCATCCGATTGGACTGAGCCTGTAACATATTGCTTTGATACTGTAAATTTTGTTGAGCGTTCTGATATGCAACATTTGTCTTGGCTTGTTGGTATTGCATATAGCTACCAGCTACGCCTAAGACTCCTGAGATAACAGCTATAGGAATTGCACCGCACATAGTTAGTTCTTTACAAATTCGTAAAAAGTTCGACCTTCTGCTCCAAATGTAGCGTGTTTCTTAATGATTGAGAAACCCATCCACTTAATCCATTTTATATGAGTTTCGTTTCTTGCATCAACATAGTTGTATAACAATGGATAATTGCAATGAAACTTCTGTAATTCTATAGGTGAATGACGTAAGAAATCTCTAACATCCTTATAATCAGATGTCATAGACTCATGCCCTAGCATCCATATTCTTCCTACTTTTGGAGATTGAGGAACCACACCATACATACCCATAATATTGCCTTTACGACCAATCATAGTCATACAAGGTTTACTGCTAAAAAAACAATAAAACATTTGTTCTTTTGGCAATGTGCCAGAGTAGGCAAAAATTTCCTCCTTATCTTCTTGTCGCATATTTGCAGCGACAGTTATTACATCAGACAATATTGACTTTCGCCAATGAAATCTGCCTATAGTCGTCTTGCTCTGGTGTGTAGCCATCCTTCCCATTCTGATGATTGAATACGACAGGGTAGTGGACTATCGCTTAAGATTTCAACTTTAGTATCATTATTATTTGCCATTATTGGTACTTTAAATTTACCAGTTAAAAATGGGGCCTGTCCTAAAGCTGGGGGGTTTTGTCCTACGATAAACCCATTATATGGATAAGTAAATGCTTGTCTTCCTCTAGGTGTAACTTTAATTTTAAATGCAGAGGTATCATCAAAAACAAATGTCCAAGTCCTGATCTGTAATCGAGGGCCAGAAACTACCGCAACACCACCACCAGTAGGCTGTTCTTTTAAATATGGTGTACTAAACTCGTAAGTCATATCGTATCTTTCTCCTATAAAAAATTTTGCATTAGACAAATCTCCTAATACAGTCATAGTTCCATTACCAGTAAATCCAGATTGCGTAGCTCCAGATAAAGTTTCTGCACTTGGAACTGTTACTTGACCATGTTGTATTGTATTGCCAGCAACATCCCTACCAACAACAACTTGTATTCCAGCTGTGGCAGTTGGATAAGGCAAAGAAATAATTGACTGAACACCAGCACCACCTTGATTAATTACGTTGATATGGCACTTAGTCTCATCTATTTTTCTATCTAATAGTATTTCTAAATTACTACCTTCATCTACTGATTCTGGTCGCAAAGAGCATTTTTCTAAGTAAACTCCGTCTGCATATTGAAGTACAAAAAATACATCACTATCTATAATTGATGCACCAAGTACTTGTTTGTCTCCTTTAACTTCCCAGAATGACCAAGATGATTGCAGCTTCTGGTCTTCTTCATAAAAGAATTTATAAAAATAAATACGTTTAGGCTCGTCTTTACTAATAGCTACAACTGTTTCTTCTGACGCTGAACTAACCATACTAACTATATTTCTTGGAATATATCTTGGAACAGCTGACGATACTTCTTCTGATACTGGAACTGATGCTGTTACATCTGGAAGGTAAAAGTCACGCAAGCCACTAAACTCTCCTTTAGGTATAGAGAAATAAACAGTTCGACCAACCGATATAGGGTCAACTGTTGGTTCAGTTTCATATGTAGTTATAGCTGTTATTGTTGCAGTCTTAGGAGTTAATGCCCCACCAATAGTTGACGCACCAGCATCTAATCTAAATTGACCATGCCGACTAAATAGCAATAGCGTGTTTGCAAAAGCCAAGCTAGAAGTTAAGAAATGTATTTCGGTTCCTCCAGTAACTAGATCAATAGGGTCACTATCTACAACTGTTTGTACTGTCTCAGGAAAAAATCTATCGTAACTATCAGCAGCACTCATTAAAACATTTTCGTCTGCTAGTAATACAAGCCTGTTTCTAAAAGTATTTATATTATTAATCGTAGTTCCGACAAAAGTAGGAGTAGGAGCAGTAGTCATATCTCCAGCAATTCTAGGGCTCCAATCAAACTGTTTAAATTCAAAAGTGCCAGTAGTTGCATCACGAACTAATACATGTGGCATAGTTGACTTATTAAATTTAAAAGGTTCTAATGGCCCAACTGTTTCTCTCCATATTCCAAAACCAAAATCTGTACCATTAGAGGTTTCAAATTTAACGTAGTAATCATCTAGTCTTGTAGTTTTTGTTCCTTGCACTTTAACAATAAAATCATTTTCACATAATGTTGGCAAGTCACTAATTGTATCTATAGCTCCTCGAATAGCTTTTGTATAAGTACCAGCTTTTGAGTCAGTACTTTCTATAACAAAATCAGCATCGTCATTTTTTTCTATTCTTAAAATATATTGGTCAACAGTAAAAGTCCAACCACTAGATAATTGGCTGGTTAACTGGCTGGTTAAATCAGATGCAATAGTGTTTGAGTTAGGTACTGTACCTCCAGCTGAAGCAGTTTGGTGAGTTGCAGTAGCCAAAGTTGTAGTACCAGCAGCATCTTTTATGTTTACTGTATATGTCGTGTCGTAGTCAGCAGCTTTTATAAAAATAATTCCTTTGCGTGATACATCTGGAGATAGTTCATTAAACCTACAAGTTCCGCTAGTATCCAAACTTGTAGCTCCAACTAAAGTGAAATTATCATCATCAACTTTTGTTGCTGTATATGTACCATCTACTCCAGTACCAGTTTCAAAATCTATTTGTACTTTTACACCTGTTTCTAACCCATGACCATTTGAGTTAACAGCTATTATAGTTCCAGCTGCTGGCGGTGTTGCCCCATCATTTTGCGTATAAGTTCCAGCAAAATCCATAGTAACTGTTTTTTCTCTGTTACATATGAAAGTGTAGTCAGCAACTGACGCAATTCTAAATTTATCGGCTGGGTCTGAATTATTAGAAATATCTAAATAACTTGTACTGTTAGGAGTAGTAACAGATTGCTGCGAACCATCTAAATTAAATACATCTATTGAACTATCTCTAATCATTATTAAGTATTGAATAGTTCCATCCCGATCAACAATATCTATAAATGGTCTACCTGTTCCAGCTGTACCAGAAAGTAATTTCCCTATGTGATTAAATGGAGGTCGCTTAGTTAAACCTTCAACTGGTGATGACAAGCAATTTACAACTGATTCGGCTTGAGAGGCTAGTCGCAATGCAGAGGGTTGCTGACTAACCCCATTAATCATATTGGGAATAGTGCTACTTATTAATCCCATTAGCTTCTAGGCAATACAGATATAGGCTTAAACCCTACAACAGGATAATTTCTCTTAGCGTTACCTCTTAACATACTATGTTCACTTAAAGTTGTTTCTTCTTCCATAAACTGAGCTCTAGTTTCTTGTTCTAGCAGCATGTTTATTTCTGTTAAATCTTTACTACCAATCATAGACTCTTGCAATTCTCTACCAGTTTTAGTCATTATGTAGACTCTTGCGTGTTCTGGTAAATCATCCCAATCAAGAATAATAGTTACATCTGCTTTTAAATTTTCTGTGAAGATATAAGTATTATTTTTTCTGTCATATAACTTTTGACCACGTTGAACCACATCGTAGTCTGGATAATCATAAGGGTCTACTACAACTCTACTAACATTGTCTCCAACAGATATGTGATTAGTTATAGAATCTCTTACTAAACTCATTTGATAGTCAGTATTAAATGACCATCCTTCTGTTTGTACTTTACGACTAACGCTATCTATAGTTGTTTCTGCTAAATTACCTAAACCAAATAAGCCTTGTAGAGAGTTAAGAGGAGCCTCACCCATCATTTGTAAGGCTTTATTTACTGCTTCTAGTTTTGTGGTTCTAGCGAGTGCCATTTACTTTCCTTTTTTTGGGGGTCTACCTTTTTTAGTTCCGTAAGTTCCTTTACCTTTAGGCATAGTAGTAGGGGGGTAAGTTTCCCCCCTATATTAGCTACTTATGAGTTGCTTGCATATACCTCAATAGCACAATCTGGTCTTAAAACACCAGTACCATGAGCCATTGAACCAACCATAAATGTACCTTGCCATAATGCAGAAACATCATTTCCTGTTTGCTGCATTTTCAAGTCCATTAACTTAACAGTACCGACCGCATCTGGAGTAAATGCAAGACCGATATTGTCTGTATAGTTAGCGTGATATGTGTTATTCTCACCAGTTACCGCAGACCTATTTGTCTTAGGTAAATGATTAGATTTAATAATGTTAATACCAGCAACCTTAAGAACTGTTCCTTCTGCATATGCTCCAGAACCGCCCCAATCTCTGTTAAGAACATCTGTTGTTTGAGCCAACTTATAGTAATTTGCTGGGTCAAGAGCAAAGTATCTGTTGTCTTCTGGAATGTTGTTAACATCGAATGTTTCAGCAACAGTCCAAAGAGCAGTAACTAAGTCAGCACCAGTAACAGCAGCAACAGCAGCAGCTGTATTTGCAGTACCAGACTTAAGAATCTTAACTCTTGTACCACCAGCCAAATCTGTGTTGAAGTTTGTTGCTGTTCTTGCAGCTTGGGCAATTACAGCAGCTACGTTCTGGTCAAAGCGATATGCTAAAGCATTTCCCATTTCAGTCGTATAACGACTTCTAACATCGTAATGGTTCTTGGCCTCTTCGATGTCTGCTAAAAATACCTGACTTACAAGTTTGTCATCGATATTTATGGTAGCTTCAGCATGCTTAATTGCTGAACCAGTAAGCTGGGTGCCCACTTGGTGATAGCTAGTTGTAGCGAGTCCAATAATTGGAAATTGGGCTGATTTTCCAGACTGAATAGTCCGAACTGTATGTAATGCTTCAAAGATTGTAGACTTACGGAAAGCTGATAGTACTTCTCCGCTCCAAACTTTGAGAAAAAGATCGTCATAGCCAGTACCAGCATTGTTAACTAGTCCGAGCCTTGACGGAGTAAAGTTAGCCATCTAAGGATGAAATAAAATTTGCGTAACCGCCTCTTATCTCAGCTAGACTAATACCTCGCAAGGATGCTATCTCGAAAGAATAAGTGTAAGGTTATAACAATACTATCAAAAAATGAACGAATATCTACCGCAGTTGCCAGAAATAGACGTATTAGTACCACCTAAAACAATTTTTTATCCACCTGTGGCAGACGTTCCGTACCTAGACCCTGTACTTCTTCCAAGTCTGGAACAAGTTGAGTCGGGTCTGGGAGGTCAGGAATCGACTGTTGAAGAAGAAACATCATCTTCAAAGGAGGAAGAGTTACAACTAAAACAAGAGACAATACCGACAATCCCGCCAAACACCAAAGAAATTTTATCAAGTGAAGAATCTGTAGCTACATTCAATATACCTTTTTTTGGAGAAATGCCTATACCAGCACCAGAGGTCATTGCCTCAAGTGTAATAGCATCTGGGGTAAGTGCCACAGCTGCGGTTACAGGCTCAATAGTTTTACAAAGCGTTATTAATCAATTAAAGAAAATAATGACAAAAATATTTAAAAAGGTACTTAAGAAAGAAATTACTAATCAGAAAAAAGATCAGAGTTAGCTTTTACATAACTTCGTATATTAATGACATCGGCACAGATGTATGCGTATTTAGAAGCAGGGTTAATCATGTATCCAGATGCGTGAAGTTGCTGGCATTTCAAAATACGAACTAGGTGTTTATCATGCACTTGCTTGTCTAGTTCTTCTTTGGCTAGGTCTAGCTTTACTTTTGCTAACTCGTTACAAGTTTTATTATCTCCTAGTGGTATCATCCAGCTTATCTGTACTCCCCAACCTTCGTTAATGCTATAGGTTTCACTCTCGGTATTCTCTGCATCATTACCTGTATAAAAAGGAGTTACAGCCATA
>CEWK01049361.1_pt1 | contig 10580 bp, 11 predicted proteins | sample 531431 | NCBI WGS metagenome assembly CEWK01 (sample SAMEA2623059, study PRJEB7988) | marine metagenome | isolation source: saline water (ENVO:00002010), including
AGTTTTTATGCCTCCTTTGCCTGAATAGCCTCCAAGTGATCCATCTGACCTGATCACTCTATGGCAAGGTATTTTGGGAGCATGAGGGTTTTTGCCTATAGCATTGGCCACAGCACGTACTGCACGGGGTTTTCCTATGGCTTTTGCCACTTGAGAGTAGGTTTTAAGGCTCCCACGGGGTATTTTCCTTAAATAAGCCCATACTTTTAGTTGAAATTTAGTTCCTATTAGCTTCATTAGTCAAATATTAGATAAATTGTTAAAGATATGCCTGTTATAAGCGCTATTATTAAGCCTAACGCTATCATTTTTTTACCTTTTGAATCTGAGTTAGTCCAGAAGTACGAAATTCCGTAAACAGCAGCTATAAACACTGCTATAGGAAGTAAAAACTTAATCATGAGATCATAAATTATACGTATTGACATCTAAAATCACTTATTATATTATTTCCGATAATTAATGGTTATCGGAAATTATGAATGATTTAACGACTGAAATTAAAAAATTAGAAATTCAGACTTTAGATAATTTAAAGCTTTCAAAAGCTAAAAATACTATCCGAGCGTATAAATCTGATTTTAATGATTTTGTTTTATTTTGCTCCAATCATGGAATGAAAAGTATGCCAACAGACCCTAAGGTAGTGTCGCTATACTTAACTTACTTATCAAAAAAATCAAAATACAGCACCCTAAAAAGACGTTTAGCCTCTATAAATGTAATGCATAGATACAAAGGACATTACCTGGACACCAAACATCCGATAATTATTGAAAACTTATTAGGGATTAAAAGATTAATTGGAGTTCATCAAAAAGCAAAAAAACCCTTACTATTTAACGACTTAAAAAAAATAATAAAAGTAATTAATGATTCTAAGTCCACTGAATATAAAAAATTAAGAGATAAATCTGTAATATTAATTGGATTTTCTGGAGGATTTAGAAGATCAGAATTAGTTTCCATTACAAGGGATGATGTAGAATTTGTTAAAGAGGGAGTTAAAATATTTGTTAAAAAATCAAAATCTGACCAAGCTGGTGAGGGAATGACAAAAGCAATTCCCTCTTTTAAATATATTGAATATTGTCCAGTTTATCATCTGAAAAACTGGATGTTTGAAAATAAAAATGAATTAATTTTTCCAATATCTGATAAAAACGTAGCTCTTATAATCAAGAAATATGCATTAATCGCCGGACTTGACGAAAAAAAGTATGCTGGACATAGTCTTAGATCTGGCTTCGCAACAACAACAGCAGAGTATGGTGCAAACGAAAGAAATATAATGGCTATGACTGGTCATAAATCTGTAGATATGGTGCGGAGATATATTAAAGAAGCTGATTTATTTAAAAATAATGCTTTAAATAAAATTTCAAATGAATAAAAAATTAAATATTTAAAATCTTATCAATAAAATTCTCATTCTTAACACCATAAGACAAAATTTTATCATAGATTTCATCAATTTTTAAATTTGAGAAATTATTTTGATTAAAAATACATTCTCCATTTTGAATTGGTGGAATAGTAGCCTTTAGATTATTTGTATGATTATTATACCAATTAGTTCCTAAAACGATCATTGGATGCGAGTAAGCTGCTAATACCCACATAGATCCTGAGTCCGTACCAAGAGCAAGTTTTGTCCCTAAAGAAATTTTTATTTGATTAATAAAATCAAGGTCTGTTAAATTGTGATAATACCTTTTATTTTCTGATAATTTAGGTTCATTAAAATAACCAAAATGATAAACATTAATTGAATCATTGATTAATCTTGAAACTAGCCCCCTCCACCATTCTTCTGATGGATTTCGGTTTTTACTTCTACCATAACCGGCAAATGGCCATATCCCTAAAGATTTGCTTAGAATTTTATTACGTTTTGAATTTTTTTTCTCGTAAGTATATGCTGCTTTTTTCTGTTCATCTTCAAATCCTGTATCAAACCATTTATTAAGATAAGGAATTTTTTCTTCATTTGTTAAGATATCATTAAAATCTGTTATACCAGACATTAAAGCAGTTTCCTCTATGCATGATCGATGATTATACCATTGTTTATCATCGTGTTGTCGATCTAAAATTTTTTTATTTTTATAATCTAATTTAGTAGTAATTAAATCACATTCTGATGCAATTTTGAAATCTTCAGAGTTAAAAGAGCTCCATTCTCCAGAAATAAGTATTTTATCAATATTAGGGTGGTTAAAAAAAAGTGGTGCGCAGTAAGATATTTTTTTATGTATAACAAAGTTTACATAAGTATTTTTATGCTTCTTTTTAAAATAAACTAATTGAGGTAAACTCATTATTAAATCGCCTATTAAACTAAATGAAGTTCCCCAAATTTTAATCATATTTAGTTTCTCTAAATGAGTTATGAGCAAAAATTAAATCAGAATGAAGCCAATTTACCATATGATACTCATTTTCAATCATTAATTTATAAATTTCAGAGTTTATTATATTTTCCAAATTAAAATTTTTAATTTCAATTTTTTCAAGACTCATATCTAAATATTCTATGACTATAATACTAGGTCTATATTTTTTTAGATTAAATCCTTTAATAACTTCTATTTCATGACCTTCCACATCAATAGAAACAAAATCAATTTTTTTATCTCTATATGGAGATTTTTCAATTATTGAATTTAAAGTATCAGATTTAATCTTTTCAATTTTTTCTGCAGAATGTGAGCTCTCATTTTTACTAGTTTTAATCATATTTATTGGCGATTTTTCATGGAAGTTTATATACTCAAGCTCACCTTTAATGGATGAGACTGCTAAATTAATGTTAAGATCTTTCCTTCTAAATAAATTAAATAATTCAATTGATTTTCTATCAATATCAATATTAATACCCCGCCATCCTTTTTTATTTAGTAAATAAGTATTATTATTATAAACAGGATGATTGCACCCAACATCTATATAAATACCTCTTTCTTTTTGAAAAATATAATCAACTATCAAATCAATACTTGTTAAAGAGTAAGATGTTTTTTTTGCTTTAATCTTTCTGTTTAAATAACTTGGTAACTCTTTTATAAAATTTATCATTTAAACCCTTTTGAAGCTTTTATAATCTGTTTGAATATAGATTTTAATTTAATTTTTTCATTAAAATTAGATTTATAAACAAATTTGTGTTTAGTATTTAAAGGTTTCCAGCAAGTATACCAAGTAAGATCTTTTTTATTTATAATATCAATAATATTTGTTTTATTAAAACCTGATATTTGAACCAAAAAACCTGAGTGACAACTAATAGAAAATGATGACATTGCAATTATCCTTTCAAACATAGCAAGATTTAAATTTTCTAAAAATATGATTTTTTTGTTTTTTTTTAAATTTTTTTGAAGGAATTTGTAATATAAATCTTTATTTTTATTTGAAGTAATTACTATTTTTTTTTTTATTTTTTTTTGAAAATACATCAATTCTTTTGAGAAATCTTTATTTATATTAATTATATCGTTCCATTTTTCATCTAGATGAAACAATACATATTTTGATTTAATTTTTTTATTAAATAATTTTGTAGATAGAAAGATATCTTTTTTCTTAATTTCATAATAGTAATTTTCTTTTGAGCTTAGTTTTAAATTTAAATTATTAGCTAATTTTACCAAAAGAGATGGTAAATGTTCGGCTTTAGATAAATTTTTCTTACTAGTAAAAGATTCAAATTTATCAAAAATTAAATAATTATAAATAAAATTTGGTTTTGACCATTTTAAGTTTATTATTAAATTAAAAAAATTGAATACATAAGAAATCCCATATTTTTTTTTTGCTTTCAAAAATATATTAGTAAAATTGGAAAAAGATTTTCCATCTAAGCTTAATGAACAATAATAATTATGTCCTATTATATTTTTAAAAATTGAAATTTTCTTACTTAATTTACTGTTCTTATCATAAACAAGAACCTTGTTTATGTTTTTATAAGAATTGATGAGTTTCTTATTATATGGGGATCCTACTATTGTTATATGGGACTCTTTATATTTTTTTTTAATTGCTTTGATAATATTTGTTATAATTAAAAAATCTCCCAATCTATCAGTTCTGAATATAATAAATCTTTTCATTATAATTTAAATCTTATCATTTTTTTTCTATATCCTAATTGTCGTAATAAATTTACATTAGCAAACAATCCTGGAAATTTTTTATTTTCAAATACTAATTTAGTTTTTACGTTATTCTTATCTTTAATAAGCTTAATTAAATCGATTAGGTTTTGTCGCTTACCACTTCCAATATTTACTACTTTAGTTATTTTTCTATTTAATATAAAAAATAAAATTTCACAAAGTTGATCTAGATTTATATAATCTCTTGCAGTATTGATTTTACTAATTTTTAATATTTTTTTATTACTTCTTAATCTGTTTTTAATATCATGAATAAAAAAACCTTTACCGTGTTTGTTGGAATAAAAATTGAAGATTCTTGCAATTCCAATTTTAAATTTGATTTTTTTATGGTTTTTGAAGATAAAATCCTCAACCCTTTTCTTAGATTTTCCATAAATAGTTGAGGGTTTTCTAATCGAATTCTCTGACAATGATTTTAATGAGGGTTTATATACATGTGATGTAGAAGAAAATAAAAAATAATTTAGATTAATTAATTTTGATTTATTTAATATTTTAATAATATCAATTGTTGCAGATGAGTTTATTTTATAAGTTTTTTTAGGATTAATATTAGATTTTCCTATAGAAGATATACTTGCTAAGTGAATAAAGTACTGTATATCAGAATTTTTACTAAGCCATGATTTAAATTTTTTTTTATTTTCAATTTTATTTTGGTAAATCCTAAAACTTACTTTAGTTTTATATTTTCTGATTAACTGGCTTCCTAAAGCCCCTTTTGCACCTGTTATTCCAATAATCTTTTTAGATACTCTGTTCAAAAGTTTTAACTATTTTATTTACTAAAATATTATTAATTTTTTTCGTTGGTAAACCTATAAAAAAACCATGATCATTCACTATATCTGAATTATAAAATTTTAACCCTTTTAGCAGTTTATATTTTTTTACTGATGGTTGTTTAATAAAGTTTCCACTTATTATAGGTCTAGTTTCTATACCTCTTTTTTCTAAATTTTTAATAATCTTTTTTCGATTTTTTTTATATTTAGTATAAATAGGTATACCAAACCACGAGGGCTTAACGTTTTTATTGGCCTCTATAAAATAGAAATTGTCGTTAATAATCTTACTTTTTTTAAGAGAGTTGACGATAAAATTTCTATTTTTATTTCTTAAAGATATAAAACTTTTCATATCATTGAATTGGCTTAGACCAATAGAAGCTGAGATATCAGTTGGTCTTAAATTGAAACCAGAATTAAAAAAAATGAATCTTGAATCTAAATGTTTATTTTTATTAGAAATTTTTTTTTCATTTTTTAATCCTCTTGACCAACCATGGGCCCTAAGAGCTTTAAGAATTTCATAATCTTCAGGATTCCTACAGGTTATCATACCACCTTCACCTGAGGAAATTTGATGTGATGAATAAAAAGAAAAAGATGAAAATTCACCAAATGTACCTAGAAATTTATTCTTATATCTTGAGCCAAGTGACTCACAAGTATCTTCAATTAAAATAATATTTTTTTTTTTAATTATTTTCATTAATTGTTCCATATTTGTTGAATTTCCTAAAACATGGACTAACATTAAAGCTTTCGTTTTTTTATTAATTTTTTTTATTAGATCTTTAATATCAATATTCAATGTAACAGGATCAATATCGACAAAAACAGGCTTTAATCCTGATTGAATTATAGGCCATAAAGATGTCGACCAACAAACAGTTGGTATAAGAACTGAGTCACCCTTTTTTAACCTTTTTTTTCGATATGGATTAATCAGACATTGCAAGGCTAAGAGATTTGCAGAAGATCCTGAATTTACCATTAAAGAATATTTCGTCTTAATTGTTTTGGTAAATTTATCTTCAAAGTTTTTGGTATGTTTGCCTATAGTAAGCTTACCTGTTTTTATTACTTCTATAGCTCTACCAAGATCTTTTTTTCTGTAGGGATCTTCAAGAAGAGGATAAAAAAAGCTTTTTGGCATTAACTATTCTCTAATTCGGAAGAAATCATATCCTCTATTAAATCGTCAGTATTGTAGATGGGTTTCCATTTAAGTAATTTTTTGGCTTTAGAGAAATCTCCTTTTAAGAAATCCACCTCAGAAGGTCTAAAATACTTTTTATCGATTTCAACAATTACTTTTTTACTTTCTTGATCAATACCTTTTTCTCTTTCACCTTTACCCGTCCATTTAAGTTTAATATCAAGTTTTTTTGCTACTTTTTCTACAAATTTTTTTACAGTGGTTTCTTTATTTGTCGCAATAACCCAATCATCAGGTTTTTTATACTGCAAAATTTTCCACATTGATATTGCGTAGTCTTTCGCATGGCCCCAATCTCTAATTGCGTACAAATTCCCTAAAGTTAATTTTTTTTGATATCCTTTTTTAATACGAACTAAACCTTGAACAATTTTTTTAGTTACAAAGGTTGGTCCTCGTCTAGGTGACTCATGATTAAATAAAATACCATTAGAAGCAAAAATTCCATATGCCTCTCTGTAATGGACAGCTGTATGAAATGCAAAAACTTTTGAAACACCATAAACCGATCTTGGATGAAAAGGGGTTAATTCATTTAGAGAATTTCTTTTTTTTACTAATCCATACATTTCAGAACTTGAGGCTTGATAGTATTTTGTTTTTTTTAATTTTAATATTCTGATAGCTTCTAGTATTCTTAGAGAGCCTAATGCTGTAATATCTGCTGTATATTCAGGCAAATCAAAAGAAACTCTCACATGACTTTGTGCTGCAAGATTATATATTTCGTCAGGTTTCACTTTGTTAATAATGCTTAATGTACTCGTACCATCAGATATATCGCCGTAATGTATAAAAAAATTTTTACTAGTAAAGTTTAAACTATCAAACAAATGATCTATTCTTTCAGTGTTTGCACTTGATGATCTTCTCTTTACACCATGAATGATATAATTTTTTTTCAAAAGAAGTTCAGCTAGGTAAGAGCCATCTTGACCAGTAATACCAAAAATAATAGCTGTTTTTCTTTTTCTTAATTTTCCCATAAATATTTCTTTTTCGATTTAATATCTAATGTTTTATCTATTATGTATTCTGATACAAGGTCAGAATTAAAATATTTCATATATTTTAATTTTCCATTTCTTGCAATTTTTTTCCTTAATCGTTCATCTGAGGATATTTTTATAACTTTTTCAGAAAGATCATTCACATTTTTATAAAAAACCATCTCATTATCACTAAAAAAATTTTTATACTTTGTTTTTTCATCGATTAAACATACAAGTCCATTACCTACAATCTGTGTTATTCTATCACTGCTATAATATTTAATTGCATCTCCTCTGCTTAAATTTAATCCCATTTTTGCATTCGAGATTGTTTTAAAGTAGTGATCTGCCCAAATAGGTTGAACTTTGTCTATGCCATAAATATCAAATTTAATATTAGGAGTACTTTTTCTTAAATTATTTAAGAAAAGTATTCTATCGTCTGTTTTACCAGATTTTAGGACTCCTCTATGTACGCCATGACTTAATGCAAAAAATACATCAACATTACAAGATTTATTAAAATTATTAAGTGTCTCAAACGATCTATCACTAGGGTTGGGAATATAAAAACTTTTATCACAATTTAAAAAGTTTAATACATCTGGACTTGTTGTTAGAAAAGTTGAGTCCACAACTTCTATTTTATCTAATATCCTATCTTTATTTCTTTCATAATCAGGTCCATTTTTATTTAATGGATCTAAAAACCATTGGCAAAATTTTGTATTTGGGTAATCTTGCCTTAACTCAGCTATTTGATCTTTTGAAATGAGATCAGCATGACCTAATACTATTAGATCAGGTTTATAATTATAACAGGTTTTCTTAAGTTTATCATTTAGAGTTTTTGCACCTTTAAAATCTCTTATCGATTTATAATATTTTTGGATATCTCGGTCACTAAATCCAAGAACACTATGGCCTTGTCTTATAAATCCGTTATTAATTCTTCTACCAGTATTAAAAAAAAGTCTTCCATCCAATCTTTCATTAAAATTTGTTATATGCAGTATACGTAATGATTTTTTTGCTTTTTTAGTAAAGAAAAATTTATTTAATTTTAATTTTTCATCTCTATAGTTGTCTATCATACTTGTAATAAATTCATGTGTAAGATAAAAATTTTCTATTGACTGCTTTTGTAATTTTTTTCTTATATTCTCATTATTTATTAAAAAATTAATTTCTTTTGTTAAGGATTTTACTGATAGATTAGATAAAATTCTTGCATTAGTTATTGTTTCAGGCAATCCACCTTTATTTGTAATTATTACAGCACAACCATTAGCAGATGCCTCCAAACTTGTTCTACCAAAAGGTTCTTCCCACCTTGAGCAAGCCACAGCTATACTTGAATTTTTAAAAACTTTCAGTACCTCTTCATGATTTAAGAAACCAAGGAGATCTGCGTTTTTGTGTTTAAGATTAATTTTTTCTCTTTTTTCATCTCCTATAATTTTTGCTTTCCAATTTGGATATTTTCTTAAAATTTTTTGAATTGATTTAACAAATATATCATATCCTTTTGCTCTGTTTAACTTTCCAACAAATGTAATCCAATTTTTTTTTTTGGCGATATTCGAAATTTTTCCCTTTTTAGCTGATTGAAAAAAAACAGCTAACTTATTGCTATTAACAAACTTATTTTCTAGTCCTTCTAAAAATCTTTTTTTTGACCAATTACTATTAAAAATTATTTTATAACAGATCTTTAATAATTTTTTTCTTTCCTCGATTGTTTTGGAGCCATCCATAGACAATGGATCATTATGAAAATATAACGAATAAATACTATTAGGAGATTTACTACTTAGTTGTTTAATGTAGCTAGGTCTATTATGTACTTCTACAATTGTAAATTTATATTTATTTTGTAAATTAATAAATTTATTTACATAATTTTTAGTCTGACTACTGAGTAATTGTTTAGTTAGATTTATATTTTCATATTTAATCTTAAATTTTTTTTTAAAATTTGTATTACCAAAAACAATTATATCTTTTTTATATTTACTTTTTCTTGTTGTTTCATACACAAATAATGATACTGCCCCCGGATAATCTGGAGAAAAATTTTCCTTGTATGGTAATAAAATCCCTATTTTCACAAATATTTCTTTTTTAAATCATTTCTTAAAGATCGGTTATTCTTTATATAATATTCTCTAGAAATTGCCTCTTTTTTTGATTTAAATCTTTCTTTATAAATTAATACCCATTTTCTACCCCTAGTAAACTTTGCTCCTTTACCCGAGTTATGAAGATTAATTCTTTTTTTTAAGTTATTTGTATAACCGACATAAGTAACTGATCTTATGCCCTTAGATTTGAGCATATATACATAGTAAATCAATTAATACCCTTTAGACTTGGATGCTTTTATGCCTTTTAATATTTCAATATCAGATTTTGCACCTGATGTAATATATCTACTGTCAGATCCCACCGTTACAAGGTTAAAACCTTTTTCTATCATTTTTTGAGCATATTCTGCTGATCCATTGTGTAAACCTGCTAATAAATTTCTTTTTTTTGCAGACTCAAGAATTCTTAAAATTTCTTGATAGGCTTTCGTACTTTCAGGTTTATCAAAACCTGGTTCTTCACCCAAAGCTAAACTTAAATCTGCAGGACCTATATAAATTCCATCTAAATTTGGCGTATCTAATATTTCATCAAGTTTCTCTAATGATTCTTTAGTTTCAATCATAGCCAATTTTAATATTTCTTGATCAGCATTTTTTGCATAATCGCTTCCACCATATATTGATGCTCTTATGGGTCCAAAACTTCTGTAGCCTTTCGGGGGGTATAAACATGTCTGCACAAATTTTTCTGCTTCTTTTCTATTACTTACCATCGGGCAGATAATTCCGTAACATCCAGCGTCTAAAATTTTCATTATTTGTCCTGGTTCATTCCAATTGACCCTAGCCATAGGAGTTGTTTCTGTAGTTGAAATAGCTTGTAACATATTTACTGCATTAGGATAATCTATTAAGCCATGTTGCATATCAATCGTAAGCGAGTCCCATCCTTGATTAGCCATCACTTCAGCTGAAAATGAACTTGGAACTGCCAACCAACTATTTATAATTGGCTTGCCTGCTTTGAAAAGTTCTTTAATTTTATTTTTTCTCATTCGTATGAAATTCCGAAATGAGTATATTTTATATTTAAATAATCTTTAATTGCCATCGAGCCACCTTCTCTACCATACCCAGTTTGTTTTATTCCACCAAAAGGTGCCTCTGCTACAGCTACAACAGGAGTATTAATTGCAACACAACCAGACTCTAGTTGCTCAGATGCTCTATTAGCTTTTTTTAAATCAGTTGTGTAAACATAGCTGCATAAACCTAGATCATTGTTATTTGCTCTGTCCATTACTTCATCA
>CEWK01027771.1_pt1 | contig 10575 bp, 10 predicted proteins | sample 531431 | NCBI WGS metagenome assembly CEWK01 (sample SAMEA2623059, study PRJEB7988) | marine metagenome | isolation source: saline water (ENVO:00002010), including
CAGGCTGAATTATAGGAATTTATACCCCATCAAACAAGACTAATCACCTTTAAATGTCTTTAATTTATCAATGATGATTTCCCGTTCATCTGTATTGGTGTAGATGATTTCTATTTGCCCTTTATTTTTTGACTTTTGACTAATACAAACTCTATGTCCAAAACTATTACTAAGTTCCTCTATCAAAGACTGAATATCTGGATCGGTGTTAGGTTTTTTAGTTTTTTTGCGCATAGATGAGTTTAGTGCGCTTACTGAAATGCCTTGAGTTGATATTGTTTTGGCTTGTTTAATAATGTCTTTTGTGTTTTTTAAAGACAGCAAAACCTTGGCGTGCCCTCTGTCAATTTTTCCAGCACTAATAAGATCAAGAACTTCCTGAGGAAGGTTTAGTATCCTGAGTGCGTTCGCTATAGTGCTTCTGGCTTTTCCTGTAAAGGATGATATGTCCTCTTGGGTTAGACCAAACTCTCTTTTTAAACGATCATAGCCCTGGGCCTCTTCAACCGGGTTTAGATCCTCGCGCTGGAGGTTTTCAATTAATGCCACCTCCAGTGAGTCTTGATTCTCAAAACTTTCTATAATGCACGGCACTTCAGTAAGGTTGTTTTTGTTTGCGGCCCTAAACCTCCTTTCTCCAGCGACAATTTCATAACTGTCAAAAGAGATTTCCCTAACAATGATCGGGGAAAGTATTCCGTGACGCTTGATGGAGTCAGCTAACTCATTTAAAGATTCTTCATTGAAACTTTTTCTTGGTTGAAACCTGTTGGGGATAATTTGTTCGGTTTTAATGTTCTTGACCAGGTTTTTGTTTGGTTTTTCAACGTCGCCTAATAAGGCCTCAAGACCTTTGCTCATTTTACCCTCATCTGACATTTTCAAGCCTCCTGAGTAGTTCCCCAGCAAGAGCAAGATATGCTTTTGACCCACAAGATTCTGGCATATAGTTGGTGCCTGCAAGTCCAAAGCTTGGAGCCTCTGCAAGTTTTACGTTTCTAGGAATAAGTGTATTGAAAAGCAAATCTGGAAAGTGTTGTTCTAGGTCGTCTGATACGTTTTTTGTTAAGTTGTTTCTTTTGTCAACCATGGTTCTTATGATGCCAAATATTTTGTTGTTTGTAAGTCCTGAATTTGTTAATTCGTTAATCGTGTTAACAAGAGATGTTATCCCCTCAAGCGAATAATATTCGCATTGTAGGGGTATAAGAGTGCCATCGGATGAAATTAAAGCATCTAAAGTAAGTGAGTTTAGGGAGGGTGGGGTATCAATAAATACAAAATCGTAATTTAACTCTTTAAGGGATGAAGCTATATAGCCCTTGGATGGGTTTTTGCGAAGAGCCACCTCCAATGCAACCAAGTCTTCGCCGCCTGCTAAAATGTCATATTGATTGGATGATGTTTGAATCAATTCTGATATATTTTTTCCTAGCGTGGTGTCAAAAAGCGATCTTTTCTTTTTTACTCCAGAGGCCGAAGACGCGTTACCTTGTGGGTCTAGATCAATAAGCAATGTTTTGCGATTTGTAGCAGCAATGGCTTGGGAAAGATTAACCGCTGTGGTGGTCTTTCCAACCCCGCCCTTTTGGTTTGAGATAGATATGATCTTCACGTCTACTAATCATTGTATATCTTTAATAGATTTCTTTCTTTATTAATAATTAAATTATTCTTGATGATCAAATATCGTCTATTCGTGTTTGCTAGTTCTTGGTTTATTGTTTTGTCTTTTCCCTTAAACAATAAGAAAAAACCAGTTTTTTTGAGAAGGTGTTTGGAGTTTTTAATGGTGGTGTTGGTCGTGCTAACTGCACGATTGGTAATTATGTCAAACGGCTCCAACACAGTATCTTTGGATATCCTGATGTGCAAAACTGTAGTATTAAGCAACCCAATGTGTTGTGCTACTTTCTTTATGAAAAAGGCTTTTTTTTGGATTGATTCTGCAATTACAAAATTAATGTTTGGGTGCTCTATTGCTAACAGGATGCCTGGTATGCCAGCTCCAGAGCCGTAATCTAAAACTGTTTCGGCGCTTTTAAATTCACTGTAAAAGGGAAGTATATCTTTAACGTCGTTATCTATAATTTCTTGTTTTGTGTTTCTTTTTAAAAGGTTGTGTGTTGCGTTGTATCTTAGTAAGAGCTCAATATAAGCATTAACTTGTTTGGCTTTTTTGAGCATTTTTTTGTTTTGATATGAATATTCTTAACAGATTTATGCTTGCCGGTGTTATGCCTTCAAGCATTGCGGCAGCCCCTAGGTTTGCTGGTTGGTTTTTTTCAAGTCTTTCTATGTTCTCGTTGGAGAGACCAATAACGTCCTTATAACATATGTTTTTGGGAATTTTGGTCTTGGTGTTATTTATGTTGTGTTTGATCTCTCTTTGTTGCTTGTCTATATATCCTTGGTATCTACATTCGGTTATAAGGCGCTCTAAAAGCTCTGCTTTGTCAGCGTCTGGGTTGATGATTTGTGTAATTTTTTTTGTGTTGATGTCTGTTCTTTTAAGTAGTGTCTCCCCTTTCATGGATTCATCACCAAAACTTATCGTTTTGCATTTGGTTTTTTTTGCATAGTGTTGGTATGTTTTCTCCTGCGATTCAAAACGCATAAAGTCTTCTTCGTCAACTAACCCCAAACCGTGTGCAATATGGGTTAGCCTTTGTTTGGCCGTATCCTGAGATAACATTAGTCTATACTCAGCTCTGCTAGTAAACATGCGATAAGGTTCTGTTACGCCATGGCTAACTAGGTCTGATATAAGAACTCCTATATATGCTTTGCTTCTGTCTAAAATAAGCGGGGTTGATTTTTTAATAGATAAGGATGCGTTAATGCCAGCAATTAGCCCTTGTGCGGCAGCTTCTTCGTATCCGGTTGTGCCGTTAATTTGCCCTGCTAGATACAAGTTTTTGAGAGATTTGAGTTCAAGGGTTTGATGAAGAGATCTTGGATCAACGAAATCGTACTCAACAGCATACCCATACTCGGTAATAACGCTGTCTTCTAGGCCTGTAATTGTCCTTACAAATTGGTCTTGTGTTTCAATGGGGAGGCTGCTAGATATTCCGTTTGGGTATACAAGGTCGGTATTGACTCCCTCTGGCTCAATAAACACTTGATGGGTATCCTTGTTTTTAAACTTAACCACCTTGTCCTCTATGGATGGGCAATATCTTGGCCCTATGCCGTGTATTTGGCCAGAATACATAGCTGAAAGATGCAGATCTTCTTCAATTATTTTTTTTGTTGTAGCTGAAGTTCTTGTGATATAGCAACTTAATTGTTTGGGGTGTGCGTGTTGTTTTTGAAGGCTTGACATAAATGGAGTTGGTAAATCGCCTGGCTGCTCATCCATAACTTCAAGGTTTAAACTAGATAGTTTTATTCTTGGCGGTGTGCCTGTTTTGAGTCTGCCCATTGGTAGACCCATACCATACATTCTTTTAGATAGAGGTATTGAGGGTTTTTCTCCAAGACGTCCCCCATACTTTTTTGTTTGGCCGCTGTACATTACCCCATTTAAAAAAGTTCCAGTTGTAAGAATAATTTTTTCAGCATTGAGTATTCCCAAGTTTTCAACCAACGCCCCAATTACAGTTCCTTTTTCAACCACCAAATCAATCACCTCCCCCTCCAAGATTTCGATTGTGGTTTGCTTCAGAATGCTTTGAATGGATGTTTTGTACATCTCCCGATCGCATTGAGCTCTCAAGGCGCGCACTGCAGGTCCTTTTCGGGTGTTTAATGTTCTAAATTGAATTCCAGACATATCTGTGGCTAATGGCATTATTCCGCCCATTGCATCGATCTCCTTCACAAGATGAGATTTGCCAAGACCGCCGATTGCTGGATTACAAGACATCTGACCAATAGTATTCTTGGACAAAGTAACAAGAGCACAAGATAACCCCATCCTCCAGCAAGCATGTGCAGCTTCCACACCGGCGTGACCACCACCAACAACTAAAACGTTATACATAAGAAATATTAATTAATATAAATAATATAATTTTTGTTATTTTTATTATAAGCATTATTTTATGTTAGTAAGTCTTAAATACTGTTTATCAATGCGATCTTTCACAGGGTGATAACTGTTGTATAACAAGATATATTTGATGTGAGAAAACGTTTGACATCTTGTGCACTAAAAAAAGACACACATCTTTTACACATCTTTCTTACTTGCCTATACAGAACTTACTAAATATTTCCCCAAGCAAATCATCACTTGACTGCTCCCCTAAGAAGTCATTCAAGTAACCTCTTGCTGTCTTTAAGTGTTCAGCCATTATTTCAATAGATTCAAGTGAGTGTAAACTTTGGCACATCTCTAAATTATTCATTGCTTTATCGATCAATCCTAATTGCCTATCATTCAAAACAAACTGTTGTTCAATAGCAGGTTCTGAGCTTGCAAAAAATTCATGAATCATTTTTTTTAATTTGGGAATCCCCTCCCCTGTTTTAGCCGAAACCAGACACATTCTACCCTCTTGTTTTGAACATAAATCAGACTTATTTTTCACAACCAATGAATTATTATCATGAATCACTGACTTCAAACCCACCAATTGTGTTTTATATTCCTGATCACATACCACCAATATCAAAGGAAAACTATCGATACTATCAAGCATCTTATCCACCCCCAAAGACTCCTCTAAAACTGAGGTGTTTCTTATACCCGCTGCATCCACTAGATTGAAAGTCGTTTTATGAATTAACATTTGAGCATCCAGCATATCCCTCGTTGTTCCTGGATTTGGGGATACTATTGCTTTGTTTTGACCTAGCAAGCAATTAAACAAAGAAGATTTCCCAACATTTGGAGGACCCACCATCAACACCCCATTTGTTTTTCCTATATTACTCGACTGGAAAGCCTGTTTTTTTAAATCACCAAACTCTAATCGTAAAACCTCTAATCTTTCTATAACCTCCTCCATATTTACATCAACACCATCCTCATCATCAAAATCAATTATTGATTCTACAAAAACCCTTAAAGAATCTAATTTTTCACCTAGGGCTGACAACACACTAGATAACTTGCCAGTAATTACACCAAGAGCCATATTCATTTCAGCCTTAGTCGTAGAGTTAATTAAATCGAATAATGACTCGGCTTCATTGAGAGTTTGCTTATTATTGATAACTGCTATTTTTGTAAACTCCCCTGGCTCTGCTTCTCTTATATTTAGAGCCGTAAAAAGATCTACGAAGCGCTTAACTGTTGCAAAACCACCATGACAAAAAATCTCAACCATATCCTCGCCTGTATAGCTCTTTGGACTTTTATAAAAAACAACAGTACTCACATCAATTAAGCTGTTCTGGTAAGTTACCCTTCTTAAGTAAATTTTATTGAAGGCACGAACGTCTTTGTCTAGCACTGTGTTTATTAAAGCATGACAACCATCACCTGAAATCCGAAAAACAGCAAGTGCAGCCTTGCCCATTGGGGTTGCTAGAGCATAAATCATTTTCTAGACTGTCAACCGCCACCAGGCGCTTTAAAGTCGGAAGCCCCATACTTGTTGTACATCATTTTTTGTTGAATCAACGAGAACGCTGCATTTGCAACAGAGTACAAAACAAGGCTTGACGGCAACCAAATAAAAATAACAGATATAGCCACAGGCATAATCTTCATGACCTGCATCTGAACAGGATCCATGTTGGGAGGCGTTGGATTAAGTTGTTGGGTAAGGTACATTAATCCAGCCATCAAAAAAGGCATAATGAATAATGGGTCTGGCGCAGATAGGTCTTGCACCCACAAAAAAAATGGAGCGTGCCTAAGCTCCACAACCTCTCTCAAAGCAAAAAAGAGAGCTATAAAGACTGGAATTTGCACAAGCATAGGAAAACAACCACCCGCAGGATTGATCTTCTCTTTCCGATAAAGAGCCATCATTTCAACCCCAAGCTTTTGTCTATCATCTTTATATTGTGATTGTATTTCCTGGAGTTTTGGTTGAACAACTCTCATTTTAGCCATAGACCTGTAACCCGCTGCGGAGATCGGCCACAACAACAACTTAAGCAGAACAGTCAAAATAATTATAGAAAAACCCCAATTTCCAACAAAAGAATTAATCGCAACTAACAACATAACAAGGGGCTGCGCAAGAAACCAAAACCACCCCATGTCGATTGAAAGCTCTAGATCAGGGGCCACTGACATTAAATCAGACCTTATTTTCGGACCGAAATATAACCTATGCAATACGCCGTTTTGTTGATCTTCTATATCCAAACCCCTATACACAACCCCCATAGAATAAACGCCTGCATCACCTGAGGGGGGCTGAACAAAAAGGGAAGCCTGTTGGTTAGGATCAACAATCACGGAGGTAAGAAAATATTTTTGAATGAAGCTGACCCAACCACCATACTGATCAAAATTGACCATACGATCAATCGACCTAAGCCTATAGTTTTTGTAAGGATCGTCGGGCGTGTTAAACGCCACACCCACATACGAACTACCTTCAAAAAAACCACCTCTTGAATCAAGTGGAGTGCCATCAGTTCTGTAAAGAGCAACATATGGATCTGGTGCCAAACCAGCAGATAGGTTTTGATCCACTACGTTTAAAACATAATCTTTTTCAAAAGTAAATTCTTTTGAGTGGGACCCATCATCACTAATCAATAACAATGAGTCGACTGATTGTTCTGCAACTTTATAAGCAATATTTTTATTTCCATAACCACTTCTAGCATAAAATTTAAATGAGTTCTCTGAGCCCAACAGCCTCACATTTGGAGAACCTTCACCCTGAAAGACTGGATACTTTCTGAGCTCTACACCAACAATGGAACCACTTTCTGTATCGATTGATAGTTGTATATTCTGGTTGCTAATCGTTGTGGTTGAGGCGCTGAAAACGCTATCATCCTGTGGAGCGACTCTAGAGCTAGCCGCCAACTCAGACTTTATTTTAGATTCCTCAGACCACTCATAAAATAACAGGTATGCAAACACACCAACCAAGACCAACCACAATATCCGAAAATTCACCGCTTCACCTCATCAATCCCACCTTTCGACCATGGACCACACTTAACAATTCTAAGGCTAGCCAAGTAACCCCCTTTAAAAACCCCATGAACTTCAATCGCCTCTTTGGCGTATTCAGAACAAGTTGGATGGAACCTACAGTTATGTCCTAACATCGGACTTAGATACTTTTGATAAGTATGTATTAGAAGAATGATTATCTTTTTCATTTTTGCGCTTCGAGAGCATTCAAAATGTCTTTATTCAGCTCGCTGTATGTTGCTTTGTCCGCCCCCTTTAATACTTTAATATATAAATCTTCACTTGTTGACAAAGGCTGTTGGCTAATTATAGATTTAATTCTTCTTTTAATTTTATTCCTCATCACTGCCAATGGAAAATCTTTACGCCTTACAATTATAAATCTCTTGGGGTTATCACCTTTCATTTTTTTATTAAAGAGTTTGATTGAATTAGCCAACCTAAGGCCTTATGCAGATAGGACTTTTCTACCCTTTTTTCTACGGCTCGAGAGTATTGCTCTACCAGCTTTTGTTGACATTCTAGCTCGAAAACCATGTCGTCTCTTTCGTTTTAAGTTGCTTGGCTGAAAGGTTCTTTTCATAGTAAAAATTTTTCGAAATTATATATTAAGTAATTTAGATTTTCATCAAAGAGCATATAATTTCTTATTAACAAGATATCCACAGAAAGTTCCACGACTTATTGTGTAGATATCTTGTTGGTTTTTTACTAGACTAAACAGTCAACCCTGGAGAACAATTTGGAGCTTTGGACATCACTTTCATCTGCACTTAAAAAATCACTACCCAAAGATGAATTTGATACCTGGATCAAACCACTGACTGCAAAAAAAGAAGGCAAGTTCATAAAGCTTTCAGCGCCAAATGATTTTATTTTGAATCACGTCAAAGAAAATTACCTGTCAGATATGGAGAACCATATTTCTAAAAATTCCAATTTAACCATTCATTTTAATATGATGGATAAATCAACATTTGTCGAAAAACTTGATAAATCTGAGAGTTACAATCCTGGTTTAGTGGAATCATTTACTTTTGATAATTTTGTTGAGGGCAAATCAAATCACATGGCCTTGGCTGCAGCAAAACAGGTGGCCTTAAATCCTCAGGGGGACTATAACCCATTATTTATATATGGCGGCGTTGGCTTAGGAAAAACACATTTAATGCACGCTGTTGGGAATGAGATTTTAAACTCATCACCAAGAAAGCGGATCGTATATGTTCATTCAGAAAAGTTTGTTGCTGATATGGTTAAAGCTCTTCAGCTCGGAGCAATGAGCGAATTTAAATCATTTTATAGAAATGCAGATGCTCTATTAATTGATGATATTCAGTTTTTCGCCGGGAAAGAGCAGTCACAAGAGGAGTTTTTCCACACTTTTAACACACTATTAGACAGAAACCACCAAATGATTTTGACTTGTGACAAGTATCCAAAAGAAATAGATGGCCTTGAGGAAAGATTAAAATCTAGGTTGGGATGGGGCCTGCCAGTGATTGTTGAACCACCGGAGTTAGAAACACGAGCTGCTGTTTTACTTCAAAAGTCTCATTTAATGGGCGTAGAGTTACCAAACGACTGTGCAATTTACATAGCACAAAGAATAAGATCAAACATCAGGGAGCTTGAGGGAGCCCTTAAGCGGGTTGCCGCCAATTCAAAATTTTCCAACACTAAGATTGATATAGGTTTTGTAAAAGAATCCTTAAAAGATTTGTTTGTTATTTCCGCAAAGATGGTGAGCATCGATAACATACAAAAAACCGTTGCCGAATACTATAATATTAAACTTTCTGATTTATTATCGAAAAGAAGAAGTAGGTCCATTACAAGGCCAAGACAACTTGCCATGGCATTAACTAAAGAATTAACCAGTCATAGCCTCCCTGAAATTGGCGAATCTTTCAACGGTAGAGACCACACCACCGTCATTCATGCTTGTACTAAGATTTCAGAGCTAAGAAAGGAGCTACCTTCTCTCGAGGAAGATTATAGAAACTTAACACGAACTCTAACTAATTAATGAAGGCTATTATAAGCAAAGAGTCAATTACCAAAGCCCTCTCTCTTGTTGGAGGTATTGTTGAAAAAAAACAAACATTACCAATATTGTCAAATATTCTTATAGAATTTAAGGATAGCTCTTTTAGGTTGGTAGCAACGGACCTAGAATCAGAATTAACCATTATTGGCAAGACAGATAATTGTGAAACGGAGGGTGTAACTACAGCGTCAGCTAAAAAACTTAATGATTTATGTAGACTAATTCCTGATGGAAGCAATATTGAGCTTGCCTTATCTGGTGATAAATTAAATATATCTACTAAAAATGGAAAATATTCATTAGCAACATTACCAAGCAATGAATTCCCAGTTTTTGAGACTGGGGATGCAGTAAACACAATTATCATTCAGAGCCAGGATCTCAAAGATCTAATAACGTCCACAGCATTCGCCATGGGCAACCAAGACTGGCGTCATTACCTTAATGGATTGTTTCTAAAACTTGAGGAGGGTGTATTGACCGCTGTAGCTACTGACGCACATAGGCTGGCTCTAAATTGCGTGCAGGTTAATTCTGGGGTTAACTTTTCTGGAATTATTCCAAGAAAATCTGTTAATGAAATAAACCGTTTTATTGGTGAAAATGAGGGCGATTTAAGCCTTTCTATAAATGATGCCAGCCTTACCGTTACAAGTGATAATTTAACCTTTAAAAGTAAGTTAATTGATGGTGCTTTTCCAGACTATAATCAAGTTATTCCAACTGGGGATAGTTCCTTATTGGATGTAAATGTAAAAGATTTTGCAAATTCACTTAGTAGAGTCAGCATTTTATCCAACGACAAGAATAAGGGCGTAAAGATACATTTAGTTGAAAACAACATGACTGTTAAGTCAAATAATGCTGACAATGAGCTTGCAGAGGAAACAGTTGTATCTAAGTATTCTGGTGATGAAATAGAAATAGCATTCAATGTTAATTATATTCAAGAGATTCTTAACAACCAGGTAAATGAAACATGCAATGTATTGTTCTTTGGATCAGATAAAAGCTGTCTTATACTTCCGCCAGGAAATGAATTTCCTAAATATGTTGTAATGCCCCTTCTTTTGTAGATTTGATAAAAAATATAAAATTATCTGCCTTTAGATGTTTTGATAGTGTTGAATTAGATTTTTCAAAAGGTATTAATTTTTTTTACGGTGTAAATGGTTCTGGTAAAACGTCAATATTGGAGTCAATATTTTTATGTGGTAACGCCAAATCATTCAAAACTAGTAAGGGTGACTCTCTAATTAAGGTTGGAAAAGATCGCTTTACCATTCAAGCAACTCTTTTTGAAGCAAACAAACTAATTACACTTACTAAGTCCTCTAAACAAAGAATAAGCATTAATATAAATCATGCAAAAGTTTCCGCAAAGAAGTTATTGGATTGTTTACCAATTATCTCAATAGACTCAAAGATGTTCTTTTTAGCTTCAAACTCTCCAGATTTTAGAAGG
>CEWK01132975.1_pt1 | contig 10572 bp, 10 predicted proteins | sample 531431 | NCBI WGS metagenome assembly CEWK01 (sample SAMEA2623059, study PRJEB7988) | marine metagenome | isolation source: saline water (ENVO:00002010), including
AATCAATCGTCTATCCGTCATTTCTTTTTCTTGAATCCAAAAGTTTCCAGCAGTGGCACACTTGTTATTGTGGAAGAATTTCCTATTTCGTTCTTCCTTTAATGATTATGCAGTTACTGGAGACGATAAGTTCTTGTTTTCTCGTCGGCACCAAATCGGAATGGTTTCGATTCGGTGGAGTGCTTTTGGCATGGATGACCACCTTCTTACATTCCGCACCTCTTCACAAAAAACTATCTATCAATGGAAAAGTAGATGGCGATATTAAATCCTTAATTAGGGGAAATCTGCTTAGAAGTATCGCTTGGACACTTGTTTTTTTGGTCTCATTTTGGAACTATTAGTGAATAAGAATGTGAAATCCCGAGAGTCAAAGATTTGTCCAGTTTGTGTGCGCCCTTTTGAAAATCGAAAAAAATGGAAATTACGGGGACAATGGGATCAAGTGGTATATTGTTCCGTTAAATGTCGTATGAAGGCAAAGAGGGTGAATAAGAAATGAAAGGTGTTTGGTGGATAAAGAGAGACTTTAGACTTTCGGACAATGAATGCCTAAGTATGGCTACTGAACAGTGCTCCGAGTTGTTGCCTTTCTTTTGCTGGGAACCGGAAATTATCAATCATTCTGATTATTCGGTTTTTCATCTGCAGGCACAGTGGCAAGGGTTGAATGGAATTTGTCAGAGTTTAAGAAAACGAAACTCTGGGTTGTGTGAAAAATATGGTGAGATTATCGAAGTTCTGGATGGAATCTTTCAAAAATTTAATTTCGAGGTTTTATATTCTCATCAAGAGACTGGAAATCTAGTCTCCTTTGCCCGGGACAGAAAAGTCGCTAATTGGTGCACTCAAAAAGGGGTTAAATGGATTGAAGTAAATGCGAGTTCAGTTCTGCGGGGAGGAAATGCGGACCTGCGAAGAGTGAAATTACGACAAAAGGATTATCGCTTACAAGATCCACTGCCCATCCCTTTAGATTTTCCCAAGCCGAGGCAGGATAATATTTTCAATAGAGTATCCAGCTGGAAAGAGTTAATCTCCCGTTTTTCAAAATTTGCCCGATCAGAATTTCCAGTTGCTACACAGAAGGTGAATGAATCGAATGCTTGGAAAACGGTTGAAAGCTTTCTCGAAGATCGGGCACTTGGTTATTCGGGGGGAATCTCTTCTCCCAACCTAGCTTTCACTCACGGATCTAGGTTATCCCCCCATCTAGCATGGGGTACGATTAGTCTGCGCTCGGTATTTCATGCTTTAGACAAACGAATTTCTGAAATCAAGAAATCTGAAACCCCAACAGGATGGCTAAAAAGCCTTCGTGCTTTTCAGTCTAGGTTATATTGGAGAGATCATTTTATCCAGCGATTGGAAGCTTTTCCCAAATTGGAAGTTCGCACTCTGAATCCTGCTTTTGATGAAATTGAATATGAAGAGAGCGACGAGTTGCTCGAAGCTTGGGTGAAGGGGGAAACTGGATTTCCTATGGTAGACGCCTGCATGCGCTGCCTTGCAGAAACCGGTTTTTTAAATTTTAGGATGCGGGCAATGGTGGTCAGCTTTGCTTGTTTTGGTCTACATTTATCGTGGAGAAAAATACACCAGCCATTGGCTAATATGTTTCTTGATTATGAGCCTGGTATTCACCTTTCCCAGCTACAAATGCAAGCTGGGGTGATCGGGTTCAATACCTTGCGTGTATACAGTCCGACAAAGCAATTCATGGATCAGGATCCGAATGGATATTTCGTTAAAAATTGGGTTCCAGAGTTGGCGGATCAAACCGTAGCGGAAATCGCAAAATCAGAAAAAATGAAAATCAAAGGGTATGCATCTTCAATAGTGTCATTGTCTGATCGCTCCAAACAAATGAAAGACCGAATTTACAGTATCCGAAAAAGTGCCGGAGGGAAAAAAGCCACTCAGAAAACATTGAAGGATCATGGCTCTAAAAAAACACCGTCCCGAAAAAAGAGGAAAAAAGATGACGGTCAGTTACTTCTTTTTAAAAGTTGAGAATTGGATAGTAACTGTTCATCGCAGCGCAATTTTTCCATGGTTTTAAGGCCACGAAGTAAGGAGTTTGGTATACCAGTCTGTGAGGCTACGATAGAACCAATGACGACTCCTCTGTGACAATTGTCTCCCCCTACTTTGGCATTAGAAATAACCGCCTGAGAAAAATCATCGTGGTATTTCCAAACGAAATATAAGGAGGCTAAAAAAGAATCAGGTAAATAACAGGCAGAGCTAATTTTGTCCCCAACTACAGTCCGGTCTTCAAGCTGCTCCCATTTTCGGAGTTTCTTTAACGAAACCCCGGGAAGAGAAAGATCAGACAAACTTTCACGAATTTCCGAACCACTAGATAGATGGATAAGGATTCGGGTGAGATCTGTAGCCGCTCGAAGGGATGCGGAATGGTCATGAGTAGTGCGCACCAAGGCAAGGACGCATTCCATCTGGTAAGCATTTTCGGTTTGTCCAACTGCCTCAAGTCCGGCAAGCAAAGCAGGGATCATACTTAGAGCACCTATATGGTGGTCGCTTGTGCCGCATGACAACAGGGACTTACCCGCTGAATAATGGGAGAAAAAAGACCGATGATATTCCTCGGCGTAGGTGTCGTTGTGCCAACCAGGAGTGAGCATTACCTGAACATATCTCTGCAACCAGTCCTCTACCTTGAAGTCGCCGGCTAGAATAATATGACGGTAGAGTTCGGCGGCTAATTGTAAGTTCAAAGTATTCTCACCCGCTTGCAGATTTTGATGGTAGTGAATATTGCGTCGACCCCAAAACTTTTTCTGCCCATGAAGGATGTCAGCATTAGATCCCACTGGTTTGTATTCTGATCTCCAAAGAATACTGTCAGGATGAGGGTTCTTAGGAGCTTGGTATCCAGAAATCTCTCCATAGTCATGATCGAGGGCATGGACATTGTAATACCAATGAACTGGCATCGAAACTGCGTCCGCCACTAGCGATCCAAGAAAAGCATTTTGAAAACTCACTTTTTATATTATAGGTTCCTGCATAATTTTGACAAAAGGGTCTGCTAAATTCATGCCAGATACACACTTTAATCTGTTTTATGATGAGATTTATTCATCCGGTTTGGATCCAAGTGCAAGGTTTCCAGTAAGTCGATATTCGAAGTTACGAAAAAGGCTCCTTGAGCTGGATGAAAAAAAAATCATTGGTTGGCGTAGACCTTGTTTAGCAAATGTGAATGATTTGTTGCTGGTTCATGATGAAAAATATGTTCAGAGATTTCTATCTGGTAATTTAGATGAAAGTGAGATTCGGCGTATTGGTCTTCGCCCATGGAAAGATGTAATCGTTGAGCGTACCTTACGCTTGACTGGGGGGGCATTGGACGCCTTAGAATTAGTGCTTTCTGGACATTCTATTTCAGGGAATATGGCTGGTGGAACTCATCATGCTTTCCGCAATGCAGGAGCTGGATACTGCATCTTTAATGATTTGGCAATCTGTGCAGAAAAAGCACTTCGGCACCCTGAGATTAATCGAGTTCTCATTTTAGATCTTGATGTCCACCAAGGAGATGGTACCGCAGATATTTTCAAAGATGATGATCGAGTTTTTACGGTATCCTTGCATGGAAGAAATAATTTTCCTTTTCGTAAAAAAGTAAGTAACATGGACATCGCTTTTGAAAACGATACCGAAGATGATCTGTATTTAAGAAAGCTTGAAAATGTACTGAATAAGCTGAAGGCAATACCATTCGATATAATTTTTTATCAGGCAGGAGTAGATGGACTGACTTCCGATGCCTTGGGTTTATTAAGCCTTACCCGGGAAGGTTTACGAGAGAGAAATAGACAAGTGTTGAAGTGGAGGAAAGAATTGAACCTTCCGCTACTGGTTTTCATGGGGGGAGGATACTCCCGTCCAATCGAAGGCACGGTGGACGCATTTTCAGATCTCTTTATTCAGGTAGCCAAGGAGGTGCTCGAAACAAAGGGTACCAAATGAACCATTATTGAATTCGCTTCATTTGGGAACGAAATCGATGACGTAACCTTGATAAATCCTCGTGATAATTGTCCGATTCTACCAAGTTGGAGAATTGATGAGGATCACGGTTCATGTCATAAAGTTCTTCCGAGCCATCTTTGTATTTCATGTAACTCCATTTCGGGGTCCGCATGGAAGTTCCTTTTCTATTTGGGACAAAGGATAGGGCTGGCTTGATGCTTTGCTTCTTTGGATTCTTAAGAATCGGAAGAATACTCGAACCTTGAACGGAAGAAGGCGTATTGAGGTTGAGCATAGAGCAAGCAGTCGGAAATAGGTCAACTAATTCGACGATAGAATTTGATTGTCCTGGTTTGAAACCTGGAGCTTTAATGATCAAGGGGACCCGGGTAACTTCTTCCCTGAGGTTTCCCTTTTGCCAAAAGTGGTGTTCGCCCAACAAGTAGCCATGATCGCTCGTAAAGAAAATGGCAGTTTCTTGATCCAGTCCAAGTTCCTTAAGAGCTTTTAGAATTCTCCCAACTTGCTCGTCCATAAAAGTAACGGTGGCCAGATATCCTGCCCACATCCGCTTTTGATTCACCGGGTATTGATCGATGCCAAATCTTTTTGAATTGGAATGGGAAAGTCCGAGCTTGGGTATGTCCGACCAATCTTTATCGGGAACTACAGGGAGTGATATTTTAGATAGGGGGTACTGTTTAAAGTACTGCACAGGAGCAACATTTGGGTAGTGGGGTCGAATCAGTCCAGTTGCCAAGAAAAAAGGTCTTTTCCCCGAAGCAAAACGAGTGAGAAGTTCAATGGATTTCGTGGCTGCTTTCCAGTCTGGTTGGTCACTTCCATCACCGGAGTAGTCAACGGTCACGAACATTCGGTTAGGCATCCGAGTAGATTCCCTTCCTTGAAGCTTGTGGGTGAAAATATTTAAATTAAGGCAGGCATAATTACCGGGGGTGTGAGCTTCTAATCCTGGCATATTAAATTTTTCAGACCAGCATTGAGGTACATCTTCACCATCGGCACCATCGATGATGTCTCCAGGTACGCGCATATGGAAAATCTTTCCAACTCGAGTGCTAGAAAGTCCATTATCTTGAAAGTGCTCACCCCATGTAATCTCATTCTTTCCATAGTATCTCCCTCGCATGAAGCTTGCTCTGGAGGGGGCACAGACTGTTCCTTGGCAATAGGCATGTTTAAATAATATGCCTTCTTTTGCGAGACGATCTAAGTTTGGAGTTTTGGCGATTGGATTCCCGTAACAAGAAAGGGCATCCGCCTTGAGATCATCGGATACGATAAGCAAAATATTTTTGATTTTGCCCATAAGGAGAGGCGAGCAAAAAAAGAAAAAAAAACGATTTGGATGAACTTCATCCCTTGGTCAGGTGTAAAAGACTTTTCTGCATGCTGGGTAGGGGAGAGGGAGAATGATCCTGCTCGATATGGCAATGAAGCACTCCAGCGGAATCAGCGGCTTTTAAAATTGGAATCATGGGAATCTGACCATCTCCAATTTCTTCAAAATCCTCGGGTTTTACTTTTCCAAAATTGGGACATTTGAAACCACTTCTTAAATCCTTGAGGTGAAGCTGAGAAATTCGATTTTTTAGGTAATGAATTTGAGATACTGGATCAACCCCACCGACTTTAACCCAAAAGACATCTAACTCGAAAAACATATCTGGAGAAAAAGAACGGATAAAAACATCATATCCAGTTTTGCCGCCTGACATAGGTTGAAATTCGAAAGCATGATTATGATAGGCAAGTCGAATTCCTGCTTCCTTGGCTTGTTCGGCACCCCGATTAAGAAGTTCAGCTGTTTTTTGATACGCCTCAAGATCTACTCTATTGTGGGTGTGAAGGTAAGGAACTACCAAGTCGGTAAGTTCGTTTTTATGAGCAAGTTCCAACACCTTTTCAAAACTTGGAAGTTTTTTTGGGTCAGGGTTCAAGAGCGAGTCCCATTGAAAGTGACTAGAGTTGACCTGCATTCCTTTTTCCTTGGCCCGATTGATCATATCCAGCGATTTGCTAGAAGGGAAATCATAAGGTTCGACTTGCTTATATCCCATCTTGGCAACCTTATCAATAGTCTGCTTTAAATTCTCGTTTATCGGTTTTCGGAGGGAATAGAGCTGAATGCCGATATTATTGAGGTAATCGGGTTGAGGTTTTGCAGCGATTGAAGGAATAACGAAAAGCATTCCCGTCGACTGTTGAATGAAAGATCTACGATTCATACTTATGAGCCTATTCTATTAAAAAAAAGAAAGGCAAGTTAGGAATCTATTTTTTTACAACCTTTTTGGGCATCCGAAATAAGCCAATCCAGACTTGCTTTACAACTGCCCAAGAAAAAAGAAAGAGATGCAGGCAAGTCGGAAGGGCTGCGGATACCCCCATAATAAATCCAAAATAAATATTTTTTACATTTTCTTTTCCAGTTGGATCTTGCATGGCTTGCACCGCTCTGTAGGTGTATTTCGAACTTCTTTCTGAAAGTTCTTCCGGTGCTTGTTCCCAAAGGCTTATTAGCCAACCTCCGAAGCTAAAAACAAAGAGAACCCAAAGGGTAGCTAAAACTGCAATCAATAAATCAAGGGAAAGGTGAAAGACATATTCTACAGTTTTTCTTGATTCCAATGCTCGTCGAATGATCCATATAGTGATGAAGAAAGAAAGGCTGTCAAATAAGGCACCAAGAAAGCCAACTGGAATTTGAAGCTTAATATAGTGGGACGCTTCATGGGTCTGCATATGGTATGGAAAGGCCGTAAAAATTGCCCACCAATAACAGCTAATGTTTAAGAAAATGAAAAAGGAGAAGAGAATGGGGAAGAAAATAAAAAGTTTCCCTCGCCGTCGTTCATAAAGACCCAGAACTCGATGGAGTGATTGTCTCCATGTCTGTATGATTTCATGCATAAATCCAATTTTTGTTATTGAAGATAATCAAAGAATGAAGGGATTCTCATTTTGAGCTTTGCAGAGTGGATGAATCTAATCATCTTGTATAGCCTCTAATTCCAATGATGATATCAGTGAGAAGAAAAAAAATCCTTTTGTTTTTAATTCCATTTGGAATCTTTTTTATCCTCAGTTTTGCATATTTAAATTTAGACAAATATGTGGAAGCAGAAATTATTAAGTTTGCAGAGGAAAGCGAAGTAAATCTTAAGTCCTTTGAGCTGGATCATTTAAATCCTGATGGTATTTATTCGGAGCGAATTTCACTGGATTTTATGGTAATGGAGGCTTTGAGGGTTGGGATTAAAGTAGCAAAAGTTTCCAAGCCGCAATGGTGGGAATATTTTTTTCCTGACAAACGATTAAAGGCAGAAATAAATCAAATTGATTTGGAAAGTGAAGCGGGTGGGGTGAAAGTCGATCGTGTAAACCTAGTTTATTCTAGGGAAGACTTAGGTTTAGATCTTAAGGCTTTGAGTGTTGATGGTTTGAAGTTGCATGTGAATGGGGTGAAGTTGAATTCCTTACTTTCATCGAGAGATCCTAAAAACTTGGATGTTAATCAAACGAGTTCAAGCATTGGCTTTCTGCGTGAAAGTTTGAATTTCCCAATAGTGAAACACTTGAGGTTTCGTAAATCAGAGCTTTCGGCATCATGGGGTGAGAAAATCATAAAATTTGACTTCAATGCAAGTGCAAAACTGATTCAAGATTTTTCCAACTTTCAACTGGATGGATTCCTAGAGGGAATGCCGGTCAGGAGTGATCTTACTCTTGCTCAGGATGGAGAAGTTTTGCACATCACTTCTAAACTCGAGGTCTCTGATTTTTCAAAAAGCAGGGTTATACTCGAAGAACTTAAAGATTTGGCTTTTATCAGTGATCATGACTTGGCATTCGATTCTGGAAGCTTAGTAGTACGAAAAAGTGGAACTCTTCAACGAGAGGACCGATCTGATCAGAGCCAACTTCTTGAATCCCTTTTTGTAGAAATGAATGGAAGCGACATGAGATGGGAATGGGGAAATAAATTTGGAGAGATTACAAAGTTTATGGCTTTTTTGTCTGGTTTTTCAGGTGGGGAACCAGAATCAATCAATGCATATGCTAATTTTAATTGGAATGATCAGTTCGAAGGTGTGGGTGCACGGGCCCAGCGACGCTTTTTGAAGCCAAAAGAAGGAGAGAGTCAGAAACTCGCAATCAGTGCGAGTATGTGGGAACTGAATGGGAGTAAAGCTCTTCCCTTTAAAGTCAGGAATCTCTCCGTCCCCTTTTTCGAGATCGAACATAATGCCAGCATCGAAGAAGCACTGAGGAAAGAGCACGAAGTTAGGTTCAATCAGGTTACTTGGAATTTAGATGAGTTAAAATTAGAAACTGGAACGGTAATTTTGAAAGCCTTGGATGGTTTATCAAAGTGGAAAGTAAGAATTCCACCACTGGTTGCTCACATGCCGAGCAGGCAACTTACATTCTCAGGTTTTTCATATGAAGGAATCCTTGATGTCGAAAAATTTCCTCAAGTCCAAGAAATACAAAGTGTGCGAATTGAAGAGCTTCTTCTTGGAGATGATTTTAGAATGGAAGATATTCTTCTATCTTTCTGCTTATCTCGTGAAAAAGAGTTAGAAATTAAAAAACTGGAATTATCGCTGGACAATTTTCATTTGAGCATGAACCCGGCAAATCTTTTTTTAGGCTCTTGTTTTGATTCGGAGAGAAACGCAACCTTCTTCGTTGATTTCAAGGGGAGCAACATCTCCATGCAGAAGGAAAATTATAAAATAGAAGTGCAGAATATAAATGGGGGAGTACAGCTTGATTCCCTTGATCCTTTTGAGACAGAAGGAAATCAAAAACTTGCTTTTGAGCAAATTCAATTCGGGGATCTTGAGTTTAAAGATGGGAATCTCAGCTTTGCTATCCGTAACGGATCAGATATCGAAGTTGAAAAACTTTCCATGAATGGTTTTGGTGGGTTGGTTGGATTAGGAGAAAGCACCTATTCTCTGGATCCTGCCATAAGCCGTCTTCTTCTAGATTTTGATCAAGTAAGTGGTCAGAAGTTAGCCAATCTCTTCAAAGATCTGGACCTTCGAATTGATGGCAATTTTAGTGGAGAAATTCCTATTGCTCCATCTCAGGATAACCTTTGGGATTTTGTGGGAGGATTCTTGAAATTAATTGAAGGGGGAGTTGGCTATTACAGTTGGGATTCCAATGGATTATTGACTGATACCATGGACGAAGACGACCTACTTTACGGCCAAACTGAGTTAGCTGAAGAAGCTCTTAAGCAACTCGGGCTGGAATCGATGATGTTAAATTTTATAGTCTTGGATGGAAAACGGGAAATTATTGGTGATATTAGAGGAAAGGCAGAAGTTGAAGGAAAAACCGTTAATCTGAAATATAAGCCAAGAATAGTTGGGAACCTGCAAGAAATCCTCGATGCCATTGACTTACTTAAATTACAAGTTAATCAATAGTCACAAAACATCATTGCTAAATTTTTTCGTTTGTTTTCATTTATTATATGGTTTTTCCCAAAATACTACTTTTTACCTTTCTAGCCTTTGGTTTGGCTGGATGTTTTACTCTAAAGACGGAACACCACATAACATTGGATCACAATATCACAATCAAAGTCGAAAAAGAAGTAAATGACTTTGTTGATGACCTCTATGGAGAGTAAGGCTAGATCAACTATCAATTCTACTATGAAAAAAATAAACCATATTTGTTTAGCGTTCCTTAGTATTTTAACTTTCAGCTCTTTAGTACATGCTGACTACAAGGAGAGAATGAAGGAGCGTTTACCAAAAATCATTGAGGCTAAAGGTACTGGTCTTATCGGTGAAGGGGTAGATGGCTTTCTTCATCTAAGAGGGAAAAAAGGAAAGACGGTGGTCCAGTTAGTTGCCGTTGAGAACGAAGATAGAAAAGAGTTTTTTAAGGCGGCTTCCACAAAAACGGGTAGTACGACTCAAGATGTTGCCCAGAAATTTTCTCAGGTTATGAAGTCACGAGACGAAAAAGGTTTTTGGCAAAAGAACTTAAAGGGCTCTTGGGTTCAGAAATGAATCAATTGGGCTCGGTTTATACTCCGACCCTTTTTATTCTTTGCCTACTTTTTTTTTCCTCGTGCGTGGAAAGAAAAAAACAACAAGTTTCTTGGGGAGTTGGGCAAGGGATTGCAACGGAGCAGGAAAGTGAAAATTTGAATGCACACATCCTTTTACTTGAAAGACAAAGGAATATGTTGCAATACGAACTGCAATGGCTTGGGGCTCGTGCAAAGGTAGCTCGAGCTGAGACGGAACTGAACCTTGCTCTTTTAGCGGAAAAGAGACTTATGGCGGAAATCAATAGATTTTCTCATAAAAATCAGGGCTTTGCTAGCTCCGATGAATTTCGTTCTAAGCAATACCAAATTTATTGGGACGCAAAACTCAAAACAAGAGGGAAGGAAGTTATTAAAGCAAGGGCAAAAGTAAATTTATTTACCAGAGAACTGAATGAAGTCCGTTTTGAAATCTCAAAAAACGGATTCTCATCTCCCGCTAAGAGGCTTGTGAAATGAGATCTTTC
>CEWK01025785.1_pt1 | contig 10519 bp, 13 predicted proteins | sample 531431 | NCBI WGS metagenome assembly CEWK01 (sample SAMEA2623059, study PRJEB7988) | marine metagenome | isolation source: saline water (ENVO:00002010), including
TGTGAAAGTAGATGATATGTTTCTTGATGTCAGTGTAAATCAAGCGACAACACTTACTTTGCCAAAATCACCACCCATAGGTACAAATTTAATAATTAAAGATAGTAGTGGTAGTGCAAATACGCACAACATAACTATTACTGCAAACACTGGTAATACTATTGAGGGGTCAGCAAATAAAGTAATAAACACAAACTATGGAGTGTTAAGCATTATTTATGATGGCACAAACAAGTGGCTCACTTTTTAAAGTAGTCAATATACCTAAAGCCAAAGTACCAGAAATATTTTGGATTATAAAAAAAGATTTAACTAACATTTTAGTAAAAGCTGAAAATGGTTATGGTGTTGATGATGTCTATAAAGAACTTGTCAATAACGATATGCAATTATGGTTAGTTTATGACAGTGAAGAAAAAAAGGTAAAAGGTTTTATTATTAGTGAGGTTATAGAAAGACCTCAATTTAAAATAGGGTCAGTTTTTGTAATGACTGGCACTGAACGTAAAAAATGGCAATATGTTGCAATGCACAATCTTATGGAATGGGCAAAACAAAATGGTTGCTATAAAGCTATTTGCTACTCAAGAAAAGGGTGGGCAAAAGTGTTTAAGGCTTATGGGTTTAAAGATACTCACTTAGCCTTAGAAATTAATTTAACAAACAAAGAGGATAAATAATATGAGTTTAGGTGGCAGTCGTTCTAGGTCGAGTGAATCTAGCAGTGGTTCAAGTGAGGTAAAACCTTACGCACCCACTGAACCCTATATTGATGAAATATTAAAGGGTGCAAAAAGTGAATTTGATAAAGGTAATAAATCTTATTTAGGTGGTTACGATTATACCAATCTTTATACAGACCCAACAAAAGATATGCTTACTATGGAAGATATGGGTGGTGATTTGTATAAAAACTACTCACCAGATGCCATGAAAGATTTATCAAGCACCTATAATTCATACCTAGCAGGAAGTCCAACTGGTGCAGGTGGTAGTTATTTAAGTAACTTTATGAGAACTGGTAACACTGGTACTAGCCTAGATGACTTTAATGCAGGTAGAGGTGCAAATGCCTATACTATGATGAGTGCTGATGGCGGTAAGTCTTATCTTGATGATTTCTTGTCTAGCACTACTGACCAAATAACCAATCGAATTGGCTCTGAGTTTGCAGGTATGGGTAGATATGGTGGTAGTGGTGCTTATGCTAATGCAGTAGGCTCTGGTGTATCTGATGCAGTATTACCATACATGGTTGAACTTGCTGAAAACGAAAGAGCAAGACAATTTACTGGCAACCAAGATTATATTCAAAATATGTATAATGCAGGTAGCGAACTTGCAGGTCTTGGTCTTGATGCAGGTACAAACATGAACAATACAGAGGCTAATTTGTTAATGAACTCTGGTGCATTTAATCGTGATTTGTATGACTTAGCGAGTGATTCATTAGCTGACTCTTATGGTTATGCAGGTATGGATAATGCAAGGCGAGATGCAATGAATGAAATGGATATGTCTAAGGCTATCTATGACCAAGACGCATACAATCAAAGACTTATGGATTTTGCAGACTTAATTGGTGATTATGCATTTGGTTTCCCAACAAAACTTACAAGTGGTACGTCTAAAGGTAAATCTAGTTCGTTTGGATTTGGAATAGGATAAATCTATGGATTTTGTAACAATGATGGCAACGCACCTATTTGGCAAAAAAGGTACTCAAATGAATCCTAATGGTCAAACTACTGGTGCAACAAAAGGTATATTAAATGATGATGTTAAAGCAGGTAGGCAGTATATCAATTCTGCACCTGCTATACGTTTAAATAGTCAAATTGCTGAAATAAGTGGTGTGCCTATGTCTGCACCAAAATTTGGTGGTCTAAGAAATAGACTCGCAGATAACAGAGCAAGACAACTTGGTTTATTGCGAAATAAAAGATTGAAAGGATTATTAACATAATGGCAACTCATAATAAATATAGTTTTGGTGGATTGTTAGCTGACAACATTTACGCAAACAACAAAATGAAAAAAGAACAAATTGATAAAGGATTGTTAGGCGAGGGTTATCAATATGATATTGATGGCAAAAGTTATGGCTTTGATGAAAAAATGCCAAGAGGGTTTGCAACACAACAAAATCTTTTAAATGACCCTAGATATTTACAAGCAGTTGCAAAAAATCAAAATGTAATGAACGCAATTAATAATCCAACACCACAAAATATACAACAAAGAGTAAATGCCTATTCAACAGTTACAGATGACAATATGCAGTACCCTGCTGAAGTTCTTGCAGAACCCAAAAAAGTTAATATGTTGCAAGAGTATTTGTTTGGCAACCCTTACGGATACCAACCAACTGTTGACCAAAAAAAATTAGTTTATAAAGCTAGTAAAAATTTAACTACTGCTGAAAAATTATTTTTTGAGGCTAACCCAGAGAAATTTCAAGAATATGTAATGAAGTTTGGGGATTTTGCACCTCAAGAAACTGGCACTACTGCTGATGGATTAACAAACACTGGTCAAAAAACAGCAGAGTATTTTGGTTTGGGAGACCCTAACAGTAAATATGCGGTAATGTATGGTGGCGAATCTGCAAAATTTGACCCAAAAGCAAATTATAAAGGCACTACTGCTGAAAGTAGAATGACTCCAGATGGTAGAGAAAGGTCTTATGCACAAATGATATTTGACATAAACCAAAATAAAGATGCAAACTTTAGTAATATAAATGCAGAACAAACACAATTAGGTAAGCAAGGCAATAGGCAAGTTCAATATGCTACTTATGATAATGAGGGTAATGTTACATGGTCAGACCCAGAAACATTTTTCTATAATCCTGCACAACAGCAAATTGATAAGGATTTTGGTACAAAAGTTTATAACAAGTGGGCAATACAAGGTGGTTACGCAAGTGAAGTTGCCAACATACAAAATTTTAATGAAGTTGAACAACTATTAAATGACCCTAGAGCTACTACATCTGGTTTAGCCTATGAACTAACACCAGAAAAAATTACAAGACTCTATGAAAGTGGTTATAGCCCAACAGTAAATGAAGAAACTGGCAAAAGATATGAAGTCAATAATGCTTTAGATTTAGTAAGGGCAGTTGTATTTCAATCTTTAAAGAAAACTCTTGGTGGTCAGTTTACAGAACGAGAGGCAGAAAGATTAGTAGAGGCAACTTATAATCCTAGTTTACCACCAGAGGTAAACTTAAAACGTATCATGGCACTTAAAAGTAAAATGATAGAAACTTTTAGGTCTCAACAAAGGGCAGTTCAATATTACGAAAAAAACAATGGTACTCTATATGGGTATGACACAACTGTTAGTGGTATTGATTTAGGAAACTTAAGTGAAGAAAGTATAACTGATTTTGTGGATAGAGTTGCTATGGAAACCTTTAGTGCAGACGATTATGCAAGTATGAGTGATAAAGAGGCAAGTGATTACTATACTAATAAAGCCTCTGTATTAGAACGACAATTTATGGCAACAATTTTTAATATAAAGGATTAACATGGCAACACTGACAAGAAAAACAGATACCACTAGCGACATACCAGTCATAACAATAGATGGTGGCAACAGAAACACTGATACTTTAAGTGATGGCAAACCATTAGACGCATTTGATAGAGGTTTTTTAGATTACGCAAGTTCAACAGCTAAAAACTTTTTGCCAAGTGGCGGTAGATTTTTAGGTTCTATGTGGGATATGGTTTCTCAACCAGTTACCACTGCAAAAAACATTGGTGCATTAGGCTCTAGTGTTATTAATCTTGTAAGAGATGGCGAACAAGGAAATGAACAACTTGCTAGAGATGTAGGGCAATTTTTTGCAGATAGATATGGTGGGTTTGAGAATGTGGCACAAACATTAAGAGATGACCCAGTGGGGTTTCTTGCAGACGCAAGTATGATTTTAACTGGCGGTGCTAGTATAAGTGCTAGAGTTCCCACTGCTATGGCAGGTGCGGTTGCTAAAAATATTAATAAAGTTGCAAAAAAAATAGACCCAATCAATGTTACCACAAAAGTTACTGCTTTAGGTTTGAAAAAAGGTGCTAATTTAGTTGGTGAAGTGGTTGGTTCTACAACTGGCATAGGTTCAAAAGCCCTAACAACTGCATATATAACTGGTTATACTGGCGATAACGCATTGGCATTTACCTCACACATGAGAGGTGGTGTTGATAAATTAGATGAAACTTTAGGTAAAGCCCAAACTTTAATAGATGATTTAAAGACAAGCAATAAAGAAGTTTATATAGCAGGTAAAAATAAAATGAACCTTGCTGATACACCCATTGACCCAAACATAGTTAATAAAATCTTAATGGATTTTAAACAGTCTAAAACATTTAATGGTGCATTAGAGTTATCAAAAGAGGCTAGAGCAAAATTAAAAAGAGTTGAGGAACTTGTTGCAGAATTTAACATGAACACTGGATTGCACAATGCTAGAGGTTTAGATTTTTTAAAAAAACAAATAGATAATGAATATCCAACTGGCATAAATCAAGGTGATGCAACTGTTGTTATTTCAGAGATAAGACGTAAAGTAAAAGAGGCGGTGGTTAATACAGTGCCAGAATATGCAGATGTGATGAAAACTTATGAAGATGCAATTACATTAAGTAAAGACTTAGAAAAAGGTCTTGGATTACAAGCAAATGCCTCTGCACAATTAACTTTAAACAAATTAAATCAAAGCATAAAAAATAATAGTGCCTCACAATTTGGAAATAAACAAAAACAATTAGGTATTTTAGATGATACTGGTGAATTAACTGCAATGCTATCTGGTGATGCTTTAAATACTTTTCAACCTAGAGGCTTACAAGGTTTGTCAGCAGGTGGTGGTCTTGCATTATTAGGTACTGGAAATCCACTAGCAGGTGCAGGTTTACTAGCTGTAAGTTCACCTAGATTAATGGGTGAGGCAAGTTATTTAGCAGGTCAAACAGCAGGTGCAGTAGCACCATTTATGAATCCTGCTATTAAAACTGCAACTGGGCTTACTCTTGCAGGTGATTATTCAACACCTTATAACAATATGGGTACGTTTAAACTTGAACGTAAAGGATTGTTAGACTAATGAGCATAACCGCATGGAGTACAACAGCTAGTCAAAATGGTAACAGATTAGTTTCTGGTAATTTTTTAGAAAACCAAGCACCTAGTACAGTAAATGATGCAGGTCGTTCTGTTATGGCTCAAATAAGGTCATGGGCAAACAATATAGAATGGTTTGAATTTGGCACTGGTTCTAATACTGTTTCATATACAAGAGTATCAGCAACGTCTTTAACTATGCCAATAGATGTAGTTGATGAGTTCCATGTCAACAGACGAGTTAAAATTATAGATGGTCAAGGTGCAACATTATATGGCAGAGTTACCAGTAGTGCATATAACAGTCCAAATACTGCATTATCTTTTGAATTTGACAGTGGGTCTTTAGGCTCTGGTAATCCAACGTCAGTTTCTTATGGAATTATATCAGCTACAAATACATCTTTACCAAGTGTTGTGCCAACTGGCACAATATTAATGACTGGCGGTGCATCTGCTGACTCTGGATATTTTATTTGTGATGGTACTGCTTATTCAAGGACTACATACTCTGCTTTGTTTACTAAAATAGGCACTGCTTTTGGTGTAGGTGATGGTTCTTCAACTTTTAATATTCCAAACTTACAAGCAAAGTTCCCATTAGGTAAATCTGGTTCACATGGTCTAGGTACAACTGGCGGTGCATTTGCACAAACACCAAGCGGTACTGTATCGCAACCAACTTTTACTGGTAATGCGGTAACACCATCTGGTTCAGTTAGTGTTTCGGTTGCTAATCACACTTTAACAACTTCTCAAATACCTGCACACAATCACCTTATTACTCATGCAGGTGGTGGTATTAGTGCAAACTATTTTCACCCTACTTATGGTGCATCTATTCCTTTTGGTGATAACAATACTTCAATAGCAACAAACCCTTTTTATCAATATCCAAGTGCTTGTATGTCTGATACTGGTGGTGGACAAGCACACAATCATAGTGGCTCTGGTTCTTTTAGTGGTAATTCATTAACACCCAGTGGTTCAATATCAACACCAAACTTTAGTGGGTCATCTTTAGATACAACAAACCCTTATGTTGCTATTAACTATCAAATTAAATTTTAGGAATAAATCATGGGAATAGAAAAATATAGAACAACCGCCTCATTGAATGGCAATGTACTAGACACTGGTAACTTTCAAGAGCAACAAAGTCCATCAACAATTAATGATGGTGCAAGAGAGTTAATTCGTAACATTAAACAATGGTATCTTGAGGCAGAATGGATAGAAGTAGGTAATGGTGAAATTGCAACAACATATACTAGAGTTAATGGAACGCAAGTAACCATAGCCTCTAACGTAACATCACAATATACAGTAGGTCGTAGAGTCAAATTAGTTGATGGAACTGGCACAACTTTATATGGACAAATAACAACAGTTGCATTTAACAGTCCAAATACAACTATAACAATGTCATTTGATGGTGGTGGGTCTATTGGTTCTGGCACAATAACAAGTTTAAAGTTGGGCATTGTCAATCCTGCAAACACATCTATACCTGCAACCTCACCAACTGGCTCTATTGTTATGTGGTCTGGTGCATCTATTATTGATGGTTATTTATTTTGTGATGGTTCTTTAAAAAATAAAACTGATTACCCAGACTTATTTGCAGTTTTAGGAAATACTTATGGCACACAAACTGCTAGTCAATTTTATTTACCTAACCTGCAAGATAAATTTGTAATAGGTAAAGGCTCAACATATTCTACTTTAGGTGGAACTGGTGGGTCTGCAACTGTAACACCATCTGGTTCAATATCAGCACCAACATTTTCTGGTTCATCTAGCAGTGTTTCTGGCTCAATTTCTATATCTGGCACAACTGGTTCACACACACTAACACTAGCACAAATACCTAGCCACTCGCACTTTACATCAAGTAGCGGTAATGGTTTTCCTAATACAGTTCAAGCAAATGGTTCATTAACCATGACCAGTCTTTCAAATGGTGGTGCAGGAAACAATGACTACAACCTTTTTGGTGTAAGTGGACAAGCTGACCAATCACCATCACAGTTAGTTGGTGGTGGGGGTGGACACTCACATAGTTTTTCTACATCTGCATCTATAAGTGGCGGTACAACAACTGCATCTGGTTCTGTATCTGCACCAAATTTTACTGGCAATAGTGCCTCAATCATTAACCCACATATAGCAATGAACTATATTATTAAGACTTAACATGACAACAAAAAAAATATTAGAAAAGCTAGACCACATTGAGCATGATGTTCACGAACTTAAAACAAGTCAAAAATTAATGGAAAAAGATTTATTTCACTTAAAATCTAATCATCTTTTTCACATTGAAAAATCTACCAATTTGTTGTGGAAGTGGTCTTTGTGTATAGGTATTTTAATAATTTTAATGTTTGTAGATGAGGCACAACATATAATTTACGATATTATATTGAAGTAAAATAATAACTCACAATTATAACATAATAAAAAGCAACTACTGATAATATTGATAAGAATCTTTTTGGGTTCATGGTGTTTTTATACACCTAATTTATTTTTTATTTTTAAATATTTAATGACATTTTGACAGAGACAATCGCACAAAAAGGATTGTGGGCAGAGAGTATTGCTAAAGCACATTTCTGTACGCAAAAAAATTGCATAGTATTTGAACCCATTGGTGGAGTCGGTTTATGTGATTTAATAGTTTTGAACACTAAGACTGGCAACATAGAAAAGTATGATGTCAAATATGGTGGGCAAAGGTTTCTCTACAATAGAGGAAATAAAAATGGAAATGGTGGTTTACGTTTAATCCATAGAGTTCCAAGTGAAAAGCAAAAAAAATTAAACATTAAATTAATTTACGTTATGGCAGATGGCACTATTAGAAAGCCAAAATCTGAATCAAAGGGTAAGGGGTTAGGGTAACTATGCAAAATGAAGAACTTATATTGGTAGAAACACCAATAAAATACTTAGATTGGAACTATCCATATTTTACAGTTAAAGAAATGGTATGTCAGCACACTGGCTATCTAGGTTTTAATGAAAGATTTATGGACAGTTTGGTTACATTAAGAGAAAAGTGTGGTTTTGGGTTTCCAGTAAATAGTTATTATCGTCATGCAGATTATATAAACATTGAAAACTCTCACCCCATAGAACGTAAAAAACTTGAGGCTAGTAATGGTAAAAAAGCAGGTAGTCATGCCAGTGGCAAAGCTATTGATATTGGTGTTGATAGAGAAAGAGCCTACATAGTTTTACGCACTGCTATGGACATGGGTATCTTTAGTGGCATTGGCATAAACCAGAAAGGCAATAGTAGATTTATACATCTTGACACTTGCAATGCGTCAGATGGCTTTACTAGACCAACAATATGGAGTTACTAAACATTTGGGCAGTAACAGTATTACTGACTTTTAGTAATTCACCAAGTTACGAATCTCATTATCAAGCAGTTACATTTAACAATGAGGCATCATGCAAAGAATTTTTGCACCATAACCGCATAGAACTAAAACATGACTTAATTCATGTATTTGAACAACAAAAAGAACACTTAATAAAAGTACAATTTAAGTGCGATATTATAAAAGGTGAAACAGTATGAATCCATTAATGTTTATAAAACCACTCTTGGGTGTTGCAAAACCACTCTTGGGTTTAGGTGGTGGCTTGTTAAACAATTCAGTTACAAAATTAATCGCTGATAAAACTGTCGGTGCAATTCAGCACAAAATGGACAAGGACAAAATTATTAGAGCCAAAGAAATTGAGGGTGCTACTAAAATTGACGTAGCACATATTAATGCACAAAAAGACTCCATAAAAGATGAATTGGTTGTTTGTACGTTTTTAGGTTTGCTCATCTGCCACTTTATTCCTTTTACGCAACCGCACATGGAAAAAGGTTGGGCAATTTTGCAATCTGCTGACCCAATGTTTTGGATTATGATTTCTATTGTGGTTAGTGCCAGTATGGGTGTAACTGGTCTTAACAAAATTATTTCAAAGAAGAAGTAATTGAGTCCCAGACGAACTAAATACCACCCATATAGCAAAAAGTTTCCTGCAACAGATGTTATGGGTATCTGCCCTATCTGTAAAAAAGAAGTTTTTAGAGGTGATGGTTTTGTAGTAGAAGAAAAAATGTTTCCTACAATAGAAAAAATTTATATACATCATTCTCGTTATGATGATTGTTTAGCAATACATTTTGCAACTCAAAGAGATGAACGAGAAAAAGAACGTAAAAAAGATTTAGGATTCCCAGAGAACCCATTAGACAACTTTATAAAAAAGTATAAAAAATCAAAATAATAAATTATCTTTAAAATCGTCAATATTTATCTTTTCAATCGCACCATCATTAACATGAATATAACTATCCTTTGTTGTATTCATATCTGTATGACCCAAATAACGAGCAATATTAAACTCTGTATGCACATTGTACTTTGCCCACTGGGTTGCAATCCAAGACCTAAAGAAATGAAATGCTAATCCTTTAGGCAACGCATACTCACCATACATCATATCTGCTAACCTAGATGCACCAGTCGGTGCTTTATAATAACAAGCAGTGCCATTCTTAGTTCTTGAACCAATCTTAAATCCATTCAACATTGGAAACATAATACCCTCTGGGTTATCTATAAGTGGGTTCATCTTCATTGTATCAATATACTCTTTCAACTTTTTTGCTAATCCCAATCCTATGGGTACAGTTCGATAATCACTTTGCTCAGATTTAGTAAATTCAACACGCAAACCATTCCTATCTATTTGCCCACAAATTGTTAAATAACTTTGCCCATTGTGGCTAAAAGTAAAATCTTTGTGCCTTAATCCAAACAACTCTGAACGTCTTACCCCAGTGTTAGCCAACACATAAATCAGCATATACCAAATATAATCGCTATCTTTAATTTCATTAAAAAATTTACGCATTTTTGCTATTGACCACTCACTCATTAATATTTTTAAAGTCAGTTTACGTTCTCGTCTTGAGACTTGAAAGTAACCATTTCTTATAATGTCAGTGTTTTGTCTGTAATCATTCACCACGTTATTTTGTAAGCCATAATGTACTTGGGCATAAGCAACAACCCTTGCCAGTTGATTAAAATATTTTATATTTACACCTGCCGTTGATTTACTGGCAACAGATGTAATTTGTTTTCTAAATCTATCACAATGCCTAAGAGTCCACATACTCATAGGTGTGGTATATAATTCTTCTCTATCAGACTCACAAACTTTAATTATTTTCTCAAGTATATTAATACGTTCTATTGCCTTACTCTTTTTAATATACTTGTTCACCATAATGTCATGTTGTATCTCTTGTATAATTTTATTTACAATAGCAGGGCAACTTACTGTTTTATTCTTC
>CEWK01052594.1_pt1 | contig 10499 bp, 5 predicted proteins | sample 531431 | NCBI WGS metagenome assembly CEWK01 (sample SAMEA2623059, study PRJEB7988) | marine metagenome | isolation source: saline water (ENVO:00002010), including
AGGTGCAGTTAAACTAAACTGTGAAAACAATACTCATGGTCAAACCCTAATGGGTCAACCACACTCTGCTGGTGATAGTGGTTTCTTCCAGTTACCTTTAGATGGTGGTTCTGCAAGGGCAACTCCAAACGTATTGTTGAGTGGTGCAAAAACTATTGCTGGTGTTCAAGCACTATCTGGTGCTGGTGCAGTATCACTGAATACATTACATACACAGTTGACAACAACTGGTGCTCAAGCACAAACACTTGCAAATGGTGTAAACGGACAAATTAAAATAATCACAATGGTTGCAGATGGTGGTGATGGTACTCTAACCCCAGCAACTTTTGCAAATGGTTCAACTATTACATTCAATGATGTTGGTGATAGTGTATTATTAATTTATAACACAACTGGTGGTTGGGCTCTAGTTTCAAATACTGGATGTACGATTGCTTAATAAGGAGTAGTCAATGGCTATTGATACATTAGGAGCAAACGCTCTCGCAAGTAACTCTGTAACTTCTGCAAAAATTGTTGATGGAGCAGTAGTTGCCGCTGATGTTGCTGATGGTTCAGTAACAACTGCAAAGTTAGGAGCAGATGCCGTAACAGCTGCAAAACTCGCTGATAATGCTGTAGTAACTGCAAATATTACTGATAATAATATAACTGTTGGAAAACTTGCAACTTCTGGAACACTCCCAGCATTAAATGGTTCTGCGATAACTCACACTGGTGGTCTAAAATCTATTCAAGTATTTACCTCAAGTGGAACATATACAAAACCAGCTGGAATCAGAACAGTGAAAGTCACTGTTACTGGTGGTGGGGGTCAAGGTGGTGGTTATGGTGCTAGTAACGATTTTGGTGCTGGTGGCGGTGCTGGTGGAACTGCGATTGAAGTTATAGATATTTCTGGTGTATCAACTGTTGCTGTAACAGTTGGTGCTGGAGGTACTGGAGGAGGTGCTGGTGCTGATGGTAATGCTGGTGGCGGTTCTTCTTTTGGTTCTTATTGCACTGGAAATGGTGGTGCTGGTGGTAGACATGGAAATCGTGGTGATACTTATGGTGGTGCTGGTGGCTCTGCAACTGGTGGAGATATAAATCTTGAAGGTGGTTCTGGAAATAATGGAATTGATAACATGGTAACTAATGGTACTGATTATCGTCCTACTTGGGGTATAGGTGGTGCATCTTTTTGGGGTGGTGGCGGTAGAGGTGGCGTTTTTAATATTACCCCTGCTACTGGAAAAGCATTTGGTTCTGGTGGTGGTGGTGGAGCTGCTGCTTCAACCACTGCCGGAGCAAACGGAAAAGCTGGTGTTGTTTACGTTGAGGAGTTCGCATAATGAAAGCTGCAGTTCAAAACGGAGTAGTTGTAGATACTCATCCAGAAAATGGATATGAGTGTCATCCTTCAATCACATGGGTAGATTGTGATGATAAGGTAAAACATGGTTGGACTTATGATGGTAAATCATTTAAGACTAATGAGGTTGCACTTACATCAGAAGAAGAGTTAGATAGACTACGAGCAAAAAGAAATGTTTTTTTAATAGAAACAGATTGGATGAGTCTACCAGATGCACCAACGATGTCTAATGCATGGAAAAAATATCGTCAAGAACTTCGTGACATAACTAAAACATACAAAACATTAGATGAAGTAAAGTGGCCCACTAAACCATCTTAACAGTTAAAGATGCATAATAAATAAGATTATAGGAAAAAACAATGGCAGCAATAATCACAGAAAAATTTAGACAGTCAAACGCAGATGCATTTTCTGCTGACATTGCGTCTAGTAAATACTATATGTTCGTAGGTAAATCACAACCTTGGACTTCAGAGGGTGCGACTTCAGATAGTGCTCCTCCAACACCAGTAGATAGTGTCGCACCAGAATCATATTACTGGGATGATATGTTGGCTGCAAAATTAATCTCTTCAAAATCATTTGTAATACCTCGCAGAGATTGGTCAGCATCATCTGCATTTGATATGTACAGACATGATATCGGTGGAGTGTCTACTGGAAACTATGGAACAACTAAAACTACGAGTTCAAGTGGTGCGACTAATCTATTTGATTCAACATTTTATTTTAAAACTTCCACACACAATGTTTATAAAGTCCTTTATAATGCTGACCCATTACAAACTGGTGCAAGTAATATAGGTGGTTCTGAACCTACCAATACAGGCAACGCACCCTTTTTTAGTGGTAGTTATCTTTTAAAATATATGTATACCATGTCAACAACAGAAGTTGTTAATTACTTGACAACTGACTTTATGCCTGTTAAAGTAAATGCAAACTCAGCTGCAAATAGGGGGGTGTATGTATTCATGGTGACATCTGGTGGTTCATCATATCCAAATGGAACATATTATACTAAACTTAAAGGTGATGGTTCTGGTGCTATTGCAAAGATAGTGGTATCTGGTGGTTCAATACAAGTGTTTGGGGAAAATGCCTCAACTGCATCACAGATGCAAGCGAATGGAACTGGATATTCTTTTGCAACCTTTGACCTTACTGGTTCAACAAATATCTTTACTGATGCAAGTGCGTCAACATTAATATCTAGTACAACTTTAACAAATTGGAATAATGCAACCGCTGGTACAATCAAAGCAATCATTGACCCTGCTAGTGGACATGGTGCTGATGATATAGAAGAATTAGGTGGACATTTTGTAATGTTGCAATCAAAGTTTGAACCAGGCGATGCTGATGCAGTTCAAGTAAATGATTTTAGACGAGTAGGTATTGTTAAGAATCCAATTGACTCTGCAACAAGTTCAGTAGCTGCACTCGCAACTGCAAGAACAACAAATGCAATACACATGGCATCTGGTGGTTCTGGAACTTATCAAGTTGATGAAAAGATTACACAAGCGTCTACTCTTGCAGAAGGAAGAGTTGTAGAATGGGATGCAACAAATAGAATACTTTATTATGTTCAAGAAAAATATTCAACTTATGGGGTACTTAATACTGGTGTGAATAAAGGTAATTTAGTTTTATTCTCTGGACTAAATGCTGTTTCTGGTGCGACCTCTGGTGCAGCCTTTACTCCAAATGATACTGATACTACTGTAAATGGAGTTTCATTTACAGATGGGTACGCAAACCCAGAACTTTCAAGGGATACTGGTGAGATTATCTATGTAGAAAACAGACGAGCGATATCAAGAGCCTCAGACCAAACAGAGGATATTAAAGTAGTAGTGGAATTCTAAACAATGCAAAAAACTGATTTAAATGTATCACCTTATTATGATGACTTTGACCCAAATGATAAATTTCATAGAGTGTTATTTCGGCCGGGCTTTGCTGTCCAAGCAAGAGAATTAACAACTCTACAATCTATTCTTCAAAATCAAGTTGAAAAACATGGAAGACACTTTTTTAAAGAAGGTGCAATGGTCATTCCTGGCCAGATATCATTTGATATTAGATACTACGCAGTTAAATTACAAACAAGTATTGGTGGCAATAATATTGCTGGATATCTTGCAGATTATGTTGATGGTATTATAACTGGTGATACTTCTGGTGTTACTGCAAGAGTTGTTGGGTATTCAGACGCAACTACAACCGATGAACCAACTCTTTATGTAAAATATATTAGTACTGCGACTGCGACTGTAAGTGCAGCTGGTACTATTGGTGCATCAACTGCTGGTCTTACGAATAGATTTGTTGTTGGTGAAAGTATTTCCGTAGATAAAGCAATCAATAGTGGTACAATTGTCTCTGGTGCTTTATCCGCTATTCTTTTAACATCTAATGCAATTGAGACTGGTTCAGCCGCAGCTATTGAAGAGGGTGTATATTTTATTCGTGGACAATTTGTTAAAGTTGATGCACAAAGAATTATCTTAGACAAATATAGTAATACTCCATCATATCGTATTGGTCTTGCTATATCAGAAACTTTAATTACACCAGAAGCAGATAATACCCTATTAGATAATGCAACTGGTTCTTCTAATGTAAATGCAAAAGGTGGTCATAGATTAAAATTTAGCCTTACTCTTTCAAAACTACCATTGGGTTCTGCTGACGATGAGGAATTTGTTGAACTCATGAGAGTTAAAAATGGTTCTATTCAAAAGATTGTAGATAGAACTGATTATAATATCTTCCAAGAAAATATTGCAAGAAGAACATTTGATGAATCTGGAAACTATTCAGTAAGACCTTATGCAATTGAGATTAAAGAAACATTAGATGATGGTTCTAATAATGGTGTGTATGCATCCAATCAAGTTACAGATGGTGGTAATACTGCTGCTGAAGCTTCCTTAACAATTCAAGTATCGCCTGGAAAAGCATATGTTCGTGGATACGAGATTGACCATGTTGTTCCTTCATTTATTGATTTACCAAAACCCAGAACAACAGAAAATTTTGACTCTGCAATTACTAACGTAGAAGTAGGAAATTTTACAAGAGTAACAAATGTTAAAGGTACTCCAGACCTATCACCTTTTATTTCTGGTGATGTTGCAGAACCATATCGTGAAATTCAATTACATTCTGTACAGAAAACAAACTATAGCACAGCTGCAAACGCACAAATTGGTGTTGCAAGAGCTCGTGCATTTGAACATTCCTCTGGTAATACATCAAACGACACACTATCAAACTCATCTGATAATGATGCAGAATTTAACTTATATCTTTTTGATATTCGTATGTTTACACAAATTCAACTTAGTGCAAACTTTGGTGGAAGTCCAAATGGAGTAGCACAAGGTTCAAAAATAACTGGACAAACTTCTGGTGCAACTGGATTTGTTCATAGTGCTGTTAATAACTTAGTTCAATTAATTACTGTCTCTGGTAATTTTAACGTGGGTGAAAAACTTATTTCATCTGCACAAACAACTTCTAATAACGCAAATCAACTTATAGAAGATGCAAGTAACAATGAACTTACAGTTGCAGTTATTACTTCAAGAAACTTTGACGATGTAAAGTCTGTGTTTATGAATTCACCAAACACTGGTCAAGATTTTACTGCGAACTTAGTATTAAGTTCTAACCTTACACTTGGTGGTACTGTTTCTATAAATCACTCATCTGCATCTACCACTATTAATGGATTTAATACTACATTTACTCTTGACCTAAAGGTAGGTGATTTTGTTACTGTGCCTGGTGCTGGTTCTGGTGGTGCAGACTTAACTACAAGAGTAACTGCTGTAACTAATAATACAACATTAACAATTGCAACTGGAGCTTCAACTACTGTAACTTCAGTTCCCATAGTTAGAAATAGAAATCAACTTCGTGACCAAGAGAAAAATCTTCTTCTAAGAAAGTTAAGAAAAGATACTATTAAAACCTTGAAGACTGATACAAACGATGGTGTATCCCAAACAGTTCAAACATTTAGACGAACATTTGTTGTGACAACAACTGCAGCTGGTGAGATTAACTTAACTGCTGGTTCTAACGAAACATTTTCTGCAAAGTCAAATACAGATTGTGTAGTAACGATTATTACTGCCGGTTCTGCGATTGGTGGTAGTTCAAATACTGCAGCTGCTGGAGATATTATTAACCTTGATGCAAGTACAACTCCTGCTCAAACATATGTGGTAAGTGGTAATCAGTTAACAATTACAAACCCAGAGATTTTAGGTAATGGTGCAAAGGTTAAAGTGATTGCAACATTAACAAGAACTGTTGCAGCTGAAAAGACAAAAACAAAACAACCAGCACATCTAGTTCTAGTCGATGCTGACTCAAGTGCCGGCCCTGCATATGGAACTGCATCTCAACACAAAGAGATTTCATTAGGTCGTGCAGATGTATATAAAATCTATGCAGTATTAGATTCTGAAGATACAAGTACAACTCCAAAACTTCCAGAGTTTACAGTTACAAGTGTATCTGGTACTTTTCAAAAAGGTGAAACAATTCAAGGTGCATCAAGTGGTGCAAATGCTGTTATTGTTAATACCACGAACCCAATTACATTTATAACTACAAATGGTAAAAGTCTTATTGCAAATGAAACTATTACTGGTGTTACGTCAACTGCAACTGCAACCACTGGTACATTTACTGCTGGCTCAAAAGATATTACCAGTAGGTTTACTCTTGATACTGGACAAAGAGATAACTTTTATGATATTTCAAGACTGGTAAGAAAAGGTGGTAAACCAACTCCAATAGGTAAACTTCTTATTGTGTGTGATTATTTTGCACATGGTACTGGTGATTTCTTCTCAGTAGACTCTTATGGTGCGATTGATTATAAAGAGATACCAACTTATACTGCAACAAGAGTTGACCCAGAAGTAAAAACCCCCTCTGGTGAGTTTGACCTTAGAGATACAGTTGATTTTAGACCAAGAGTTGCAGATGCAACTATTGATACAACAACTACAAGTCAAAGCCAGACACTTCACAAAGTTACATCAAAGTCTTTTGACTTTAGTTCAAGAACTTTTGCTGGAACTGGTGCATCTGAAATACTAATTCCAAAAGATAATTCACAATTTCAATATGATTTTGATTTCTTCCTTGGAAGAGTTGATATGTTATTTTTAACTGAATATGGTACGTTTAAGATTGTTGAAGGTGAACCAGCAGAAAATCCCTTTATTGGTAAGAGAATTGAAAAGGCGATGTTACTTGCTACAATTCAACTTCCACCATATGTTTTAGATATTGATGATACATCTTTTGAAAAGACTGATAATCGTAGATTTACTATGAGAGATATTGGTTCAATTGAAAGAAGGTTGAATCAAGTAGAATATTATACTGCACTGAATCTTTTAGAAAAAGACGCACAGTCTTTTCAAGTTCAAGACGAAAATGGACTTGACAGATTTAAATCTGGTTTTGTTGTAGATAATTTCTCTGGACACTCAGTTGGAGATGTTCAAAATGCTGACTATAGAAATGCAATAGACTATGAGAATAACGAACTTCGTCCTAAGTTTACTATGAAAGGTATATCTCTCATTGAAGAAAATACAACGGACACTCAAAGAACAGCTGACAATTATCAAAAAACTGGTGACATAATTACATTACCATATTCAGATGTCGTATCTGTCCAACAACCATATGCAACGAGAGTTGAAAATTTAAATCCAGTTTTATCTTTCTCATGGACAGGCATATGTTCTCTTGACCCATCTGGTGATGAGTGGTTTGAGGTCAATAGACTTCCTGCTCTAATTATTAACAGAGATGGTAACTTTGACCAATTAGTTGCACAAGTTGGAAATGCGATGGGAACTATTTGGAACTCATGGCAGACACAATGGACTGGAACTTCTCAGTCAGAACGAGTGATTAGTACAAGCGGTGCTTTTCAAGAAGGTAATGCATTGTTTAGTAATGTAGTCACTAGGGTTACAACAACTACAACTCGTAGACAGAGAAGAGATGGTATAAACACAAGGGTTATTGCACAGATTGATAGAGAGTCACTAGGTGATAGATTACGCTCTACTGCATTAATACCATTTATGAGAAGTAAAAATGTTAACTTTGTGGTTGATGGTTTAAAACCGAATACAAGAATGTATCCTTTCTTTGATAAAGTAGACGTATCAAGATTTGTTACTCCAGCTACTGGTGGTGTTGGAACAGTAACTTCTATTAATGGTGCGATATTTTCAGATGGTGGTGGAAGTTGTACTGGATTATTTACTATTCCAGACCCAAATGTTGCTGGTAATCCACAGTTCCAAACTGGTGAGAGATTATTCAGATTAACATCTTCAAGCACAAATGCAACTAATCCAGAACCAGAGACATTTGCACAAGCACTCTTTTCTTCAACTGGTATTCTTAGAAATATTCAAGAAGAAATTCTTGCAACAAGAAACGGAAGAATTGAAGTTCAAAATGTAAACGATACAAGAATTATATCAAATGAAACATCAACAAATAGAGTTGACAGAAACTTTCTAAATCTTATAAGGGAAGATGATGATGATAATGAAAATGAAGATGGTAGTCGTGACCCAGGCAGTAATAATTTTAGTGGTTGGGATGACCCACTTGCACAAACTATCTTATCAAGTGAAACTGGTGGTGAGTTTGTAACTAAGATTGATGTTTTCTTTCAAAGAAAAGACCCAGATATTCCAGTTCTATGTCAGATAAGGGAAGTCGTAAATGGTTTTCCAACTAGAAAACAATTACCTTTCGCACAAAGATGGTTACAACCATATATGAAAGGTACAGTTGAAATGAGTAATGGTGGAACAACTGTCACTGGAACAAACACTGATTTTTTAACTGGTGCTCATAATCTTAAAGTTGGTGATACAATTACAATTCAAGGTCTTGGTAATCAAACCTCTGGTGTTACTAACGATACTGGTAACTATGATGCAACAGCACTTGTTGCAAAAGTAACTGCAATTGCATCCGATACGTCACTTACTGTAGATACTGCAGCTGCGAGAGGTGATAGTGGTAAGAAGATTAGTAACGTAAACTTATCGTCAACTGCTGCTACTCCCACTACTTTTAGATTTGACTCTCCAGTTTATCTACAAGAAAATCAAGAAGTTTGTATTGTATTATTCACACCTTGTGAAAGATATTTTGCGTGGATTTCAAGAATGGGTGAACAAGAGATTAATGGAACACGAATGATATCAAAACAGCCACACTTAGGTGTATTGTTCAAATCACAAAATAACTCTACTTGGACTGCATATGATTATGAAGACTTAAAGTTTACAGTGCATAGAGCAAGTTTTGATATTGAGGGTGGAAGAGGTACATTAACTCTTACCAACGATGTTGTCGAGTCAAAAACATTAGGTGCAGACCCAATCAGAACTATTAGTGGTTCGTCTTTTGTACAAGTATCGCATCCAGACCACCATATGTATTCTGCATCTAACAATGTGACAGTTAGTGGAGTTACATCTGGTATTACTACAACACTAGGAGCTGCGATTAGTTCTACGACACAGACAGCAATTACTATCACTGCAAACTCAGATTTTGTTGCTGACTCTGGTGGGTCAAATATTACAATTAAGATTGGTGATGAAATTATTCAAGGTGCAAAAACAAATGCAACTACAATCACTGCGAGTACTAGAGGATATGATAGTACAACAGCTGCAACTCATGCTAATGGTGCGACTGTTGAACTTTATCAAATTAATGGTATTCCACTTGACCAAGTAAATAAGACACATCCTGCTCTTGCAAATATTGGAATTGATAGTTATACAGTTGTAACTTCTAATAGTGCAAATGCATCTTCTAACCAAGGTGGAAGTGCAGTGGTTGTTACTGAAAACGCAATGATGGATGGTATGCAAACTTTACTTCCAACTATACTATATCCAGAGACAGGCATTAATTCAACAATAAGAACTACAACTGCAACATCTCCAAATGGCACAGAGACATCATTTAGTCTTGCTGGAACTACTTTTGCAAAACCTATTACTTTAGGAGAAAACTTTATATTTGATAAACCTAGAATGGTTGCAAGTCAAATTAATGAAACTAACGAAATCGCTGGTCAAAAATCATTTTATCTAGATTTAGAATTAAGAAGTAGTAGAGAAAACTTATCGCCTGTTGTTGACTTAGATAGAAAGTCAATTGTTGCATTTTCAAATAGATTGAATAAAATTGATAGTGCATCAGATATGGGTGTCACTGCATTACATGGTGATTACGTTTCATCTGAACAACCACAAGGTGATGTCAACGAAGCAATCTACATGACAAGAAGAGTTGCACTTGATACTCCTGCTACTGGAATTAAAGTATTCTTAGATATGAATAGATTTGCAAGTGCAAATGTAAAAGTAATGTTTAAGATACTTCGTTCTGATGATGCATCTGATTTTGATGAGATAGGATATAATTTCTTCAATACAGATGGTAGTCCAGACTCAGTAGTAAATGCATCACTATCTGCAACTGACTTTAAAGAATATGAATATACTGCAAATAATCTAGATGAGTTTATTGCGTTTTCAATTAAAATTGTGATGCAAGGAACTAATTCATCTGAACCACCAAGATTAAAGGACTTGCGAGCACTCGCATTAGCAACATAAAATGTCAGATTATAAAAACATAGAAGGACATTCAGACCTAATAAAAGATATGCACTCAAAGGCAGTGATAAATACAAATAGAAGTGCATACCTCGCTGCTGTGCAAAGAAAGAAAAATATTCTTGCACAAAAAGATGAATTAAGGGATGCAACAAGAGAGATAAATATATTAAAATCAGAAATGCATGAGATTAAATCACTCTTAATAAAATTGGTAGATAGAGATGGCTGATAGAAGTGTAGTTGCAAGTAATACTTTTGAACAGTTTCGTGTAGAGTTTAACGAACTCGCAACGGATGTCGGAGATATTGCAAGTATTACTGGTGCGTCTGGAACTATTGCATCTGCAACCGATGTAATTGAAGCAGTAGTACAAATCAACAATGCATTAGACGCTGCTGATTTGGATGGTGCTGGTGATAGTGGA
>CEWK01063511.1_pt1 | contig 10499 bp, 15 predicted proteins | sample 531431 | NCBI WGS metagenome assembly CEWK01 (sample SAMEA2623059, study PRJEB7988) | marine metagenome | isolation source: saline water (ENVO:00002010), including
CCTGGGTCATTGCAGACGACTTCTGCAGCATCCCATTTTCCAAAAACAAGTGTCCCAATTCCAGCGATTGGGCGTTCGTCGATTACCGTTTCTTCAGTCATGTTGAAAACCTCACCGTACTGGCTTCTCCTTACGTCCTCGGACCATCTCATCGAGAGATACTCCATTGACTTGTATGACTTTGTATCGAACTCCGGGAATGTCTCCATAGGAACGACCCATGCGTCCACCGATACCCTCGACCATGACTTCATCGTGCTCGTCGATGAAATTGATAGCACCATCGCCAGGAGCGAAAGCTGTTAGCTTGTTCCCGTTCTTGATGAGTGAAATTTTCACAGCCTTTCGAATGCCTGAGTTGGGTTGTTTTGCTTCGATACCAACTTTCTCTACGACGATACCTTTCGCTTGTGTTGATCCTGCAAGAGGGTCGTGCTTGGCGCGAGATTTTAGCATACGCTTCTTGTAACGTCGGTCAGACCAACGAAACTTTTGTCGGTCCTTGGCCATTTTCGCACCTGCAAAGAGTCCTCTACCCATGTTCAAACCTCATTCGAGCGTTTTCCCGACTTTGCTTTCATATATCAAGTCGCCGTTTCATCGTATTGAGGAATCCACCGTCTGCGTGGAAGAATAATATCATAAACAAGGTGTTGTTAGTTGCATCATGATTCCACAAGGGTTACGACCAATTGTAGCACTCCTCACCATTGCCGTGGGCCTTTTGGTCATTATCAATCACTATGTTGGATTAGTCGATTCCGAGGTCGATATTCTGACCTCGCATGCCATCGGAATCATTGGTCTCCTCTCCGGTTTGAACATGATGTCAGTCAACGCCGAGGCCAAAGAAGAAGACCGTCCAAACTACATCGATGATACCCAGACGAAATTCTGAGGGCGTGATACCTTGGCATTTCGAGACCATCTTACACACGCCAAACGCGTCGAGGAGGAGGTCAGTCTTGTCCATGGGATCTGGGAAATGAGTTCATCACTATCGCATCAAAATCTTTTGTTCGAGAACATCAAAGAAGCTCCAGGTCAACGAATTTCTGTTAACATGCTCACAAGAGACCGACTGTGTGAGGCAATCGGTATACAACCTGAGGTGTACATCGATACCCTTGCGTGGGCAATGAAAAACCCTTCATCACCAGAAATCGTTTCCCCAGCGGAAGCGCCTGTTTTCGATTGCATGCAAGATGATGTCAATCTCCATAACATTGCTATTCCTCACCATTGGCCCCAAGATCGAGGTCGCTACATGTCTGCTAGCGTTATCATTGCCGTAGTAAACGGACAACGAAACATGAGCTTCCATCGCCAATTTTTGCGAGATGAAAATCATCTTGTCGTACGATTGGTTCCACGTCACCTTCGAACAATGGTTGACCGTGCTCGGGAGAATGGTCAGGAAGTTGACATAGCGATTGTAAATGCTCCTGATCCTGTTGTTCTTTTAGCGGGTGCAATGTCGTTTGATGAGCCGATCGATGAACTTACCATCGCTGCTGCACTTCACGAGAAGCTTTACCACAAGCCCCTCCAATTGGTTGAATTGCCTAACGGCATTCACGTTCCAGCCGATGCAGAGTATGCGATGTGGGGTCGAATCACGCTTGATGATGACGATGAAGGTCCGTATGTCGACATCACAGGGACTGTTGATGATGTTCGTCAACAACCTGTGATTGAAGTGGACGGTATTTTCCATCGTACAAATCCTATTTTTCACGCACTTATTCCAGGCGAGGCAGAACACAAGACATTGATGGGACTTCCACGTTCTCCAACAATAAAAGAAGCAGTTGCACAAGTCGTTGACTGCATCGACGTCCACATGACGGAGGGTGGATGTGGCTGGCTTGCAGCAGTCGTTAAAATTCGCAAAACCTCTGAGGACGACGGTAGAAAAGCCATCGAAGCAGCACTGGCCGGTCATCGCTCTATGAAGATGGTAACCGTTGTTGACGAAGACGTGGAGATTACCAATCCTGTGCGTGTCGAATGGGCGATGGTGACCCGGTGGCAACCCGATCGAGATACGCATATTTACCCAAATCAAAAAGGATCAAGCCTTGACCCTTCACGGTATGAAGATGGACTGACGTCCAAAGTAGGATTTGATGCAACCATCCATCATTCAGATAACCCTGAAGGGTACATGAGCGTCCAGTAGGGATGGTCATGCGTCAATCTACCCATGATGATTTGCAGCATCCCCGGCGCAATCTAGGTAATCGATACCGCACCCAAGCACAGAAATTTGTTCGTCTCGCAAAAGCTGATCCTGAGCGAAAAGATTCCAATCTACAATGGGCAGAGCAAAACGCTCGACAAGCGCTTTTGCATGATTTTACCGACGAGCGAAATTGGCGATGTCTTGCTGACATCAAAGTGGTGCTAAAGGACAATTCAGGCCTTGGTGTTGTCTTGGAAGATCTCTTCACTGTCCTTGGTCGAGATACGGAACAATTTGAAAAATTGAAGACCTTGGATTATCTTGAATTTGGTGTAGAATTGCTTGAAGCAGCATTTCTTCGAGACCCGCTAACACCTGAACCGTGGTGGAACACCTTGGTTCAGAGAGGAGGTGGAGATGCACAGAGCGACGCTGTGTTGCTCGAGATTGCGGAATTTGCAGACCGTTGCAGGGATTTAGATTTCAGAGATCAACGAGCAAACATTGTCTATGGCAGACGAATTGAGTTGTTGCGATTGCAAGGGTTTGAAGATCTTTTCATCGAGCTGAGTCAACATCTGCTGGCTCATCGACCTTCAAATCATGAGCTGTGGATGCAACTTGGTCGCCTGCATGAGCGTAGAAAAGAAATTGATTCGGCTTGGTCTTGTTACGACCATGTTCAAACCCTTATGCCACATCTCAAGGTCAGGGATGAATTCTTGAATCGATTGACTGAGCAAATGGATGGTGAAGAACAGACACCTTGGAGTGGTCCAAAACTGGAGCACAGAACCGCCTTCTTGAAGCAGATGGAGCAACTCAACAAGCGTGTCCGTCAAGTGGCACCAGAGCCTGAAATAAAACAGCGCGTTGAAGAGGAAATTGTTGAATCAAACCAAGATGAGAAACGATTGAATTCTTTGATAGAAGCGGGAAACATTTCTGAGGCTTTTTTCCTCGCACGCAGATTCGTAGCTTCAGGTGAATCATGGGCTGAATCTTACCTTGAACAATGCCGTTCAAAGATGTAGGTGATTCTGTGCGTCCAAAGTTTGTATTAGCTTACATTGTTCGAAAAAGTTCGCCGCAGTCGGTGCTCCATTCAGGTTCCATTCTCATGGTTCAGCATCCCGAAAGAGGCTGGGAATTTCCAGGTGGTCATGTTGAAAACGGGGAGACACCTGAACAAGCTCTTCTTCGCGAGCTCGAAGAAGAAGTGGGTGGACATGGAAGAATCTTGGCTTGGAACACGACATACTACTCAGAAGGTTGGGTAGGTCTTGTCGAAGTCGATGATTCAAAAGCACCCTTTTCGGAATCGATCTGGGACGTGGACGACCAACACGTTGCAACGGTTCGATGGTTTGCGAACTTACCAGATGTGACGCACTGGGATGTCCAGGAAGTAATCGATTTGAGCAATTGGGTACATTCTATAGAACTAGGGCATGAGTGATTGCATTCGTTCTGTCCATGCCACGTTTTGCTCCTCACTCAGCGAGCATCCAAGAAGGACTGCAACCAGCATTGAATCATCAACTTGGTCGGGTTCATTGATGAGCCAGTCGAATTCATTCAAACGGTCGAGTCGATGCGCCATCATGACCATTGCTCGTAAATCAGGGCGATCCTCACCAGATGTTTCTTTGTTCAAGTGATTCATGCACCAATTGAAAACGCCAGAAACATCGTCCGGATGAACGCTTAATTCTGGAGCAGGTTCTCCCGCACCCCGAGGTTTGGATTCATCGACTTGTTGTTGAAACCGGACTGCACCCTCATCTTGTTGACCAACGGAAAGATCGAGGAAAAGACTCCCAGCTTCAATAGCCATCGTGACTTGATTGGATAAAATTGCGTGAGCATGGCCGTTCCAAGCATTGCGTGCAGCATCAAACATTTTCCCATAGCGGGCGTGAATACGAGATGCTCCTATGCGTGATATCGCAATGGTTTCGTGAGCATGATTCTCATGGCGTGATATGTCCCCATACACTTGAAGAGCCATCAAATCCTCTCCAGAAGCCATGTGATATGCCGCTTTATTCAACAAGGAAAGATCATGATCACGACTTGCTTTTGCAACCGATTTTAATCGTGTTTCCGCCCATGTTAAATCTTCTTCTGCTCCTGTGGAGTCTCCTCTTTCAAACCGCTGAAGACCTCGTTCCATACGAAGCCGTCCCTCAAGAGCGAGGTCACGAGTTTCCGGTGTTCGACATATTTCAAGCGCTTTGTCAATCGCATCTTCAAGTCTTAGGTCTCCAAGCATACGTCGACGAACCAGGTCGAACGTTGCCCGTTGAGCAGCTGTTAACTCGGGCAAAAGAAGTTCAACCAACTCTGCAGCGTCGAGGTACAAGGCGGCTTCAATAATGGCCATCCAGTCACTCCAACCAAAGTCTTCTCTCCATTGAAGTGCCTCGTCATAATCGACGGGTCCTTCTTCTCTCCATTTGGAGATATACAATCCTGGTGCCTTCGGTCTCATTGTCTCACCTTTTCCTGTAATGTCAGCTGCGCAATGAAGGCAGATTCAGCTCGAATTCGATCGACCTTTCCTGTCCAGCCAGCAGCGCCATTGTGGCCTCCACCATCTCCACCATGCTGTTTTGCAATTGAATCCATAATTTCACCAAGATGAACACCCTTTTGGGTTGATGTACGTGTTGCTCGGGCTGTTAATCGAGTTTCACCTTCTCGATGGCGAGATACCAGTGAAACGTCGCAACCGGTACCAAGCAACATTGCGGCGAGTCTACCTTCAAGCGTTCCCGCATGAGTTGTCACAAGACTCCAATCGCCAGCATCGTGGTGCTTGGTCCTTCCCAATCCACGGAGCAGACTTCCACGCTCAGAGGGTGAGGTGGTTTCTCGTTCAATGTACTCACAAAACTCAGCATAGTCGAAATCAGAATCCTCAAGCAGTTTCGATGTAATCGCAAACGAACTTTGGTTTGCATGCCTGTAGCGTCCAGTATCTGTAATCATCCCGGCCAAAAGCATCTTTCGTACAGGACTGCTCAAAGCTTCTTTGGCGTGCTGAAACATGTATGTTGCAACCATCTCCGTGGTTGCTCGAACATCCCATTGCATCATGAAATCACCATCACGCAATTCCCAACCATTGGTGGCATGATGGTCAATGATGAGTCTTGGAACTTCAGGTAAGTCAATACCTACTTGAGTCGGCGCTGCGGCATCAACGATGATGATTCCACCGAGTTGATCGGGGAAAACGGTTCCGTGGGCAGCAATCTTTCGAAATGGGGCCTCCATTTCTTCAACAAGACGTTTGGCAATGCGACCAAGGTGAAGCCCACAAGCAAGTAGAGATGGATGAATTGCAGCCAAAGCAATCGCAGAACCAATGGTATCCATGTCGCCGTTTTGACCTGTCAGAACAGGGACCGCACCACGGTCAATGGCAGCGTCGAGCCATTGTTTCATCGCAGCAATATCTTGCTGATGACTGCTCAAACTTCTCCCTCAAGCGATTTCTTGAGTTCATCGTATGCTGCGACAAGTTTCGCTTCATGCTCGGAAAGCCGCTCTGCGTGCTCGGAGAGTGTTGTGTGTGTCGCTTTCAGCTCTCCAATCAATTCAGCCTTGTTTTCAACTTCGACCAACACGCCACCGAGTTGCCGGTGCAGTGCAAGACCCTCTGGGTGTTTTTCGACGGCAGTAATCGTTGTTTCCAGTTCTTGCAGTTGTGCTCGAACGGTCGCAACCTGATGTCGTGCATTTTGGACTTCTGAAACAACAACTTGGAGTTGTTCAACGGTGCTCATGCTTCCTTCGAGTTGTCTTTGGTTGAAGAACCTGCGGATTCAATCGCCTGTAGAATCTCGTCCGCAGCGATTAACCCACGTATCCGTGTGTTCCACATCGCTCGCAAATCCTTGGCGTTGGCTTCGTTCAATCGAAAGGAAAACGTGTTGTCTTCAGAGGATTCACTTTCAGTCTCCGATACGAGTGAATCGCGCATGGCTTGGATATCGGATGCATTCGATCGAGATATCGTGCAAACAAGTGAAAAGGGCGTTTCCGCCATGATGCTCACTCTTCTTCAGACGTATCTTCTGCAGCCTTGCGCTCAAAATCAAGAGCGGCTTGCTGTGCAATAAATGCCATGTCTGCAGTTGTTGCTCCTTCTACGGATCGTCGGAGGATACGTGAGTTTGCATCACTTGCTCGAGTAAACGGTTCCCAGGCACCACCAGCGAAGGTGTGCCCACATTTTCCACAGGACCAGATACCAACCGATTGGCGAGTAACCTTGCGATAGTGACAAACTGGACAGGTGTATTTTGCATTTTTCTTTGCAAGTGCGCTTCCGGCATTTCGTCGGACGCTAACACCATATCGTGCACCGAATCGTGCTGTTGCCTTTGCTTTCTGGGTTCGCTTTGCCAATCAGTTCCCCTCCTTTTCTGCTACCATTTTTCTGAGTTCACTGCACTTTTGTTCGGCGACCGCTAGAATCTCGGCAAATTCCTCCGGAGTGAAGACTCCTTTTAGCCCCTTCTGTAGCGAGTGAAGGTGACCTTCATCACCAAGTGTAATGTGAATTCGCTCATCGCCACCAAGTTCTTCTTCTTCGCTCGGGTCGTAGACAAAGCGTCCACCGGCACGCTTGAACGATGCCATAATCGGTGTTCCATTGACCTTGAGGGTGTGATCTTCTCCAACATCAAATCGTTCTGCTGGAACGACAGCTGTGCGTAGGGCAGCAATGGCTGCAAGCCCTGCGGCGTCGAAGATGTTGCCGCCATCAGAGAGAACGTGGATATCGATCATGACACCCCAAACCTTCTCTCCGGGTACAATGCATAATTCCCCCATGTCAATGCAACCAGATTCACGAATTCCACGGTCAACGACACGACCGAGTTCGATGGATTCTGGTGAGGGTGGTCCAGGTTCATACTTTCGATGAGCAACAGGACGGAGTTCTGCTCCACACATGAGTGAACCCTGTGCCGGTCGATCAGGCCACGGCGTACGAATTTCGAACTTGACGCCAGCATAGATGATGGTGTCGCCCCAAACGACCTTGGCAGATCCTTCTGCGTTGTAGAGACAGTCGACCTCAAGGTGAACATCACGGCCGTCAAATTGTCCACGACCGTCGATTCGCTGACCGTCTGCTGCGAGACGGTTTAGCTCTTGCCGCAAAAGAGAAGGTACCAATTCAACCATCAGGCTTCACCTCCTTCGTAGCGACGCTTGAGAGCATCCACCATGATTTCGTGAATTTCCTTGGCAGCCTTGTGGTTGTATTCCATCGCCAGGTTGTACTCATCAACAGAAAGGTCGCCATCCATCTGAAGGAAAGCAATCTCTCCTGTGTTCGGTAGAATCCCGACTGGAAGGTCAGCTTGTCCGTAGTTGTCTTCTGCTTTGTCGAGATCGAGAACAACTGTGTCTTCGATTTTTCCTGAGGCTACGCCAACGATCATGTCACGCATTGGAATTCCAGCGTCGGCAAGGGCAACGGATGCTGCGGTGATACCCGCACATCGTGTTCCTGCCTCGGCCGCTAGAATCTCAATTTCTACACGGATCTTAGACCGAGGGTACCGCTCAACAAGGACGACGGATTCGAGGGATTCTGCAGTAACCTTGGATATTTCTCGACTCCGACGATTGAAACCTGGTCGGATACGGTCACCCGTTGAAAACGGTGCCATGTTGTAGCGTACGTCGATGACAGCACGGTCTTGTCGCTGAATCTTTCGTGGGTGAGCTTCCATTGGGCCATAGACTGCAGCAACAGCTACATTGAGTCCATGCGTCACCATTGCCGAACCATCTGCAGCAGGTAAAACACCTGCCTCGATCGTTACCGGTCGCATCTCATCAATCGCTCGACCATCCAGTCGCTTTCCATCTTCTCGTAGTAATTTTACGTCTCCATATCCACCCATCAGTGTTCACCTCGTTCGTTTTCTAGTGCTTTGACAGCACTTTCGAATGTATTTTTATGCCCTTCTTCATTGAGCGTTTGAATCAGTTCTCGCGCAACTCGCATGTCGTCACTGCTTCCATGCACCCAAACACGACCATTGTCACCGACAATAATTCTGCAGTCGGTAACGTCTCGAATTCGACTCACCATGGAATTGTTGTCACCACGGAGTGTGTCAATGAGGTTGACAGGGATTGACAGAACTGCACCTTCGTTCAATCGTCGAAGGCCAACACCTTTCATGGTCAAGACCATGTTGTGCGTTTCGTCGACTTCCTGAATGCGGGCAAGCGCTGCATCTCCGATGCCGAGGTGCTTGCGTGTTGAACCGAATTCAACCTTCCAGGGAGCCAATGACATTGGAAGAAGTGCTTGGAAGGGTCCGTTGACGTCGAAAAACCACAGATTGTTTCGAACTTCAGCCACGAATCCAATGATAAGATCTCCAGACCGGGGCATGTAGGCGCTGTTTATTGGTGAAACAGAAACGACATTGTTTTGTTCATGAAGCCAACCGACTCGGGTGGCGATAAATTCGTTGTTTTCGGCAATCATACCGGACCCTGCTCGCTTCCCGGACGATGGTCCAACGACCATTCCCGGGGTCACGAGGCGCTGCTCGGCGCCAACTTGACCTTTGGACATACTTTTCTCTCCGAACCGCCCACTCGACATCCCATGATAAAGGACACCCTTTTATCAGGAGGATAATTCTTTGACTTCAGCGTCATTTGCACGCTTGAGAACCTGACCGATAATATCGCCCTTCATTCCGGCTGGTATCTCAACAACACAAGCCCAGTCTCCGTTCTCCAACCATCCCTCTTTCTGCTGATAACTCCGTAAAAGTTGACTGACCGAACCGTAAGCTTTGCCAGGTATTCGGAACGCTAGCCGGAGTGATTCGAAACTGAGTGGGATCAAGGGTTTCAGTATTGCGATGGCATCGCTGACTTGTTGTTCAAGCCTTTTGAAAGGATCGACAGAGTACTTTGATTCCTCCAGTGCAAGTTCAATCCTCGTGCGTGGATGTGGAGACTTAGTTCTTGGGTCAATGGCCTGGCTGTGAATATGGTGAATGATTTGTTGACGAATGTTTTCAACGCGGGCTTTGCGTTGAGCCGTTGTTAATTGAATGGAACCTTTCTCCAGTATTACGTTGAGAATCGTTGTTACATCCAAGGTCTGAAATGCATTCATCAATGCATCCTCCGTTGGTCGTTCTCCTGCTCTGGCATCATGGAAAATTTCGTCCATAGCCATGAATTCGTCCAAATCAATGCTTGAGGAACCGTCTCTCCATTCTTCGACTAGGTCAGGATCGACGAGTGCTTCATAGCGCTTACCGCCCTTTTCAAGTCGTGCAAGCACGGCGTTATCGAGACTGACCATGTGGTCACCTCAGCGTTGCGAGTCAAAGAACTTGATTGTTCAGTCTTCAAGAGGCTTGAGACGATCAAGTTGCTTGTTCACTTCTCCACGATCAAGGATGCGGTAACCATTGCCATCGACAACGACGACTTCAACTGCATCTCGGTTTAGTTCGGTATCGTTCGCAGAGCGAAGCGCTTCAAGACCCATTTTCATTGCCGCATTGAGGGTCATACCGTTTTTCCAATTCTTTTCAAAGTATTCGATGACGGTGTTTCGGTTGCTACCGATAGCACCTGCATGATAGGATTGGTATGCGCCGGACGGGTCTGTCTCGTAGAGGTGAATTCCCTCATCATCAACGCCACCGATCAACAGGGCTGTACCAAACGGTCGAGAACCACCGTATTGTGTGAACGATTGCTTAAAGTCGCAGATTTTCTTGACGAGAACATCGACTGGCACTGTGTCTGCATACGTGATTCTGTTGATCTGCGACTCGACACGAGCTCGAGCGACGAGTTGCCTTGCGTCTGCAACCAAACCAGAAGTCGCAACACCAACATGCTCATCGATTTTGAACATCTTTTCAATGGATTCTGGAATGATTAGTCGAGAGGCGATTCGCTTGTCGCAGACGAGTACAACGCCTTCCTTGAACTTCAAGCCAGCTGTTGTTGTACCACGCTTGACAGACTCACGGGCGTATTCAACTTGGAACAAACGTCCGTCTGGGCTAAATGTTGTAATTCCATGATCGTATCCTCTTCCACTCGGTTGCATTTATCTCACCAATTCCTTCTCGTCTCCGACGCTTTATGAGGGTGATGATTCACCACTCTATCCTAGCGACATGAAGGACCCATTTGAACACTTGGCTTGTTTTCCCTTAATCTCATGAAGTTGAAGTTCATGGCTCATTCATGCGAATCGCCGTTCTTAGCTCAGGTGGAAAAGATTCCTCGGCTG
>CEWK01035258.1_pt1 | contig 10498 bp, 10 predicted proteins | sample 531431 | NCBI WGS metagenome assembly CEWK01 (sample SAMEA2623059, study PRJEB7988) | marine metagenome | isolation source: saline water (ENVO:00002010), including
TTGTTTTTAGAAATACGAGCCATTAGCGATGTATTTAAGTTTAATGGTCCTATATTAAAAAAATTTGTTGCCGATTCTAGAACACCGAAATCATTTTTTACATCAAATATTGTAGCATGTAGGGAGTCGCTTTCAGCAGATATAATGGAAACGTAATCACGTTTTCCTGTTGAAAAACTAGACATTTGAACAATGCTATAGCCACTGTTAGTCATGCGGTTGGACAATAATTTAGCATTAGATATATTTAATCGCCCATTAAAAATTTTAAGGTTAAAAACCATTCCTCTTCTTATTGGTGAAGCAAAAAAAACACCTAAAGAGTACGAAGGGTCATCTATTATCGTCAAACTTGATGGCCTTATAGATATTAAGGATAAGGGTGCCGAAGTATAAGAGAGGGGTTTATCTGCGAATGTTAATGGCATTCCTTTAAAAACGTACAACCATGGTTTGTTATCATCTATGTTAATGATTTCTGGAATTATGACTAGTTCCACAAAGCCGTCATTATCTAAATCGATAACATTTCCATCAGCAACCGTTATTCCATCTTCAAATGTATAAGTCCAAAGGGTGTCATTCTTTTGAGGGGATAGTGTTTCGACAAAAAGTATGGAATGCGTTTTACCATTAAAAACTAAACACTCGTTCAATTTATTTCCATCAAGATCAAATGGACCTTTCACGTGGAATTCTCCCCTACCCTCCGCGTTGGACAAAAGAAAAAGTCCAAGAAACATGGCTTGAAAAAAGCGCATTTCTTCTCCTTTACTTGCACTTTTATAGGTTAAAATTAAACTTACATAAGTGCTAATTACTGGGAGTAAAACTATGTTTTATGCTCCCTTACCTCGATTACTACTAAAAAATATATGATACTGAGACAATTTATACAAGAAAAAGACCAACATAAGCATTTTTTTCAATATATATAATTTTAACCAATATTCCCTTTCTTAATTGATACATGAAACTTAATTTGTAACTTAAATGATAGGGATTGACTCTGAAACATGAAAAATATAGCAATCATATATATATTTGGTCTGGCAGTTCTTAAAAGCCAGTTTAGTTACCCTGCTGAAGACTTTTTGGGTGGCGGGATTGGCTATAGCCCAATGTATATTAAGTTAGACTCCATACCAGGTGCGTCTTACTTAACAAATATCGGTTTGAATCCCAACGAATTTGATGATCCTTTTGTTGTTCACGGGGGTGAAGGATTTGCTCATGTAACTGGAAGATGGCGAATAGGTGGATACGCTGGTATGGGAGGTACTTCTGTAAGTACAATTCCTGAAATAAAAATATTTGTAGATGGAAATGGGAACGATTCCTTAGATATCGGTGAAACTTCTAAAATGTATACAGACGAGCTAAATCCATCAATTAAGGCAAAATTTACTTTCCTTCTAGGAGCTGCCTCTGTTGAATATGTTATGCCTCTCCTTCAAGATCTTGAAATATCTTCTGGTGCCTTACTTGGGCTTGGGCGTGTTGCAATGGGTATTGAGCAAACAAGTGCAAACCCAAGATGGAAACAGGTTTTTTCTAATGCTTATGGAACTATGAGTGAAGATGGAGATACGCTCTTTTACGGTGTTTCAGCTAATGAATTTAACAACCCTGATATAAGACCAGGAGCTGTTTCGGGAGTATTAAAAGATGTAAGCTCTGCTTTTTTTAATTTTCAGCCCTATGTCGCAGTTAAATGGCAATTTTTAGAAAGATTAGGTCTTCGTATAAGTGTTGGCTTTAATAAAGGGACAGTTAGGCAAGGCTCTTGGAAATTAAATGGAAGGACTCAAATAGGGGACTCTCCAAGTTCTGCTTTATCCGGAGTGACTTTTAGAACAATGTTATACGTTGGCCTATAGCTATTAATTTTATTAATGTTTAGTTTCTTTAAGCGGACATGGCCGTTAGTGATTTCCGCATTAGTTGGTTTCTTTGTTGCAGTCGTACTTTTCTTGCCCGAGCTTAGCGCAAGAAATAAAAACGCCTATCGCATTCTTAAGACTAAGATGAAAGTTTTAGAGCAAATTATATCCTTTGTTAATCACTTTTACTTTGATCAAGTGGATTTTGATAAAATTATGGATGGATCTTTTAGAGGCTTAATGGAAGAGTTAGATCCTCACTCAACCTACATTCCTGCAAAAGAACAAGAAAATATAAGTGAACTTTTTAAAGGAAATTTCCAGGGAATTGGAATTGAGTTTGATATTTTAGATGGATACATAACTGTAATATCTCCTATTCCCGATAGCCCATCAGAAGTTGTTGGACTCATGCCAGGGGATAAAATTATAGCAATAGATAATGAAGATGCTTATAAAATAACTAAATCAGAAGTCTTTAAAAAGCTTAGAGGTAAAAAAGGAAGTGAAGTTTTAGTTACAATTAGCAGGCTAGGAACTCTAAAACCTTTTGATGTTACGATTGTGAGAGATAACATTCCTATATATAGTGTTGGGTCTGCGACAATGATAGATGCTAAGACTGGCTATATTTTTCTTAGAAGATTTTCTGCTACAACCAAAGATGAAGTAGTTTCAGCAATCGATACCCTGTTAGCTCAAGGTATGGAAAAACTTCTATTTGATTTAAGAGGAAATAGCGGAGGGTATTTAGAACAAGCTGCTGCCATATCAGATCTTTTTATAAATACAAATGATACGCTAGTATATACAGTTGGTAAAATAAAAGAATCCAACCAGGTTTTTTTGGCTAATACATCCAAGAATATCTCCACAGAATTTTCTTTAATTATTCTAATTAATCGAGGGTCCGCCAGTGCTGCTGAAATAGTTTCTGGTGCAGTGCAAGATTTGGATAGAGGCCTAGTTGTAGGTGAGACTAGTTTTGGTAAAGGATTAGTGCAACGTCAATTACCGCTTGATAATGGAGCTGCATTACGTGTTACTATTGCTAGATATTACACTCCTTCCGGGCGCCTCATACAAAGACCTTACGAAGATGGTAATGATTTAGCTTACTACAAAGAACTCTACGCTGAAGATAGAGAATCAAAAATCGATAGTTTAAAACAGTTACGCCCCAAATATAAAACAAAATCTGGAAGAACTGTTTTTGGTGGTGGTGGTATAACTCCAGATATATATATACCTTATAAGAGCGCTCTAAACAATGAAACCGCCAAAATTTTAAGAAATCCTAAGCGACCTATTTTTAATTTTGCTTCTCAATATGCTTCTCGTTTTAAAAAAGATTTTCCTTCCTTCAATAATTTCAAAAAAGATTGGAATGTTTCAAACTTAATGCTTCAAGATTTCTTTACATACTTAGAATCTGATTCAATCCAGTTTCAGAAAGATTCCATAATGCATAATGACTCAGAATTTTTAAAAAACAGAATAAAAAGTGAATTGGCAGGATCTATTTGGGGAAAAAATGAGAATACAAATATTCGCTTACTTTTCGATAACCAAGTAAGTGAAGCTTTAAAACATTTCAATGAAGCAGATGCATTTATCCAATCCACAAATTAAATTACAATGCTTTGAAGCAAATATTTTAATTACTTTTACTCTCATCAATTTAAACTTATACATGGAGTTGACTAATGGTTTATTATTTTCTTGAAGGTGGAGCGTTTATGTGGCCCATTCTTCTAACGCTTGTTTTCGGGTTGGGTTTTGTATTAGAACGTGCCTACTCACTGATGATGTCTGGTGTAAACTCAGATGGTTTTTTCGAAGCTATCACTACATCCATTAAAGAAGACGGAACGGATGCAGCAAAAGAAATATGTCAAAAAACAGATGGCCCCGTTGCCGCGATTTTTCATGCCGGTTTATCTAAACTTGATAGAGGCCATGATGAAACTGAAAAGGCTATTCAAAATGCTGGTGGAATCGAAATGGCATTCCTAGAGAAGAATATGATTTGGCTAAACGCCGTGATTACAATCTCTCCTATGCTTGGTTTTACAGGAACAGTGGTTGGTATGATTGCAGCTTTTGACGCAATAAAGGCTGCAAACGATATTTCTCCTGCAGTAGTTGCTGGTGGAATTTCTCAAGCTCTGCTTACAACTGCTTTCGGTCTCATTGTAGCTATGATAATACAAACTTTTCAAAATGTATTTGTTGCCAGGATTGATAAATTAGTATTGGATATGGAAGAACAATCCATTAAAATTTTGGATTTCCTTCATGATCTAAATCAAAAATAAGAGATGATCTTAATCTAATGGCAAGGAAAAGACGATTTAAAGGTGGAGAAATACCAACATCTTCAATGGCAGATATAGCCTTTCTATTACTTATCTTTTTTCTAGTTACTACTACAATTGATACAGATAAAGGGTTAGGAATCGTTTTGCCTCCTCCTGGAGACATGGAAATAGAGATTCGAAAAGAAAACATTTTAAATTGTTTAATAAATTCTCAAGGAAAAGTATTACTTGATGAAGAACCTACAAACCTAGAACAAATTCATAGAATTGTAGGAGATCGTATTAGAGCAAATGATAAATTAGTTGTCTCTGTAAAAGCACATCCAAAAACATCATACAAAGATTATGTAAAAGTTATAGACCAACTGAAAATAGCAGATGCTAAGCGTATATCAATAGCAAATAGCAACTAAATGAAATTTTCAAAAAAAACTAAAATCTCAAGCGAAATACCTACAGCTTCAATGCCTGATATTATTTTTATGCTTTTAGTTTTTTTCATGGTAACAACAGTTTTAAAAGAATATTCAGGTTTACCTGTCAGTTTACCAAAGGCAAAACGTATTGAAAAATTGAAATCAAAAAGAAATACTGTACAAGTGTGGTTATCAAAAGATGGTCTAATATCAATTGATGATAGGTTAATGGCTGCAGATGATGTTTCCTCTGTCATGTACGATAAACGTTTAGCTAATCCGCAAATAGTAGTTTCTTTGAAAGGTGACGAAGAAGCTGAAATGGGGCTAGTATCAAAAATACATGAAAATCTTAGAGAAGTAGAGGCATTAAAGTTAAACTATTCTTCTAAAACATTAGTGGATTAATGGAAGTAGTTAATCCACTAAAATCAAGATACCCTATTATTATACGATTAACTATTTTGTTAGGAATATTTTGCATAATACTAAATTTTTTGATTTTCCCTAGATTTATAAACACTATTAAGTTTGATGAAACCGAGCAAGTAATAATAGAGAATATTGACATTCCGCAGACCCAACAAATTGACAATACCCCTCCACCTGCTCGACCATCTATACCTGTACCCTCCGATGATGAAGATATCGCTGATGATTTAACCTTAGATGAACTTGATTTTGATGATTTTTCGAATATGGATGCTCCACCACCCCCACCATCGGGGCCAAAGGTAGTTTTTATCCCATATGATGATCCACCAGTTGCAATGAGCCCAATAAGACCAAAATATCCTGAAATTGCACAAGAAGCAGGAATTGAAGGAGTTGTTGTAGTTCAAGCCTTCATTGATGAAAAGGGCCGAGTTAAGGAAACCATTATTTTAAAAGGTGTACCAAATACAGGACTTGATGAGGCAGCGATGGACGCAATCAGGGCAACTCGTTTCAGACCCGCTAAACAGCGTGAAAGGTCTGTAGGCGTTTGGATTTCAATACCTGTGAATTTTAGGCTAAAATAGTCTAACCTTTTATATTACTAATATTATAATCAAAATTCATCTTTCTTACATATTCGATAGAAATTCCTTTTGGACACTCTGCTTGGCAAGCGCCAGTATTAGTACAATGTCCAAACCCTTCTTCATCCATTTGGGCGACCATTTTGTTCACCCTTTCTTTTTTTTCTGGCTGCCCTTGTGGCAGTAACGATAATTGAGAAACTTTTGCTGCCACGAAAAGGCTAGCTGATGCATTTTTGCAAGTGGCCACACAGGCACCACAACCAATACAAGCTGCAGCATCAAATGCTTCTTCTGCAATTTCTTTTGGTATGGGAATAGCATTCCCATCGGGAGCACTACCTGTGTTTACGGAAACATAGCCTCCTGATTGGATTATACGATCGAAAGATGATCTATCCACAACTAAATCTTTAACAACAGGAAAAGCTTTTGCTCTCCAAGGTTCGATAAATATAGTCTCACCATTTTTGAAATGGCGCATATGAAGTTGACAAGTGGTTGTCCCTTTAAGAGGACCGTGTGCTCTACCATTAATGACCATAGAACACATCCCACATATACCTTCTCTACAATCATGGTCAAAAGCAACTGGCTCTTTATTTTCCTCAATCAGCTGTTCATTCAAAACATCCATCATTTCTAAGAAAGACATATGACTATTAAGCCCCTTAACATCATAGGTTTCAAAGGCACCACTTTCAGAGCTAGATTTTTGGCGCCATATTTTAAGCGTTAATTGTAAGTCATTCATGTTATTTATAGCTCCTCTGTGTAGGTTTCACGGTTTCAAAACCCAAATCTTCTTTGTGTAAAGAAGGAGCATTGTCTACTCCTTTAAATTCCCAAGTTGAAACAAAAGTGTAATCATCATCGTTTCTTAATGCTTCACCTTCTTCTGTTTGATACTCTTCGCGAAAATGGCCTCCACATGACTCCTCACGCTCTAAGGCATCTCTCATCATTAACTCACCTAATTCAAAAAAATCAGCGACGCGCCCAGCTTTATCTAACTCTGGATTATACGTTTTATCATCCCCTAAAACCTTAACATCCTTCCAAAAAGTATTTCTTAAGCTTTTAATATCCTCTATAGCAGATACTAAACTAGATTCATTTCTTGACATTCCGCAGTGGTTCCAAACTATTTTACCTAAATCTCTATGAAAGCTTTCAACAGATTTACTACCGTTGTTGTTTAGCAACGATTTGTTTCTTTCTTTTGCTTTATTTTCGGCCTTTAAAAAGGATTCATGATCTGTTTTAATTGGTTTTGTCCTAATATCATCGGATAAATACTTTCCTATGGTGTATGGTAATATAAAGTAGCCATCTGCTAAACCTTGCATCAAAGCAGATGCACCAAGTCTATTGGCACCATGATCAGAAAAATTACACTCCCCGATCGCATACAAGCCTGGAACTGTTGTCATTAAATCATAGTCAACCCACAATCCACCCATTGTGTAGTGAACTGCAGGAAAAATTCTCATTGGTGTTGTATAAGGGTCCTCACCTGTAATTTTATCATACATTGCAAACAAATTACCATACCTAGAAGAAACAATATCTTTCCCAAGTCTATTTATAGCGTCTTCAAAGTCTAAATAAACAGCTAATCCCGTTTCACCTACACCATATCCTTCGTCGCACCGCTCTTTAGCAGCCCGCGAAGCAACATCTCTTGGAACTAAATTCCCAAATGCAGGATACCTTCTTTCAAGATAGTAGTCTCTCTCCTCCTCAGGAATTTGACTTGGAGGTCGATTATCCCCTTTCTTTCTTGGTACCCAAATTCTTCCATCATTACGTAAAGATTCAGACATTAGAGTAAGTTTTGATTGATATTCACCTGAAACAGGTATACAGGTAGGATGAATCTGAGTAAAACAAGGATTTGAAAAGGCAGCTCCATTTTTGTAAGCTTTCCAAGCTGCTGTTACATTACTACCCATAGCATTTGTAGATAAATAATAAACATTCCCATAACCTCCTGTTGCAAGCACAACAGCATGCCCGAAATGCCTTTGGAATTCACCAGTTATAAGATTTCTAACTATAACGCCTCTTGCTTTTCCATCTATTTTAACAATATCGACCATTTCATGTCTGTTAAACATTTTAACATTGCCCTTAGAAATCTGCCTACTTAAAGCGCTGTAGGCTCCTAATAAAAGCTGCTGACCTGTTTGACCCCTGGCGTAAAAAGTTCGAGACACCTGAACACCTCCAAAAGATCTGTTATCTAATGTCCCTCCGTACTCTCTTGCAAAAGGCACACCTTGGGCAACACACTGGTCAATAATACTTGAGCTAACTTCTGCTAGCCTATAAACATTTGCTTCTCGAGATCGGTAATCACCGCCTTTTATTGTGTCATAAAACAGTCTGTATACTGAATCTCCGTCGTTTTGATAATTTTTTGCTGCATTTATTCCGCCTTGAGCTGCAATAGAATGAGCTCTTCTTGGGCTATCTTGAAAACAGAATGCCTTAACCCGATACCCCATCTCCGCTAGGGATGCCGCAGAGGAAGCACCAGCAAGTCCAGTCCCCACTACAATTATTTCAAGGTTTCTTTTATTTGCAGGACTAACTAATGGTACAGTTGATTTGTAGTTTGTCCATTTTGATTCAAGTGGTCCTTCTGGTATTTTGTTATCTAAAATCATATGTTATTAATTAATAAATAGATTGGAATCGAAGCAAATATTGCTGGTATTGCAAGTGCTATAGATAATGCTGCATATTTGAAAAGTTTTTCATAATTTGGGGTTTTCAAGCCAATTGTTTGGATAGCCGACTCAACGCCGTGCACTAAATGTAAAGATAACGCCCCCATGCAGAAAACATAAAAAAGTGTGTATATTGGATTTTGAAAAGCACTAGTTGTGATTAAATATAAATCTTTAATTTTAGTCCCATCTTCTAAGTATTGATAAGGCATGTCACCAAAATGCATCTCATACCAGAAACTTTTAAGATGAACAATCAAAAAAAGCATTAATATAGTTCCTAGCACAGCCATGTTTCTTGAGGACCAAGTACTATTTTCTTGATTATTGGTTACTGCGTACCTTAATGGACGGGCTTTCTTGGACTGAACTACAAGATATAAAGTGATAGCGATGTGAAGTAAAACAGCAAAATACGTTATATAGGACAGAACCTTTACAAACGGATTAGTGGTCATGAACAAAGCATATTTGTTGAACTGCGTCTGCCCCTCTACTCCGGGTATAAATAACTGAAGGTTACCTACCAGATGCCCTAAAAGAAAGGTAACTAAAAATAAACCTGAAAGAGAAGCAAGTCCTTTTCGAAATATTGTAGAATTAATATAACTTTTCATAATTTTTTAGGCTTAAATAATATTATAATTTAAGTCTATGATTAAGTTTACACACAAAGGAAAAGTGCCACAGTTCAGTCAGGTAAGTATTTTGAACAGAAAATGCTTAAAACTAAACAAAGAGCAAGAAAATGCAAGATAGACAATAGTTTAAAGGAAGGTAAATAACTAAATACTATATAATAGATTGCAACAAGAGTGATTGATAATATTGTAAATAGAGAATTTCGGGCAATTTTTGTTCCTAACCTTGTGACATAAACATAACAAATAATTATTGAACCAATCGTCAATAGCCATAAGCCAAAAAATCTGTAAATCGTACTTAGGAATAGAGGAAGACCGATATTGATTTTTTCTGAAAATAGAATACTAAATGAAGTTTGAAGCAAAACCTCATTTGGTATCTGGTTCAGAAGCCATGGCTCCTTATGCATGCATAAAATTATACCTAGAGTATTTGCAATAATCCCAATTATAAATATTGGACCCCATGTAAAATTGTGAGCAATGCGTCTATTCACATCTTTGACCGCTTAGAGAAAAAGGCCCCTCATGCATTACAGAATCAAAAAAATCTTTAAATAAGTTTTCTTCTCCTAGCTCCCGGTTTTTTAACCCCTTTAAAGCTAGACAACCAAAATGATTAATCCAGTAACCAAATGTCTTATTAAACGGTCCTGCTTGATTAATGTTTAGTGATAGGCCTGCTTCATTCAATAAAATTCGGTCTTTTGTACTCCACAATGAAATAGTATATAAAATATCGTCCCGGACTGATGGCTCCATCAACAACCCAGCCCAAAAAGCTGCAGGAGCAATTTCATATCCTTCAGGTGTTCGATCAGCTCCCCTAATTTCAACTAAATTTTTTATACGAACATTTGTAAAAATTTGGCGTAAATAGCTTAAAATCAATTTATTTTTTGCTGCCCCTTTTATTCTTTGTGCTTTTATCAATTGACCAAAAGATTGCACTGATCGAATGGTTTTTCCTTTTTCGTTAAATGCAAATATAGATGGGGATTTTAAAAAGAAATCAATGTATTTATCCAACAATCCAGTCTTTGATACAATTCCGTGATCAAATAAATTGTTACACCGATTGTTATCAGTATTCGCCCATATAATACCTCTCAAGTTTTTTTGATGAGCAGGTTTTTCAGACTTAAACGGACTATTTGAAAATAAATATGCTGCTATTGGGTGTAAACAATCGGCAATGAATGCTGTTTCCTCCATTTCACTTTCCGTTGAGGCATCAATATTAACTTGTATACTAGAAGTGCATCTCATCATCCATTGACCCATCGAACCTGATCTTATCATATTTCTGTCCATAATTTTATATTTATTTTGATCAATAAGCTCTATTTGATCTGGACTATAGTATGGGTCTAGTCCAAAGGGCATAATTTTTAAATTCTTTTCATTTAGTGTTTTCTTTAGACTTTCTATGTTTGCTCTTATTGATTTTTCTAAATCATTTAAGTTAGTGTATGGC
>CEWK01133332.1_pt1 | contig 10486 bp, 9 predicted proteins | sample 531431 | NCBI WGS metagenome assembly CEWK01 (sample SAMEA2623059, study PRJEB7988) | marine metagenome | isolation source: saline water (ENVO:00002010), including
TATCTCCCGCAGATGTAGCTACTGCTGTGACATTCTGATCAAAAGAATCGCTATTTATCAACGCAATTTGACGGCCATTAATGACTTTGTCCCAAACGGTTTCATACATAAGAAGGTTCGCTTCCAGCTGAGCCTGATTGGACTCTAATTTAAGGTGTGTCTCCGAGGGTTTTTGATTGCAGCCTATTAAGGTTAAAACCAAAAATAGGCTGGTGCATTTAATTGTGTTTTGTAAAACTGACATGATTTTTTTATTTCTTAAATTTATAAAAAATTTAGAAATGGTAACCGCTTTTGAAAACAATAAAATTTTAGCCCAAGACCTCCCAAATTATGAGGCTGTTTCGGGTACGGCCTTGGACAAGAAGTATTATTTCGTTGTGCTAGTAGGCACTTTTGTTGTATTTACCTTTGTTTCGCTCGGGCTAATGCTGTGTTTTTATTTTTTTGATTTTTTAAAATTCATGCCTTACAAGCAAACCGCTGCCGTGGCTTACTTTGCTTTTTGGGGGCTTTATGTGTTGTATTCCTGGGTTGGATTTAAAAGAAAGAGTTACTGCTACAGAACCCATGATGTGATTTATAACTTTGGGGTTTTTCACAAAACAACAGTTCTAATTCCCTTTAACCGCATTCAGCACATTGCCCTACATCAAGGGTTTTTTTCAAGAAAATTTGGATTGGCCTCACTTCAGTTTTACACCGCAGGAGGCAGCGCCACAGATGTCAATATTCCAGGAATGCCGCTGGACACGGCTAAAAGTTTCAAAGAAGCAATCTCTGAAAAAATTGAAAATTAACATAAAAAATTACGGCCTTTGGACCCATTAATCATTCAGAAATTTTCAAACTTTCAAAAACAATCAGCGATTGGTTCGGTTGTCCTATTTTTCCAGTCTCTTCGCAAAAACAGCTTCAACTTTATCTACCTTTTATTTCCGGCCATTAAGGGAAATGTGCAAATTTCTATATTTCTATTTCTAGGCTTTATCATACTACTTGCCCTTTTTGCTTATATAAAGTACTATTATTTTAAATATAAGTTTGACTTTGATAAATCAGCCTTTGTCATCCACAAAGGCTTTCTTGAAAAAACAAACTTGAGTATTCCGTTTGAAAAGATTCAACAAATAAATATCAACCAGAATTTAATTCACAAGCTGTTTGGCCTTTACGAAATCCAAATGGATACTGCCGGCTCCAGCAGCACTGAGGTAGACATTAAAGCAGTCTCTAGGGCCGTCGCAAATGATTTCAAAATCGTTGCCGAAGAAATAAAAAAAATCGGCTTGTCAACTGCTCACTCAGAGCTGCTGACCAAAACTGAGACCTCTTTTGAAATAGACCTTAAAACGCTAATTAAAACTGGGCTAACAACCCGCTATTTTGAAACCTTGAGTTTGATTGTTGGAGGGCTGTTTTTAGGCCTTCAATTTTTAGACGACTATGAGATGCGTTTCGCCTCAGATCTAACGGACATCGCCAAAGAAGTCAATTACAGCTATGAATTGGTAGCCTTGTTAATTTTGGGGGTCATTGCCACAGTGCTTTTAACAAACCTTGTCACTACTGTGATCAAATTTTACAAATACAAAGCGACGCGCAGTGCTAAAAATTTAGAGATTAAATACGGATTGATTCAAACAAAATCCGTGCTGTTATCCCCTCAAAAAGTTCAACAGTTTAAGACCACACAAAATTGGTTTCAAAAACTTCTCAGAATTCTTGACATAAAAATTAACCAAGCTTCTAGTGAGGTTTCCTCAATAAAGGATGTTCGAAGCAATGTCAAGGTGCCAGGCTGTACTGCGGGTCAAAAACAGGCCCTATTTGATTTTATTTACCGCAAAACTGTTGGAGAAGAAATTGTTCTAAGACCCAACTTTAGAAAATTCCTTATTAACTTTATCTTTTTTAGCCTTATGCCTTCAACTGGCTTACTTCTAATGCATTTAAATATTGAATTTTTTAAAGGTTACTATTGGCGGGTATTTGTAATTTTCTTTCTAATTATGACGCTATACGCGGCTTGGCGATTTTATAAAAACAACGCCCTTTTCATATCAAAAAATTTCATAAAGTTTCAATCTGGATTCTGGGATGTTACCACCACATACGTCGAGAATTATAAAACACAATCGGCCATTATATCCCAGCCTATTTGGTATAAAAATTCGGACTTAGGGGACCTTTTCATTTTTACCGCTGGTGGTCAAATCAGGGTTCGCACCTATGATTATACCGCCTTGAAATTAATTCTAAACAATCTCCTTTATAATGTTGAGACTTCAAAGCAAAAGTGGATGTAGATTATAATCAACCTGTGGCTTGCTATTTTTAAATCTGGATTTTTTTTATATCTTTAGGCAAATCATTTCCACATGGAGGCCAACAAAATTGTACTTTATTTTTCTGTCTTTGTCGTTGCGTGCGTGATTGTTTGGCTGTGGGTTCTCGCAAAACAATTGGATGAAGTTTAACCCGAAAACGAATCCTGTGACAAAAAAATTCGTTTTAGCCCTCCCCTTTCTTTTATCGTTGCTTTTAAATGGACAAAATTTTGATGCAATTATCACCGAACTGGCCGTCCAACACGAAGCCGAAATTATTGAACTTAGACATTGGTTTCATCAAAATGCGGAGCTGAGTAATCGGGAATTTAAAACCGCAGAAAAAATTTCAGCCGCGCTGACAAAAATTGGTTTAGTGCCTAAAACTGGTGTCGCAAAAACTGGAGTTGTCGCTGTTTTAAATGGGGGCAAGCCAGGTCCAGTAGTGGCCTTGCGGGCAGACATTGATGGACTTCCCGTTAAAGAGCGGGCAGACCTGCCCTGGAAATCTAATATGGTTGGCGAGTACAATGGTGAAAAAGTACCTGTAATGCATGCCTGCGGTCACGACACACATACAGCAATGCTGCTTGGTGTCGCTAAGATTTTATATGCAATCAAAGACGACATTCCAGGCAGCATAAAATTTATTTTTCAACCCGCAGAAGAAGGTGCGCCAGCGGGGGAAGAGGGCGGAGCGGAATTAATGGTGAAAGAAGGGGTGCTAAAAAACCCCGATGTGGCCGCTATTTTTGGATTGCACATATGGTCACAATTCCCTGCTGGAAACGTTTATTTACGGCCAAAAGGCATCATGGCCGCGGTTAATGAGTTTCGAATTGACCTTCAAGGGGTTCAAACCCATGGATCAACACCCTGGACCGGCATAGATCCTATTGTAACGGCGGCACAAATCGTAAATAATATTCAGACCATTGTAAGCCGAAGCTTGCCGCTGACTGAGGCAGGCGCCGTGGTAACTATAGGTAGCATTCACGGCGGTGTCAGAAGCAATATTATCCCCGAAAGCCTCTACATGCTTGGTACCATAAGGACCTTGGATGAGGACATGAAGGCCACCGTGCTTCGAAGGCTAGAAGAGATTGTTTACAATACCGCCAAAGCCAACAACGCCAAAGCAGAAATTACTTACCAAGTCAGCTACCCTATTACCTACAACGACACTGGCCTTTATGAAAACATGCTGCCGTCGCTAAAAAGAATTAATGGCCCAGAAAATGTGCATTTTATGAATGCGATTACGGGTGCAGAGGACTTTTCATTTTTTCAAAAAGAAGTTCCTGGACTCTACTTTTTTATTGGGGGCGCTCAAAAAGGGACAGATCCAACAAAAGCAGCACCACACCATACTCCAGATTTTTATGTGGATGATTCGGCCATGCTCACAGGGGTTAAATCTATGACAACTCTAGCACTTGATTACTTGTCAAAGAAGAAATAAGGGCCAAAAATACAAGCTCAAAAAAAATGTGGTTCCCAGCTTTATAATTGTTCTGCTTGTCATATTAAAAACAAACACTAAGCGTGTTTTTGGTTCATTTTTGCAACCAAAATTTAATATCTTTGGAAAAATCAAAATTTAAACTAAAATGAAAAAAATATTACTGGCGTTACCTCTTTTTTTTGCAATGGGGTGCGCACAACAAGAAAAAGCAGCAGTGCCCACCAACGGATTTGGGCCCTATGAAGGTCAAAGTGTATACTTAGGCGATGAGGCCACTGTAACGGTGTTTAAGGCGCTTGACGCTGCCTGGGCCGCTCGGGATTACACAACCATGAAAAACATGATTGAAGACGGTGGCATGTATATTTTTGAAGACGGACATACTGTTACAACAGCACAAGGGTTTGTTGACAAAATCGAAGCTGATTACCAAGAGTCACTTGAAAAAGAAGTGGAGTGGGGCTGGAAAACAGACTACGCCTTTGCGGCCTACCCAAAGGGATCAAATGACCCAAAAGCAACAAACCAGGAAGGGCAATGGGTCAACGCACAATTTACAGGCAACGATGGTACTTATATTGAGTGGTATCAAATTGTAAATGGAAAACTCAAAATGTGGTATCAAACTAAAGGGAATTTTGTGTTCCCAGAAAATTAAATCATTTTACATTATGAACATAAAAACAGGAAATGTTGGGTTCCACGTCGCTTTTAGGGTGCCAAATGACGACATAAATCGTATGGAGAGCTTTTTAGAAACACATCAAAATTTTATGCGTGAGACACATCATATTGAGGGCACTATCGAGCCTGTCGTGCTTTGCTACGCCGTTATGAAAAGTCCTGAGTTTAATAACCCTCTTGACCCAAATAGTGGAGAAACAGGACACACTCTTTACGGATTAACAGAAGTTTATAACGGCCCTGAAGGCGTTCAAATGCATATGCAGTTGGGACAGCAACGGGAGAAAATGTTCGCAGAGCTTGTAAGTCTTACTGGTGCGTATTGCGTGAGTGGAATAATTGGAGCTCCGGTCATAAAATCGATGTAGGTTAATATAGCGGCTACATATTAACAAAAAAACCCGCTCTGAATAGAGCGGGTTTTTTTTAATCGTTAAAAAATAAATTTACATAGACTTTACAAATGGTAAACCTGTTTTTTCATTTTCTACAATCTTTTTCCCAGCTGGAAGGTCGCATGAGTTAGAACGCTCGTCTTTTGCAAAATAATAAATCGTTTGATTTCTTCCGCCTTTTAAGACAACGTCTTTTGTGTGTAAATAATACGTCTTTCCTTTGCTATTTTTGAATGAATATCCCATAATTTAGTTTTATTTTATACCAAATTACAAAAATTACTTCGGTATTTCCAAAAAAATCAACAGATAAATGATGTTTTTTTTAAGAAGTAGAGCTAATTGTTAATAAAATCAATCGTTTTCGCAAAAACTTGCTCCAACTCTAGAGGGATTTTGGGGTTGGTCCAGGGCTGTTTTGTGCTAAAAACATGATTCGCCTTTGAGATAATGCAAAGCGTGCTGTGCTTGCTCCACGAATGTAGCGCTATGGCCTCTGACAGGGCTACAGATTCATCTTCAGCGCCGTGAATGATTAAATATGGGATTTTCAAGCTGCTCACCGAATTAGAGATGGTAAGACGCGCTTCATGGGCTATAAAATCTTCATAAAATTGGTATGCGTGTGGCATTTGTTGCTGGGTTCTGCCGTTTTTCACGTAATAAACCCCCGAAGCGAGCCAGGCCTTCAATGCCTCTCCTTCTGGAAATCTTATTTTATAATCACTCACGCCAGCTAGTGTAATTACTTTTTTTATACGCGAGTCTTCGGAGGCTTTAATGAGTACTATGCCCCCACCTCGGCTGTGGCCCATTAAAATTATTGTATTTGTGTCTAAAGCTGGATTTGTGTCGTACTTGGTTGTTAGCCAATTGACAACACACTCTAAGTCTTGAAGCTCTTTGGTATAATTGTTTTGCCCAAAAGCTTCAAGGTCTGGAAAATCAATCGGGTTTTCTGCTGTGCCGCCATTGTAAGAAAAATTAAATTTTAAAAATGCGATGCCCTGTGAAGCAAACGCTTTTGCAAAAAGCGTCCACGCACCCCAATCCTTGTAGCCCTTGTAACCATGACAAAAAATAATGATGGGGGCCTTTGATCTGTTCAGGTTAAAATAGAAATCATAGACAATGGGGCGTCCATTTGGGCCAGAAATTTTATAATTTTTAATCGTACGGAGCATTTTAAACTTTCTTTTCAATAAAATCTTCATCAACATCAAACAATGTAGAAAGCAGTTGTTTGAGTTGAGCCTCAAAAGCCTCTAAAAGTTTGGGGGTGATTTGAGTTTGCTTGTGTGCCCCTCTTCCTGGCTTGTCTTTTTTGGTAAATTTTATAACCCCCGCATTTAAATTTTTAAAAGAATAAATGCCCGCCTCTAGAGGTAAGGGTGAGGCGTTGGATTTGTGTAAGATATATGCATACATTAACAGCTGAAAACTTTTATTATGAGCTTTATAATCTTCAATAAGCGGCGCCCAATCTACAAGATTTAAGTCGGTCTGATTGACTTTCGATGTTTTATAATCAAGAATCCTCAGGGTGCCATCACATGTGTCGATGCGATCAATATTCCCTCTTAGACAAACGGGGAAAGCAAGCTCTGAACTATCAAGAGTCGCATTTATAGGAGCCTCAAGGGCTTTTAATTGAACAATATGCCCCTTCTTTAAAAATTCAATTTCGTAATCTATGAAATTAGAGATATAACGCTTGGCAATTTCGAAACTAATTAAATTTTTACCTCTTGTGATGTCTCCTTTTTTATAAAGCTCTTTAAAAAATTGTCGCACTGTTGGTTCAATCTTTGGCTTGAGTTCCAAAAGCTTTTCTATGTCTAATTGCTGACCCACAAAAGGCTTATAAAATGCTTCTAGTGTATAATGAACCACACTTCCAAAGGTTGTGGCTTTAATGGTCTCTTCCAAATCATTGTTTTCCTTGAGGCCCAAAATCTTTTGATTATAAAAATCAATCGGGTTTCTAATGTATTGCCCCAGAGAAGATGGGGAAAGTCCCCGCTCAGCCAAGGCCTGCAAGCTTTCTAAAATCGGTTTTGTTTTTTTTACGAGCAAAGGGGATGTGCTAATCTTAGGAACTTTCGGCGTCAAAATTTGGTGACGGCATTGGTGATGGTCCTCTAACTCTAACTGAGCAATAAACCGGCTAGGTTCACTTCCTTTAAGGACTTCTGGCTCGGTATTATAAACCAAATGAACCGCTTTCGCACGATGTAATAAGCGATAGAAGTGGTAAGTGTAGACGGCGTCCTTTTCCTTATAAGTAGGCAGGTTGTTTTCTATTTTAACATCAAAAGGAATGAATGAGTTTTTTGTTTTTCCTGCAGGGAGAATGCCTTCGTTTACTGAAACAATAATGACCGTTTCAAAATCCAAGACACGGGATTCTAACATGCCCATTATTTGAAGCCCATTTAATGGTTGCCCTTTAAAATCCAATGTTTCCTTCGTCAAAACGTCTTTGAATAAATGTTGTAGCGTTGTTATAGAATCAACAATGTTATGTGCTGCGTCGTAATTTTCGATTTGTTGAAATAGTGCCGAAAATCGATATATATACTCCAAATATAATGTGTTGTTTACGCCTTTATCATTGTACTGTTTTTTTAATTCAAGAAAAAGGCGCAATAATTGTTGTATGGCCGCCTTTGGGTTGGCACGACAAGGTTCAAAAAGAAGCCTTAGGGGCGACTCGGCCTCAGGGGCTAGGGCCAAAAGCTCCTCACAAGAAAGCGCCATAAGGTTGTCACGCCTTATATTATTAATAATGTTTTGGCTATGATTGTCTTGATTTGTTTGAAACAAAGGCGCCAAAAAAGGATGTCCCAGAACCCCTATGATGTCCTTGTGGTAATACCGCCCGGATGCCGTGATTTGAAGTTTAAACCATTGATCAATGAATGAAGCTAAGGGGACTTGTGCCAAAGGAAGGCCCATAGTTATATTGGCGCTTTTAACTTCTGACGGCAATGCGCTTAAAATTGGTAATAGCAAGTTTTCATCTGCCAAGACCAGTGCCGTATTCTCTAATTTATGCTGTGTATAAAGCGCACTGATAAGCTCCCCCACATACTTGACCTGGCTTATTTGCTTGGGGGCACCAGTAATATGAATGGTTTTTGGTGTTGTATAGTGTGTCGTGATGCTATTGAATGGATTTGATTTATAATAGGGCCACTCTTTTTTATAGCGCCGCATAAACAAGCCCGCATCGTGGTAGGGGCTTTCTAGGAACAATTTGTCAGCATCCCAAAAAACCTCTGCTATTTGATGGTGTAAAAGCGCTTGGATGATGCGGGACTCTGCAGCATTTAAAGCATTAAATCCAATGAAAATATGTTTTTTGCGTTTTGTGCTTTGTAAATATGTCTCTAAATTATCAATGGCGTTTTTATAAATTAAGCCCTGATATCCAAGGCCTTGATTTAGTAAATATTCCGAAAACGCAGCGTAATACCGTGAAACTTGTTTCCAGAACTTTAAGTAGCCTCTTATCATTTTAGTAGGGCTGGGGTCTAAAGACCAGTGGTTGATCTCTTGAATGGCGCTCAAGTAGTTGAATATTTTTACTGGATCAACTAAATGTCGGTCAATTTCATTAAAATCTTGAAGCACAATGGTGGCCCATTTAGAAAAACGGTCAAAAGATTCAACTTCTTGCTTGGGGGTGATAGAGGTATACAGCGCATAAAATTCGAGCAGCGCCTCTAGATTATTTAACTGTTTGAGTTGTGACACCTCTTCAACAAAATCCTCTACAGAGATGATTTCTGGTAAAAAAACAGGAGAATTAACTTGCTTTGCAAGCTCTTGTTTTAAAAATACGCCCGCGCGTTTGTTTGGCAAAACAAAGGTCAACTCGGAAATAACATATCTCTCAGCGACTAATTTATTTAGAACCTCAAAAATGAAACTATCCATGTTATAAAAATAAAAAACGCCTCGCAAATGCGAGGCGTTTAGAAGTGTTATTTTTTAATGTCTCCGCTTAGTTTGCCAACTTCACCTCTACACGTCTGTTTTGTGCTCTTCCTTCTGATGTATCATTGGAAGCAACAGGTGCCATTTCACCAAAACCGACAGTCGATAATCTTGAAGCGTCAATGCCATTCGTGGTGAGGAAATTGAGCACCGAGCTGGCTCTTTTTTCTGACAGTCTCTGATTAAACTTCTCTGTGTACTTACTGTCCGTGTGGCCCTCAAGTACAAATTTAGTTTCTGGATATGCATTAAGTATAGCCACAACCTCAAGTAGTAGAATCTCAGCATCTTCCAAGATAGAGGATTGTCCTGTGCTAAATGTTACAGGGCCCAATCCTGTTAGCATTTCATTGATGATATCACTAGGGTCTTCCGGGCATCCGTTGTTGGCAACAGTTCCGGCTTCATTTGGACACTGATCGTCTTTGTCTAAAACAGAATCTCCGTCAGAGTCTGGCCATGGGCAACCTCTATTGCCTCTTGGGCCAGCTGCACCAGGGCAATTGTCATCAGCATCAGTGATACCATCGCCATCAGCATCTGGACATCCGGCCAATGCTGGTAAGCCCGCAACATTTGGACATTGGTCTTTGTCGTTGGAAACACCATCACCATCAGAGTCAGGGCAGCCCTCAAACTCAATAGAACCAGGATCATTTGGACAGCGATCATCAGAATCTTGAACACCATCACCGTCTGTGTCTGGGCAACCATTAAACATCTTTAAGCCGGGAACGTCTGGACATAAATCCTTTTTATCATAAATTCCATCACCGTCTCTATCTTTTCCGCCATACCTAAGGGAAAGCCCAATGGAATGACGCCAGTGTTGAGGTAAAATATCTGTGTCGTCTTTATCGACGTGGTTGTAAGTGGTCTGTAGCGTCAAGCCTAGGTGTTCGTTAAACCAATATGACGCGCCTAATGATAAATTGATATGGCCCCACCCAACAAGAGCGTCGCCACTTCCACCGCCATTTGAATTGTAGGGCCCTTCTTCAATCCAAGTGTATCCACCCCCAATTCCCAGGAAGGGATCAATTTTTTTTGACTTTAACAAGTTTGCAAAGCTGTAGTTAAATGAGCCGTCGAGAGACAAAAACATCAATTCACTGGCCAATTCCTTTGAGCCCCATTTTTTTATTCTGTTGTATGTGCCTGTTAGCACAAAAGAAACATCTTTGTCTAAATACCGCCCTAGTGAGAGGTAGGGCAAGCCAACATTCCAATGGTCTTGAACGTTGAAAAATTCATCAAGGCCTCCGGAATTGTAAAAATTTGGCCCACTAGCGATGCTGTGGCCGCCTGTTGGGTAGAAATCAACAGCTGATAATCCGACAGAAAATAACCATGGGTTGTCTTCATTTTGTGCACCAATTGTAGCCGTGAACACAACTATTAAAAAAGCACAAAAGTTTAATTTAAAATTTCTCATAATATAATTCATTTATAGAGTATAACTGCTGCAAATGTAAGGCCTAAAATTGATTTAACAAATATATCTGATGAATTTTAATACAACAATAAAATTAGTTTTAAAAAAATTGTTGAATTATTACGCCTTAGAAACAAAAAATAAAAGCTGCATATTAGTATAAATATTGACGCTT
>CEWK01106305.1_pt1 | contig 10465 bp, 9 predicted proteins | sample 531431 | NCBI WGS metagenome assembly CEWK01 (sample SAMEA2623059, study PRJEB7988) | marine metagenome | isolation source: saline water (ENVO:00002010), including
CATAGATATTTTCATTTCTGGTGCGGGACCGGCAGGATTACTAGCGTCTATATCTTTTGCATCATTGGGTTACTCTGTGATTTGTGTAGACCCGCACAAGCCAGTCACCCATGCTAGTGATGCCGGTGCTGATTTACGCACAACAGCGTTCTTACAGCCAGCACAAAATTTCATACACTCACTGGATTTGTGGGAAAAACTAAAATCATACGCTGTCCCAATGGAAATTATGCGAATTATTGATGCAGCAGGTGAAAATTGGCCCCCTAAGGAAATAACAACAAAAGATTTTCTATCATCAGATATTTCTGACCTTCCTTTTGGATGGAATATACCTAATTGGCTTCTGCGCCGAGCTTTCACTGAAAAAGCAAATAAATATAGTAACCTTGAATTAAAATTTGGTTTAACTACTTCATCTTTCATAAGGCGTGACGACGCAGCATTTGTTTATCTAGATGATGGGAGTCAAATAAAAGCGAAGCTTGTTATTGGCGCAGATGGAAGAAATTCATTTATACGTGAAAAATCTCAAATTAAAATTTCGAGAACAGAGTTTTCCCAGAAAGCTTTAACATTTATTGTGACTCATGAAAAACCTCACCAAAATGCCTCAATTGAAATTCACCGCTCTGGAGGCCCTTTTACCTTTGTACCATTGGCAGATTTTGAGGGGAAAGCTTGCTCCTCAGTTGTATGGATGGAAAGTAACAAAAATATTGATCGACTTTTGGCACTGAACTCAAAGGAGTTTGATAAACAAGTTAACAATCGCTCTTGTTCACACCTAGGAAAACTTAATGTGATAAGCCATATAACTGCCTGGCCAATTATTTCACAAATTGCAAAGCAACTAACAACAAAAAGAACGGCATTGATTGCTGAGGCAGCTCACGTTTTGCCACCTATTGGAGCACAAGGTTTAAATATGAGCCTGGCAGACATAAAATCGTTGTATGATTTGATAAAGGATACTTCCAGACTGAGCAACATCGAAAAAATATTGGATAAATATGACAAAGCAAGACGTTTGGATATTAGAACCAGAGTCTTGGGAATTAATGCATTAAATGAAGTGTCAAAAAGCTCATTACCTATTGCCCAAGAAACTAGAGCTTTAGGAATAAATTTTTTACATTCATCACCGCAGATCCGTAAACGGCTAATGAAACTAGGACTTGGTCTAAGCTAGCCCTGCCGAGAACGATAAAAGGCTATAGAACTTGATCTATAACACGACGCAAACGGTCGACTGTTCCGGTTACATCATACAGTTTATCTAGTCCAAACAAACCTAATCTAAAAGTCATAAAATTATCAGGCTCGTCACAGGCTAACGGCACACCAGCCGCTATTTGCATTCCTAAATTAGTAAATTTTGAACCATTTTGTATTGAAGGATCTTTGGTATAACTCACAACTACACCTGGAGCACCAAAGCCCTCTGGCGCCACAGAATTTACTCCTTTTTGCTTTAGCATTGCTCTTACATTATTTCCTAAATCCCACTGAGCTTTACACAATCTATCAAAGCCATATTCTTTTGTTTCAAGCATTGTATCCCTGAAAGCTCTCAATGCATCAGTTGGCATAGTAGTATGGTACGCATGCCCTCCACTTTCATAAGCCTGCATGATTGAGTGCCATTTCTTAAGATCAATTGCAAAACTATCTGAAGTAGAACTTTGCATTCGCTCAACTGCCAATTTCGATAGCATCACTAAACCGGCAGACGGTGATGCAGACCACCCTTTTTGCGGTGCAGAAATTAGAGCATCAACGCCTAAGCTGCTCATATCAACCCATGCGCAACCTGAAGCAATGCAATCCAGAACCATAATTGCGCCAACTTCATGAGCTGCATCCGACATTTGCTTAATGTAAGTATCAGGTAATATTATTCCAGCGGAGGTTTCTACATGAGGTGCAAAGACGATATCAGGTGAATACTCTTTTATTTTTGCTACCAACTCTTCTATTGGAACTGGATGAAACGGGGATTGTTCTGAGTTCTTCTCTCTGCGTGCCTTCATAACCTCAACAGACTGGGGCAAATTATTACTCTCAAATATTTGGCTCCACCTATATGAAAACCACCCGTTTCTCGCCACTAGAACTTTTGCATCGCGGCCAAACTGTCGAGCGACTGCCTCCATACCAAAAGTTCCACCTCCTGGCACGATCACAACAGCATCAGCGCTATAAACTTCTTTTAACATAGCTGAGATATCATTCATAACTAGCTGAAAAGAAGAAGACATGTGGTTGAGAGATCGATCAGTGAAAACTACGGAAAATTCTTCTAAACCATTTGGATCAATGTTATCAAGCAAAGCATTCATTTTTTGTCCCCTACTACCGTGCTAATTTGGATAATAAAACAACTCAATTTAAAATCAATCAGTTCAGTAAATAATTTAGTCCCTATAAGATTTTAACATAAAAAAGATTATACTGGTCCCTGCCTCTTCTCTTCACTTAATAAAACATTAGCTTCAATTTCGCCAGCACCAGGAAGGGTCATTATTCTGCGTCTTAAAATTCTTTCAAAGTCAGGAATATCTCGTGCGACGATTCTTATCCTGTAATCATAAACTCCTAAAACATGTTCCACAGTTTGTACCTCTGGTATAGCTGTAACTGCTCGTTCAAAATCTTCTAAGCGAACTTGACCCTTTCTAGCTAACTTAATGCCTAAAAAAACGGTAACGCTAAAACCTACTTTTTCAGTATCCAAAACTAGGCGGTTGCCAGAAATTATACCCTTTTCATAAAAGCGTTTAATACGGCGCCAAATTGCTGGTTGTGATAAACCTAATTGCTGCATAAAAGATCCAGAAGATCTACTGCAATCCCGCTGTAGTTCCTTGAGTAGCTGCAAATCTATTTCATCAAGTTCCATTAGACAGGCAATACCTCACTATTTCTTACACGGGCAATATGCATTAATGGCTCAATTTCTAATATATGGGGTAAATGAAGTATTCTCTCCCTGTAAACCCTCTGGTAATCATCCATATCTTTTGCAATTAAAAGTAATCTGACATCTACTTTTCCCAAAAATGTTTGAATTTCAATTACCTCTCCAATTTTTCGAGCCTCACTCATAAAATTATCGAATGCCATATGCTGCGTTTTATCTAAGGTCACTCGCAGGGATACTTCAACTTTATAACCTAAAAGCTGCCAATTTATTACTGCCTCCTTCGCAATAATTTGACCATTTCGTCTCAACTGACCCAATCTTCTAGACAACACCGCTGGTGTTGTACCAGCCTTTAACGCAAGATTAGCCATTTGAATATCGGGGTCAGATTGATAAATTCGTAATATTCTTGAGTCTAATTCAGTGAGCATAATTTATATTATTTTAACATTAATTGATTATTAAAAGTATTAAATTTTTATAACAAATTGAAAATAAGAAAACAATATACAGATATTTTAGTATAAATTATAATTTATTATAAGTTTGAGAGGGAATTATGCGAGTTTATTACGATAGAGATTGTGACGTTAATTTAATCAAAGAAAAGAAAGTAGCAATTTTGGGATATGGATCTCAAGGACATGCCCACGCACTCAATTTAAGAGATAGCGGAGCAAAAAATTTAGTAGTAGCGTTACGTGAAGGATCACCATCAGCAAAAAAAGCGGCAGGTGAAGGCTTGAACGTAATGGGAATAGCAGAAGCTGCTGCCTGGTGTGATGTTCTTATGTTTACAATGCCGGATGAGCTGCAAGCTCAAACCTACAAACTTTACGTGCATGACAATATTAAAAAAGGCGCGGCCATAGCTTTTGCTCATGGCTTAAATGTCCATTTTGGACTCATTGAGCCCAAAGAGGGCGTAGACGTAATTATGATGGCACCCAAGGGCCCAGGACATACTGTGAGAGGAGAATATACCAAAGGGGGAGGCGTGCCATGCCTCGTTGCCGTGGATAATGATGCAAGTGGCAAGGCCTTAGAAATTGGTCTATCCTATTGTTCTGCGATTGGAGGCGGTAGATCAGGTATAATCGAAACTAACTTTCGCGAAGAATGCGAAACAGATCTCTTTGGAGAACAAGCTGTTTTATGTGGTGGCTTGGTTGAATTAATTAGAATGGGTTTTGAAACTCTGGTCGAAGCCGGTTATGCACCTGAGATGGCCTACTTTGAATGTCTTCATGAAGTAAAGTTGATTGTTGATCTGATTTATGAAGGTGGGATAGCAAACATGAATTACTCAATATCAAACACAGCCGAATATGGTGAGTATGTCTCCGGACCAAGAATACTTCCGTATGATGAGACAAAGGCTAAAATGAAAGCCGTGTTGAAAGATATACAAACAGGAAAATTTGTGAGAGATTTCATGCAGGAAAATGCAGTAGGGCAGCCTTACTTTAAGGGAACACGCCGTATGAACGATGAGCATGAAATTGAAAAGATTGGGGAAAAATTAAGGGGTATGATGCCATGGATCTCAGCAGGAAAAATGGTCGATAAAGATCGAAATTAGGATCGGTTGCTCAAAGGCAGCTATAAATAGCAGCTGCCTTTTTACCATTTTTCGATTAAATCGCTAAAAATATCATTTCTATAGTTAGATAGACATAAATGGAGAATAGAGTAACTAAACAAAGTTGGCTCTTATTGACCCTTCTGGGGTTAATTTGGGGCAGCACCTTTATGATTATAGAACTAGCGTTAGATGGAATTTCACCTTTTTGGCTCGCGGCCACTCGAATTTTGATAGCCGCTTTAATAACAAACATTATTTGGTTTTCGTCCTCTCGAAAACTGTTTCAAACAGAGGTAACGGCTTGGCGGACTCTTTTATTTTCTGGCATGTTTGCAACTGCAGCTCCATTTATTGCACTTAGTTGGGGCCAGCAGTATGTAACATCTGCTTTTGCAGGTATTTCAATGGCTTCAGTCGCTTTATTAATTCTCCCACTTTCATATTTTTTTGTTGCAAGTGAAAAAATTACTGCTTCCACAATATTAGGAATATTTTGCGGGTTCTGTGGTGTTTTTATACTTTTGGGACCTGGTGTTTTTGTGGCTTCAAATGAAACAAAAGAGGCTTACGGCAGGCTAGCCTGTTTGTTTGCAACCTTTTGTTATGCAATTAGTGCAGTGCTTACTAAACGTTTGCCACCAATAGATCCAATAGGTCTAGCTGCTGTCTCTCTATCTTATGGTGCACTTTTTGTAATACCAGCTGCGTGGTTATTTGAGGGAGCGCCACCTCAGGTATCAAGTAAAACATTTTTTTATTTAGTTATTTTAGGTATCTTTCCAACAGCAGCAGCAACTTTTTTAAGAATAATTATAATTCGAACTGCCGGCCCTATATTCATGACACTTACAAACTTTCAGGTGCCACTTTGGTCTGTTTTTTTTAGTATTCTAATACTTAACGAACCGTTTGAAATTTCAATGCTTATTGCGCTAGTAGTGATTTTGAGCGGTCTTGCTATTAACCAATACTCAGAAATAAAGAAGATTATAAAAACAAGGATTGCCTAGACAATTTATAGTTCCTTAATAGCGTTTCTGATGGAGGATATTGTGGCATCAATCATTGAGATATCTTCAGCTTCAACCATAATTCTTATAAGTCTTTCCGTTCCAGATTTTCTGACTATCAAACGTCCAAGCCCTGAAATCTTTTTTTCTGATTCTGAAATCATTTTCTTAACTGATGTGTTGTCCAGAGGGTTCTTTTCGCTCGCATAAATTATATTTTCTGTTTTCTGGGGCGCGAGATCAAATGGACGCCCAACCGCACTAGCCGGCTCGCCTCTACGAACCATTTCTGCCAAAAATTGCAAGCCTGCCATTAACCCATCACCAGTTGTAGAATAGTCCGTCATCACGACATGGCCTGATTTCTCTCCCCCCAAATTAAAACCATTTAATCTCATTTGCTCTACGACGTATCGATCTCCAACCGCAGTTCTGACTAGTTTTATTCCCTCTCGATTCAGAAACGTCTCTAGATGCATATTTGACATAACCGTTGCTACTAGTGTTTTTTCTACTAAGATATTCTCCTTTTGCCACCGTGATCCAATCATTCCAAGGAAGTGATCCCCATCAATGGGACAACCTTGCTCATCAATTACTAATACTCGATCTGCATCTCCATCCAAACAAATTGCCACATCAGCTCCATGTGCTACCACCGTTTCCGCTGCAATTCTTGGACTGGTAGAACCACACTCTAGATTAATGTTCCTTCCGTCAGGTGAAACGCCAACAGGTACGACTTCAGCTCCAAGCTCCCACAAGACTTCTGGTGCCGCTCGATAACCGGCTCCATTAGCGCAATCTATCACAACTTTGAGGCCATCTAACCTCATCTGATTTGGAAAACTAGATTTTACTCTTTCTATATAGCGGTATCTACCATCATCAATTCGCTTCGCTCTGCCAATATTTTCTGGGGATACGCAATCTACTCCTTTAGAAACTAAAGCTTCTATCTCAACTTCCACACTGTCTGATAACTTATAACCATCAGGACCAAAAAACTTTATACCGTTATCTTTATGTTCATTATGACTAGCTGATATCATAATACCTAAATCAGCTCTCATAGAATTTGTTAAAAGCCCCACTGCAGGTGTTGGGACTGGTCCGAGTAGTAACACATTCATGCCTGCTGAGGTCAGCCCGGCTGTTAATGCATTTTCAAACATATAGCCCGATAAACGTGTATCTTTCCCTATAACAACACGGTGTGATTTTTTACTAGCTTGCCGAAAGTAAGACCCTGCTGCTGCACCAAGTTTCAGACAAAAATCTGACGTCATCGGATAAGAGTTCGCTCTACCACGGATTCCATCTGTACCAAAAAATCTACGAGACATCGGGATCTCCTACTTTATTTAAGTGTACACTATGCCATAGTTTCATAGCCTGAACAGTTTCTTTTACATCATGTACCCTGAAAATTTGTATGCCCTGCGAACGAGCGTACAATGCAATAGAAACAGATCCTGACATCCTGTCTTCATTTTCTTTAAGCCCCGCAAGCGTTTTTAAAAATTTTTTTCTCGACACACCAATAAGTATTGGCACTCCTAATCCGTGGAAAAGACTTATCTTTCGCAATAAACTAAGGTTGTGCGTTAGAGATTTTCCAAATCCAATACCTGGGTCAACTATTATAGCTGTTCTTTGCATACCAGAGTTTACCAGATTTTCTATTTGCTGACTTAGAAAATCATAGATGTCCAGACATACATCCTTATATTTTGGCTCATTTTGCATTGTTTCAGGAATGCCTTGTGAATGCATAATGCATACTGGCACGTTGTACTTGATGCAAAAGTCACCCATTTTACTATCAAATTTTAATCCAGAGATATCGTTTATCATAGCGGCGCCTGAGGAAATTGCCATTTTTGCAACTTCAGACTTTCTAGTATCTGCAGAAATTGGTACTGAAATTTTGTTTGATAATTTTTCGATAACAGGTATTACCCTAGATATTTCCTCTGAGGTTTCCACTTCTTGCGCACCAGGTCGAGTACTTTCCCCACCGATATCAATTATATCTGCCCCAGCAGAAACCATCGATATGCAGTGCTCTTCAGCAGTCTCTAAAGTTGAATACCTTCCGCCATCAGAAAAGCTATCAGGAGTTACATTTAATATACCCATGACTCTTGGGATATCAAAAGAAAGACCACAAATTTTAGGTCTTTTGTCAGTAATATTGTGAAATATATCTCTAGGAATATTTTTAGCCAAAACGATTTCTGGCTCAGAATTTCGCGTAAGCTTTTCAACATGGGTAAACCAAAAAGGAGTACCTTGCAAAACGCTTGCATTACTTGGGATGGTAGGGTCAGAGTTTATTATCGGGCGGAAATATTCACTCATTATTCTTTAAATGGCTATCTTGGTAGTTTAAAAATATCTTCTTCCAATGGAAGTATAGCGACCATGTTATCATCATTATGCGCCTCAGGTACCATACCGATAACACTTAGCTTCTCTCCATTAAGTTCGTTCATAAGCCAATACGCTAATTTGTAAGTATTGTCAGCATCCACATCGGGAGGTTTGTTAGCATCCAAAACTATTTTTGATGGAGCCCAAACTGAAATCTGGCCTTGCTTTATTGCATAATCTAATTCTGTTTTAGTTGAAACTACCACACATTTCGAATTTTTGCCTGCTAATATCCACGCACTCTGCTCTATAGATAGTAAATCCAGCCTTCGCTGTATTGAAGATTTTTCATTCTTTGCCCCTACTGGGTTGTCAGGAATATCAACACATAAAATGACTGGTTGTTGCGAAGCGCAAAGTTGATCAATCCATGAATCTAAATAAATAGAAGCAACAGCTGCATTGCTTAGATATACTACGTGAGGTCTAGGTAAAAGTTCATCGCTGCCTAGAGACGATAAAATAGCAGAATTGTGGTCTTTCTCAGAACGAACAATTTCTACTCCTAGAGCCCCTGGGCCTCTATCAAGTTTTTCAATTCTAACAAATGCCCTATGAACTTGAGGTTCGATTAGTATTCTCTCTGCTATACGTTCTGCTAAAGTTTCAAGCAAATTTACTCGCTCGGAGTAAACTTCATCCGAAATAGCTTCCGTAACCTTATCATAAGATAATATCTTATCTACATCATCATCTATTACTATATGGACTGGCTTTACCTCGACGACGACATTGAAACAAATTCTCTGTGTTATGCCACGTTCTGACTGGAATGCCCCAATCTCTACTTCAAGTATGTGATCGCGCAGTGAAATTCTATCTAGTTCGATGTCAGAAAGGTTAGTTCTAGACCTTTCAACGGGATGACTGAAAGCCAGCTTGATTTCGTTCGTCATTCATTAATCCTTTAAGCTATTGGAGCTTTACACAAATGTAACCTATAGACCATGAATAGTTTATTAGAATGGCAAACTTTTATTTAATTTTTACTTTATTAAATTAATTAGTTGGCAATTTATCAGAATAAAATTTATGGTCGCCAATTATTCCTGTTCTTGCTAACTTTTTTGCCCAACTTGGATTTACAGATTTTGCATGATAATAAAGTGCACCATTCGTAAGATTAATATTTACGTCCCATAACACCATGCTGGCTATCTTACCCGCTCTTGAATAACTAGATTTATCATTAATACTCTCTAGCAAACCATCACACATGTAAGTAAACTGGCACCTGTAACGGCTTTTATTTGAACCTTGGTTGACTACTCCACAAAGAGTATCTGGAAATCTACTACTGCTAGCTCTATTAACAATTACCTCCGCAACCGCAAATTGACCCATTACCGATTCACCTCTTGCTTCAAAGTAAAGTGCATCTGTTAAACACTTCCATTCTTTCCCACCTTGAAAGCTTGGCAACCCATCAATATAATTTTGATCTACAATCTTCTCAACACGCCTCATAGAAGGATCTACTAACATATCCATTACGAATACAGGCAGACTTTCATGATGCTTTTTTTGAATTTCAATAAGCCTATTAAGATTATTTCCGTTTGCCACAGAAAAACACGAAATTGAAAGTAAAGTTACTGCTATTGGCGTTATTTTTTTGTAATATTTAAATACCATCAAAAACAACCAACTTTAACTATTTAGCAATCGCAACGGCTCTAACTGATTACCGTCGAAATGGCAACTTGAGCAGCTGCAAGTTTTGCTACCGGCACGCGGTATGGAGAACAAGAAACATAGTGGAAGCCTAACTGATGACAGAAAGCTATTGATTCCGGGTTACCGCCGTGCTCACCACAGATTGAAAGTGTAATATCAGATTTTATTGACCTTGCTCTATCTGCACCCAACTTTACAAGTTCGCCAACACCTTCCGCATCTAAAATATGAAAAGGATCCTCTTGGAAAACACCCTGCTGCACATATTGGGACATGAACCGTCCTGCATCATCCCTCGACAAGCCATAAGCCATTTGAGTTAAATCGTTTGTTCCAAAGCTCAAGAATTCAGAATTCATGGCAATATCGCTTGCTCTTAGCGCTGCACGTGGTGTTTCTACCATAACACCCAATTTATAATTAACTTCTTTGGATGTTTCTAAACTTACTTGAGACGCAACAGACGCCACCTTTTTTTTAACGAGTTCTACTTCACGTTTAGCACTCACCAAAGGTATCATTATTTCTGGTATCACTGAAATACCTTCGTCAAACACATGAACTATCGCTTCAAAAATTGCTCTCGCTTGCATTTCATAGATTTCTGGCACAGTTACGCCCAACCGTACTCCACGCATACCTAACATTGGATTGTATTCACCCATCGCCTCAACTCTTCGAACCACGTCTGACAGAGGTAAACCCAAAGCCTCAGCCAAGTCATGCATACCATCTCTATCGGAAGGAAGAAATTCATGAAGCGGTGGATCAAAAAGCCTTATGCATACAGGTAAATCCTTCATGATTTCAAATAATTCAATAAAATCTTTA
>CEWK01068686.1_pt1 | contig 10464 bp, 7 predicted proteins | sample 531431 | NCBI WGS metagenome assembly CEWK01 (sample SAMEA2623059, study PRJEB7988) | marine metagenome | isolation source: saline water (ENVO:00002010), including
ATATCTAGTATCATATACAGTTATTGACGATTCTCCTGAACATAGAAATAAAGTTTTAAACAGGTCTCGTTGTGCAATTGTAAACACTGCTTATGTCGCAGGTGCTTCTGATTACGGAACATGTTATGATAATAAAGATATATCACTAGGTGTTGCAGATGTATTAAAGGTTCGTGCAATATATGAGGGTATCGGAGGTTCAACACCTTTACCTCCAAGTGGTAGATTAGGTGGTGCTGGATATTCAGGAACAGACTTTGTAAGAGACGAAGTAATCATAGGTCAAACATCAGGTGCCCAAGCAAGAATTATTAAATATGCAAATTCAGGTGCAACATTTTTCTATTACTTAAACGACTTTGTATTTACAAGTGGAGAAACAGCTGTAGGACAAACTACAAATGCAAGTGCAGCTATCGACCAAATAACAACAGGTTCAGATAATATCACAGCAAGATATTTCTTTGACGATGGTCAGAGAGACGGTTTTTATGATATTGCAAAAATTACATTGAAGCCTGGTGAACCTACACCAAACAATTCAATTCTTATAGTCTTTGATAACTTTACTTCAAATGGTGGTGAGTTTTATGATGTAAATTCATACACAGACGCAGGTTTAGACTATAAAGAAATACCAGTATATACACCAAACAGAATAGATATGGGTGGATTAGAACCTGATGGTGAATACGAACTATCAGATGCAGTAGACTATAGACCTACAGTTGCACAATTATATTCAGATTCAAACTTCTCTACTGCAAATCCCGACCCTCAGAGTCCAGCTAATATATCAACTGGATTAAGTGGTGACCCATTCAAATACGAAAACAAGGTATTCACAGGAACAGGTTCAGCTGCATTAGATACACCTATGAAAGGTGGTGCAACAGTTGGAGACATAGAGTTCTATACTTCAAGAATAGATAGAATCTATTTAGGTAAAGACGGATTATTTGAAATATCAACAGGTATCCCGTCTATATCACCAACTAGACCTAAGGCAATTGACGATTCAATCGAAATGTTTGAATTGTTCATTCCAGCATATACAAAAAAATTAGAAAATATTAGAGTAAGAAGTTTTGACCATAGAAGATACACTATGAAAGATATAGGTCGTATCAATAACAGAGTCACAAATTTAGAAAGAGTCACTTCATTATCTCTATTAGAAAAAGATACACAATCAAAACAAATATTAGATGCAGACGGATTCGATAGGTTTAAATCAGGTTTCTTAGTAGATAACTTTAGAGGTCATAAGATTGGTGATGTTAACCACCCCGATTATAAATGTGGTATAGACACAAAAATGGGTATGTTAAGACCTCAAAACATGCAACAATTCTTTGATTTGAATTTAGATACAACAAATTCAACAAATTATCAACAGACTGGTGACTTAATTACTTTACCATTCTCAGAAGTAAACTATATCAATCAAGATAAAGCTTCAAGACATATTAATGTTAACCCATATCATGTCTTTGCATTTATTGGTAATGTAAAACTAACGCCAGGCACAGACATATGGAATGATACAGAAAGACTACCTGATGTCAGAGTTAATAGAGAAGGAAACTTTGACGCTGTTAGAGCGTCAACAGGTAATGCATTAGGAACAGTTTGGAACTCATGGCAATCTACATGGGTTGGAGAACCTTCAACTGTATCAACAGAAGTTCAATCAACATCATCAGGTTCATGGTCAGGAGACCCAGCTCAAGGTGGTCAATGGCAATCAGGTCAAGAGGTCACTAGAGAAATTACAGAGTCACCTGAAATACAAACAAGAACAGGTATCTCAACAAGTGTTGTCGAAGACTTTGTAGAAACAAGAAACGATAGAATAGTATCTGTTTCAATTATTCCTTTCATGAGAGCAAGGACTATTGAAGTAGACGCAACAAATTTAAAACCAAACACAAACCATTTCTTCTTCTTTGACGGAATTAGAGTTGATAAGTTTGTGAGACCACAAGCATCTGCATATTCACAGGACGGTGGAACTACAGTTTCTTCCAATTTAAAATCAGATGGTAATGGTAGATTAAGAGGATTCTTTGAATTACCAAATACTGAAACTCAAAGATTCCCTACAGGACAAAGAGAGTTAAAATTAACCTCTTCATTCCATAACTTGTCTAATCCACCAAGTTCAGGTTCAGCAGTATACCAAGCTCAAGGATTATTGTCAAGTTCACAAACAGAAATTGTTTCAACAAGAAATGGAAGAGTTATAACACAATTAGTAGAAGGTGAAAGACAAATACAAAGGAGAGGTGAAAGATTAAATATATCTCCAGTAGATAATAACCCACCTGCTATACCTATTGATACAATACCAATTGCTGAACCTATAGTAGCAGACCCAATAATTGCATTCCCAATAGAGGTGCCAGAACCACCAGCAATACCAACTCCTGAATTACCTAGTGTATTAGATTTCAGAATTGGTTCAAGATTAGAAAGAGGTTGGGGAGACCCACTTGCACAATCATTCTTATGTGAAGCAAGTGGAGGTATGTTTATATCTTCTGTAGATGTATTCTTCCAAGCAAAAGATACCCACATGCCTGTTTCTGTAGAAATAAGAAACATGGTGAATGGATATCCAGGCCAAATAGTATTACCTTTCTCAACAGTCACAAAGAATCCAAGTGATGTAAATATATCTGCTGACGGTTCGACTGCAACAACATTCTCATTCGAATCACCAGTATATGTTGAAGAAAAGAAAGAGTATGCATTAATAGTATACTCAAACTCAAACGAATACGAACAATGGATATCAAGAATGGGTGAAACTGATTTAATATCAGGACAACAAATTTCAGGACAACCATACGCAGGTTCACTATTCTTATCACAGAATGCTTCAACTTGGACTGCTGAACAGACAGACGATATGAAGTTTACTATGAAAATATGTAAATTTGATACTACAAAGATACCAGCTATTCATTTTGAAAACAAAGACCTTGAAATGGATACATTAGGAAAGAACCCATTATTAACAACATCAGGAAGTAATACTGTTAAAGTATCTGCATACAATCATGGTTTATATGACCCGAGTTCAAATGTAAAAATCTCAGGTGTCGTTGGTGATAGAGTAGGTTCTGTATTAGAAGTAGGAAGTCCAAACATATCAGGTTCACCTAGTGATAGCACATATACATCACAAACTGCTGATTCCACAACAGGAAGTGGAACAGGTATGATAATAAATGTAGAAATAGCAAGTGGTGCAATAGGAACAACAACTGGTATAAGAATTGTAAACCCAGGCCAAGGATATGCAGCTGGTGATACAGTCACATTTGATGACTTTGACGGTGGAACAGCTGATTTAACAGTCACAGTTGTGACAATTGGTGATACTTTAGGAGGTATTCCAGTAAATGCAATTGGTGGTAGTTCAGAAATCACATATGGTGATGCTTCAAATGACGGTGTATCAAATATAGGTATCGATTCATTTAATGTTGCACCTAACTTAACAAATTTTATTGCAAATAGTAAATTAGTAAGTGGATATACTGCATTAGAATCAACAACAGGTGGTGGTTCAGCAGTCAAAGTTTCTAGAAACTATATCTTCGATGCATTACATACAATGATTCCTTCAACACAGGTTGGAAGTTGTAAAGTGGTATCAAGTATTAATACAACTGCAATGAAATCGGTAGAAGGATTTATAAGTTCAGGTGATACAGTTTACAATAGAAGAACAACAAATAACTTTATTACATTAAATGACAATACTTTCTTAGACGCTCCAGGCATAGTTGCTTCAGTGGTCAATGAAACAAATAAAATGCAATCACAAAGGTCATTTAGATTGATAACACAAATGTTATCTAGAAATCCAAATATATCACCAGTGATAGATGTAGGAACTATTGGTTGTATTGCAATATCAAACAGAATTAATAATATAGATAGTCAAGCTGGTAAGAAACTAGACGGAACATTAACTTCATTACCAACAGACATTACATTTATACCTTCAACAGAACCCGAAGGTGACCAAAATGCATTTATATATGTGACAAGAAAGGTAAATCTCAAAACTCCAGCAACTTCAATCAAGGTTATTGCAGATAACTTTAGACCACCAACAACTGAATTGAAGTATATGTATAAGATTGTCAAGACAGATGAACAAACACCTTTAGACGATATTGGTTTTGAATTCTTTAATACAGACGGTTCACCCGATGTTGCAGTTGAAAATGATTCAAGAAACTTTAAGGAATATGAATATACAGTAAATGATTTACCCGAGTTCTCTTCCGTTATAATTAAAATTGTAGGTCAAGGAACCAACTCTAGTGTAATACCAATGGTATCTGCATTGAGAGTCATGGCATTAGCATAATGGCAGATTTAAAGGTAGAAGGACATACTCACTTAGTTAGAGACGAGGAGTCCCATGCAATTATCAATACTGATGTTGAACAGTATAGATTAACAATGAGACGAAGAGAAGTTATGAGAAGTCAACGAGAAGACATAAATAATTTAAAGAATGAGTTAGGTGATATAAAAGGACTATTGAAGGAACTTATAGAGAAGACACATGGCTAATACAGTAAATGATAACAATACTTTAAACGAATTTAGAAGTTCGTATAACACACTTGCAAATGAAGTGGGAACACTTACAGGTTTAAGAGGGTCATTAAAAAGTCCAAATACATTAGTAGATGCAATCAATGTCATTGAAGATAAAACATTCTTCTTTCAACAATTTGAATATGTTGCAACAGCTGGACAACAAGCATTCTCAGGTGCAGACTCAAATGGAAATGTTTTACAATACAGACAAGGTAAAATACAAGTATATCTAAACGGAGTTCACCTTGTAGAAGGTGGGTCAGGAACAGCAGGTTATTCTGCACAGAACTTTGTATCACCATTCCATACTGGTATATTAGTTAACGGTGCTACAAGTGCAAATGATGTTCTTACAATATATGCATATACTGGTTCTGCAACAGGAGTCGCTGCAGACGGTGGTGGCGGTGGAGGTAAGTTTACCGAAACAGCTGCAAATACAATCTACAATACTAATTCAGCAGGAGTGATTCTAAATGGAACATTAGCTGCAGCCACCTCATTACAATCAGGATACCAAATACAGAATGAGGGTAATACTTTTATAAATGGTAATGTTAAAATAGATACAGGACATACCTTTGAGTCACCTTCCATGACAGACGGAACTGCAACAATTACAGGTGGAGTTGGAACAGGATTTAGTTCTATAACTTCAACAAGTTTTGTTGGTAATATAACAGGTAATGTCGTTGGAGATGTCACTGGTAATGTATCAGGAAGTGCTGGAACAGTATCTTCAATAACATCACATAATATTGAAAACTTAAGTAATGTCGATAATTCCACACCGTCAGACGGACAAATATTAGTATATAATGCAAGTGGAAGTAAATATGTCCCAACAAACCAACAAACATCTGATACAGTCACAGAGGGTGGAACTAATCTCTATTTTACAGGAGAGAGAGTATTAGATTATCTATCAGGAACTACTACAGGTGGTGAAGGATTAATCGGTGGAACAGGTATATCTTTGTCATATGATGATGACAATAATCAATTGACTATTAACGGTTCTGCACAATATGGTAATTCAGATGTTCAATCATACTTAAGTGGTGGAGCTGGACTTGCAATGAGTGGTTCAGGTGCATTTAGTGTGAATACTTCAAACGGAGTGAAAATCGATGGTGACGATGTCGAATTAGATTATGAAATAGTATCTTCTGCACCAACTGGTGTCGGCTCGACAAGCGTAGGTCACCTTTGGTTAGTAGTATGATATGGCTGATGAAATATACATAAATCAAGGTTCCCAAGTTCAACAACCCTATCAGGGACAGATTGCCTATCAAGCATTTGAAACAACTCAAAGAACTACACAACTTGGAGTAAACAGACAAGGACAACAACCTTTTCCTTTTATTGCTCAAAGTCCTTTTACATATAGAAACCCTGTTAATCAGCAACAACCTAATATTAGAGATGGACAGAACCCATTTACATATACAAGACAAGGTCAGTCACCGTTTACATACGACCACCAATCACCCTTTACATATAATAGTCAAAATGTTGCTAAGCAATCTTCGTATATTGCAAATGCACAACAACCATATCCGTATATTGCAAATGTTCAAGAACCTAATATCAGAAATGCACAAACTACTATTCAAAATGTAAGTAAACAAAGTCCTTTTACATATGATTATCAATCGCCAGGCACTACACCTGTTCAAGGACAACAACCAGTAATTAGAGATAAACAAATAACTTACGGGAATAATGCAACAGGTCAAAGACCTCTTGCTCAAGGTGGGGTTCAAGCACCAAATAATATTCAAACACCATTTACATATCAACATTTACAACCAAGAATGGGTGGATATCAAACTATACCTCAAGCATATCCAGGCCGATTCTATGATGATGATTCGCCAGGCTTTGCAACATATCAATATCAGGTTCCAATTATTGCTCAGGCGAGACAACCAAGTCAATTCCAAGCAGCTAATGTGCAAACTCCAACTCCAGCAATTGCAAATTCACAGGCACCATATCCGTATATTGGTCAAGCACAACATTTAACATTTTATTTTAGTCCTAATACTGGTGAGGATTATCCATACAGAACACCAACACAAGCACAGGCTCAAGGAAGAACACCTTCTACATATCAAGTGCAGGCTAGAACACCGTCATTTACAACACAACAACCGTATCCTTACATACAATATTCTCAAGGCCCTACTACATATGAACATAGGTCTCCGTTTACATATCAAACACCGACACAGGAACCTAATATTAGAGATGCAAGACAACCTGTAATATATCAACACCAACAACCAAGCACATATGATTATCAATCACCTAATACATATGCAAGACAAGGACAGACTCCTTTCACATATACTGCAAGACAACCTGTGATATATCAGAATGTTGGTGCAAGCGCACAAGAACCAAACATTAGGTCAGGACAACAACCTTATCCATATATTGCACAGGGTAGACAACCATTTACATATAATTATAGGTCACCTTCAACATATCAGAGTCCTGTAAGTGGGCAACAACCAATTAATTCAACTGGTAGAAATCCATTTCCTTATATACACCAACAACCACAACCGTATATTTACAATTCACCATATATTGCAAGACAACCATATACTACAACTAGAAATATAGGTGCTGTTGCAAAAGTTAAAGGTATATTTGTAAATAATCAAGGTGTAGTTGCAAAAGCACAAGAAGTATATGTGAATGCACCTCAAGGATTAGAAAAAGTTCACCAAGCAGTTCCAAATGCACAATTCTTAAAAGGAACAGAAGGTGACGGTGGACAAACACCATATCAACCTGGCCCCGGCTAATAAAATATATAAATAGTTTTATGGCTATTATTGCAAACTTATTCATTGACCAAGGAACAGATTTTTCTATTACGGTAGATGTGACTGATTCAGCGGGAACAGCATTAAATCTTACAGGATATTCTGCAGCTGCACAAATCAGAAAGACATATAGTTCTTCAACTGCCTCTGCAACATTCACAACAAATATTGCAGCTGCAACTGGACAAGTGACTTTAAGTTTGACAGATACCGAAACTACTAATTTAGAAGCAGGTCGGTATGTATATGACCTAAATATAAATAGTTCAGGTGGTCAAAAGACTAGAGTAGTCGAAGGACAAGCAACAGTGACCCCAGGCGTGACGAGGTAAGTATGGCAACAATTAAAGCAAGAGTATTAAACAACAGTAATATCAGAGCAAAACAGGTCGCAATCGGTAATACCGATACGGTGAACTTATCAACAAAATCTATACAAGAACTTTCAGATGTCAATGCAACAGAGACAGATAAAGGAGTTCTTCAATATAACGCTTCTACAGATAAGTGGGAAACCACTAATGTTTTAGACGGCGGAACATTCTAAAAGTATAAATACTTATACAATCAAGGTGTCATTCAGTGAGACACGACCCTCATAGTGAGAGGATTGGTATATTATAATCTTTCTCGAATAGTGCAGAGAAAAATTTGCAAATTTTTAATATAAACAACTATTTTTTCAGGAGAAAAAAATGGCAACAGTAATTCAGATTAAACGAAGCACAGGAGTGTCCGCCCCCGCAGTCTCAGACTTGTCGGAAGGCGAATTAGCTTATGTGCAAGATAGGTCTAATTCGGGTGCTGGAGCAAAACTTTACATAGAATCCGTAGATTCTGATAATTCAACTCCATTGATTCATGCAATCGGTGGTAAATACTTTACTGATATTTTATCAGGTTCAACTGCAACACCAGCCAACTTTAAAGTTGGTAATAGTGCAACGCAGGGAGCTGAGATTCAGTTATTAGAAGATTCAGATAACGGTTCACATTATGTTGCATTGAAAGCACCTAACAGTGTGGCTGGAAATGTGACATTAACCTTGCCGGGCGCAGACGGTTCTAATGGACAAGTTTTGGGAACAGACGGAAGTGGAACCCTATCATTTATTTCGACAACCTCGACTCTTGCTGGTGCGTCAGACACAGATATATCCTCACCTAGTGGTGGACATATCCTAGTCTACGATGGAAGTAATTCCTTCGACAATGTCGCAGTATCAGGAGACGCAACAATTGCATCTAACGGTGCATTAACAATAGCAAACACTGCTGTGGAAACAGCAATGATTGCAAATGACGCAGTCACACTAGACAAGATTGCAGATGCAGTTATCATTACAGAAGGAGAAGGTATTTCTTCTAATGATGTGGACACAGGATTCCCAACAGCAGCTGCAGTTAAAGATTATGTTGATTCACAGGACACTGCTCAAGACTTGGATTTCCAAGCTGATTCAGGTGGTGCCTTATCAATTGATTTAGACAGTGAAACCATGGTATTTGCTGGAACAGCAAATGAGATTACAACAACTGCATCAGGTAATACCGTCACAATCGGTATGCCAGATAATGTCACTATCGCAGGAAACCTAACAGTAAGTGGAACAACTACTACAGTTAACTCTACAACAGTTAGTATTGCTGACCCAGTTTTTGAAATTGGTGACGATAGTTCAGACGACAACCTAGACAGAGGTATTAAATTCAAATACAACAGTTCAGGTGCAAAAGTTGGTTTCTTCGGTTTCGATGATTCAACAGGTAAGTTCATAGCATTAGGAGCTGCAACAGACTCTTCTTCAACATTCTCAGGAACAGCATTAGGTGCAGTTTTTGGTGGATTAGAAGCTTCAGGTCTTGCTCTTTCAGGTTCTATTACTTCTATTGACGGGTCTGCTCCAACAGCAGGTCAGTTGTTAATTGGTCACGGTTCAAACGGTGACTTTGCAGCTGGAACCCTAACAGCAGGAGAAGGTATAGATGTGACTAATGCAGACGGTAGTATCACAATCGCAGGTGAAGATGCATCAACCTCTAATAAAGGTATAGCAAGTTTTGCAAGTGCAAACTTTACAGTGAGTAGTGGTGCAGTATCAATAACTGCTATTGACGGCGGAACATTTTAATTAACCGTTTATAGGAGGAAAACGATATGGCAACTCAGATACAGTTTAAGCGTTCATCAACTCAGAATGAAGTGCCCGCAACAAGTGATTTAGCACTTGGTGAAGTGGCAATCAATACCTATCATGGTAGAATGTATACAGAGAAAAATGATGGAAGTGCAGCTATAGTTCAGATTGGGTCTAACCCAACTTCACTAACTGTTAATGATGCATATTCTTTTCCAACCGCTGACGGTTCTAGTGGTCAAGTCTTAAAAACTGACGGTTCAGGAACATTAAGTTTCGGAGCTGCAAGTAGTGGAGCTGGTATATCTATTTTTAAATATACTATATCTTCAAACACTACTTCGATAACTGGTAATGACGATGACGGAAACTCTCTATCCTACACAGTAGGTTCAGAGCAAGTTTACCTCAACGGTGTTAAACTGGTTGACGCAGGAACAGACTATACTGCCACAAATACATCAACCGTCACTTTGGCACAGAATGCTATAAGTGGAGATGTAGTAGAAGTTGTATCCGTGACTGCAACTGATTTAGTTCAAGGGAACTATACAGAAAGTTCATTCTCGGCAACAACTGCAAACCAAGTATTATCAGCAAACGCGGTTGCCAATAAGGCAATCAAGTATGTGATAGTCGCAACACATGCTTCTGCAGGCACACATGCTTGTGAAGTGTTAATAGTAAACAATGGAAGTAATTCATATTTCGTTCAATACGGTGATGTGATTTCAAGTTCCAGTTTGTTTTCACTGAGTTCAGATATTAATTCAGGAAACATGAGATTACTCATTACTCCAGTTAATACAAATACTACAGTGGATACATTCCAAATCAGACTTACATAGGGGGAT
>CEWK01003162.1_pt1 | contig 10460 bp, 10 predicted proteins | sample 531431 | NCBI WGS metagenome assembly CEWK01 (sample SAMEA2623059, study PRJEB7988) | marine metagenome | isolation source: saline water (ENVO:00002010), including
GCTCTTCTTTTTTTTGAGCCAATTTTTCTTCTTCCTCGATGCTTTTTCGGATACCCCATATTTTTGCCTCCTTTTTTATATCATAATTGGTTAAGTACTATATAAATGTCAGATATACTTATTTTATGAAAAAGTCTATAAGCACATTTTTAAAACATCCTACCAAAGATAATACTAATAGATCTGCCAATCCACCAGTTACTAGAGCATCCACAATCTTATTCAATTCTATGCAGGAAATGTATCAACATGAAAAAAAAATTAAAGAACATAAGAAAGTATCTCATTACACTTATGGACGATACGGCAGCACTACAACAATTGAACTTGAAAATATTTTAAAAGAATTGGAGCAAGCTTATCACGTTTTTTTAACTGGCACAGGATTTGGTGGGATAGCTTTAGCATTAATGGCATTGTGTAGGCCAGGAGATGAAATTCTAGTTTCAGATAATGTTTATGGACCTACAAAAGAAATATCACAAGAATTGATGAAGCAATTCAATATTAATGCCAAGTTTTACAATCCTGTATCTTTCAAAGATTTAAAAGACAAAATTACAAAAAAAACAAAATTGATTTTAGTAGAAAATCCAGGAAGTAACACTTTTGAGTTTCAAGACCTTTCTAAAATCACCTCATTAGCAAAAAGAAAAAAAATTTACACTTTGTTAGATAATACTTGGGGAACCCCTCTTTATTTGAAACCTTTAAAAATTGGTTTTGATATGTCTTTTTGTTCAGCGACAAAATATTTTTCAGGACACTCAGATGCCATGGGAGGATCTTTAGCGGTTAATAAAAAAGTCTATGGTAAGATTATGTTTTTTTATAAACTTTCAGGATATCGTATGTCAGCTGATGAGGCCTATTTAATAATAAGAGGCTTAAGGACCTTAGATACAAGATTAAAGCAACATAGTGTGAATACAAAAATTATTATTAATTTCTTAAAAAAACAAAAAAAAATTAAGGAAATTCTTTATCCTTATAAACCTTCTAGTAAAAATTATAAGTTATGGAAAAAATATTATTCTGGTGCAACAGGTTTATTGTCAATTGTTATTAAAAGTAAAAAAAAATCTTCAGTTTTAAATTTTGTAAATTCTTTGGAGTTATTTGGTATAGGGTACAGTTGGGGTGGGTTTGAAAGTTTAGCAATACTTCAAGAAATTAAGAGTACTAAAAAAGATGAATATTTGAAAGGACGTCATTTTAACCGCTTTAACAAGGATGAATTTATTGTAAGACTACATATAGGTTTAGAGGATCCTAAAGATTTAATTAATGATTTAAGAAAAGGATTAAAAAAAATTAAATAATGAAAAAATTTTTTCCAAACAATACTGCATTATACGCTTTAATCGCCTCATGTTTTGTAGTTTGTGTAACTATGGGGGTCAGACAAACTTTTGGGCTTTACTCCAGTGAGTTTGAAACAACAAGTGGAACTTCAAATACAGAATTTGGTCTTGCAATAGCTGTGCACGCAATTTTTTGGGGAATTTTCACACCTATATTTGGTAGAATTTCAGATAGGCTTGGAGGTTATGTTGTAATAGTACCCGCATTAATTTTTTATTCAATTGCAATGCTATTAATGGGAAATAATTATATCTCAGGCATGTGGCTACAAATTAACTTAGGTTTGTTTGTGGGCTTAGGTTTGGCTGGAGCAGCAGGCACGATACTCACACCAATGGTTTCTAAACATTTTCCAAATGAAAATAGAAGCAAAGCAGCTGGATATGTAACTGCTTGTGGTGGTTTAGGTATGTTTATATTTCCAATAATGGCAAGTATTTTTAAAAATATTTCAACTTGGCAAATGTCTTTTATAATTTTTTCAATAATATTATTTTTGATGTGTATTCCAGGCTTACTAGTCAAATTACCTGAGAATAAAATATCCCAGACTAATTCAAATATCGATAGTAGAAGTTTAGGGGAAGTTCTTAAAGAGTCCTTTGCCCATAAAGGATTTAGATTATTAGTTCTTGGTTTTTTTGTATGCGGATTTCAAATAACTTTAATCGCAACACATGTACCAAGATACGTTCAAGACAAGGGATTAGCAGATTGGACTGGAATGGCCATTTTAGCTTTAATAGGTTTTTTTAATATAATCGGTACTCTTATTATGGGTCATCTTGGCGATAAGTATAGTAAAAAAATTCTTCTGAGTGGTTTATATTTTTTAAGAGGAATTACTTTAATACTTTTTATATTTCTACCCGCTTCAAATTTATCAGCAATTCTTTTTGGAACTACTTTTGGATTGCTATGGTTAGCTACAGTTCCAGCTACAAACGGTATAGTTGCTCAGATTTTTGGAACCAAGAATCTCTCACTCCTTTTTGGAATTGTATTTTTAAATCATCAGTTTGGATCTTTCTTAGGAGCTTATCTAGGAGGGTATTTTTATGATCAATTTGGAAGTTTTGATTACGCATGGTATTTAGCGATAGTTCTATCTTTTATCGCAACTGCATTACATTTACCAATTGATGAAAAGCCATTAGCTACTGTGGATAAGACTATCTAAGGTTGTATTTTGAGTCCCTAAGTGAATCAAAAGTGAATCAAAACAAGAACATTTCCTTAATTCAACTTTTAATTGTGGATAATTTTTTTATTTATTCATGAATAAAATTTTTATAGGCTGTATCTAACAAAGGAGCAAAATGTTTTCTAAAAAGCTAGGAGTAAAATTAGACAAATACCACTTACTAAAGCACCCATTTTACCAAATTTATTGGAACGAGGGAAAGTTAAATAGAGAGATTATCAAAGATTATGCTGAACAGTATTATCAGCATGTGAAAGCTTTTCCTAGATATATAAGTGCTACACATTCTATTTGCGAGGATATAGAGAAAAGAAGAATTCTTTTGGAAAACTTACAAGACGAAGAAAATAAAGATGGAGATCATCCAAAACTTTGGAAGAATTTCGCAAAAGCCTTAGGCGCAGATGAAAAAGCAATCGAAAATGTTCAACTTGATTGGTTCACTAAAGATATGATTGAAAATTTTTTCGATCAAGCAAGAAAATCTTATGCTGAGGGATTAGCTTCTTTATATACTTATGAAAGGCAGATTCCAGAGATTGCTGAGACAAAAATTCAAGGTTTAAAAAAATTCTATGGAGTAAATTCTAAGGAAGGCTTAGAATTTTTTGAGGCTCATAAGTCTGCTGACGTGATCCATAGAGCAGAGTGTGAAAAGCTGCTTGATGGTTTATCGAAAGAGGAACAAAAAAAAGCTGAAACATCGTCTCTTTTGACAGCAAGATATCTGTGGAACTTTTTGAGCGGCATGACTTCAAAACATAAGTTAAAAGCTGCTGCTTAATTAAACTGTTTATTGACAAACATTTTTTAGAGGAATACCTATTGTTTAGGTATGGAAATATATCTTCCTATTGTTCAAGTTAATATCGACGTCATTTTTATTTTATTTTTAAGTTTTGGTGTGGGAGTTTTATCTGGCCTTTTTGGAGTTGGAGGAGGATTTTTAATGACTCCCTTTTTAATTTTTTTAGGAATACCTCCTGTTTATGCAGTGCCTAATGAAATAAACAATATTTTAGCGACATCAGTTTCTGGATCACTTACTCATTGGTTTAAAAATACACTAGATTACAAAATGGGATTAATGATTATTATCGGAGGCTTAATTGGCACGATTTTAGGAATTTCTGCTTTTACTTTTTTTAAAGAAACTGGAAAACTTAGTTTAATTATTTCATTGTCCTATATGTACTTATTGGCAATCATTGGCACTCTTATGTTAATACAAGGAGCTAGCGAAATAGAGAGAGCTAGAAGAAAAATTATTTTAAAGCAAAAACTACATACTCATTATTGGATACATGGCCTACCATTTAAATTAAGATTTCCAAAATCAAGATTATATGAAAGTATTTTTACTCCAGTAATTCTAGGAATACTTGCAGGTTTTGTCGCTGCATTGATTGGAGTTGGAGGTGCTTTTTTGATGGTACCTGCAATGATTTATTTAATTGGAATGCCAATAAAATTAATTCCAGGGACCTCTCTGTTTGTTACAGTATTTATAAGTGCAATCGTTACTGTTTTGCATGCTTTCAATTACGGATCGATAGATTTAATTCTTGTGATTATTTTAATTGTTGGATCTATTATAGGTGTTCAAGTCGGTCAAAAAGTAGGTCAGTATCTTGATAGCTCTCATTTAAAAACTTTATTTGCCATGTTGTTATGTTGTGTTGCAATAGCAATTGCTTATGATACTTTTTTTTATGAAGGTGTACGTCAAGTTAAACAAGCAGAGATTGTTAATTTAGAAAATATAAATCCTTTTTCAAAATTTATAATAATGCTCTCAGATCAAAGTCCTTTACTATACGGTTCACTCGCAATAATAATTGCTATAGTTTTAGGAATTACAGGCGCAACATTACGACAATTATTAAGTAAATATAAAGATAAAATTTTAATTAAAAAACCTAAACTAAAAAATTGATCTAATTAATCCAAAGATAGATACTATAATTAAAAAATATAATACATATTTTTTGTAACTTTCTTTTGAACTTCCCTTAAATAATTTTGTACCCAAGGAAACACCTAAAGGCACAATAAATATTAACGGTAACGTTCTATAAATTACCTTAAAACTTAAAATATCATTGAAATAAGATAATATTATTGCATATAAATCAGTGAAGAAAAATAGTGCAGCTAATGAGGCTCTAATTACAGCAGGTTCTGCAGCGATAATCAAAAGATACAGTGCAATAGGTAAACCTGCTAAAGTTCCAAAACCATTCACTGTTCCTGCAATTGATCCAACAAAAAATTTAGAAAGATTATGATTTATTTTTTTATTTTTGTATCCCTTTAACAACAAAAAAGCAAAAATCATTACGGTTAAAGAAATAATCAAATGCATAATATTTGTTTCCAAAATAGATAATAATTTTACACCGATAGGAGTTCCAATCGTTACACCAAGTAATAAAAAAACAACAAATCTCCAATTAATCTTATTCCAAATGCTTGGTATCATAAAAAAACTGGCTATTATTTCTAACGTTAGAATAATTGGCACTATTTCCTTTGGTGGAAGGATAAATGAAAGTAAAGATACACTAGATGCTGAAAAACCAAAGCCACTAAAACCCCTTACAAATGAGGCTAAAAGAATCACAATACAAAAAAATAGAAAATTTGATGCACTGAGATTTATAGTTTCCAAAAACTCCATACAAAAAGCATATCTTAATCTTATTATACTTTACATAAAACTAATTAAAGTGATATTAAGCATAAAGTTAATAGGTAATATACAAATTATGCACAACAAATCATCAAACAGAAGTTTTGGAATTCTTTTTTTTATTGTTTTTTTAGCAATAGGATTATGGCCTTTAACTTCAAACAATGAGATAAATTTATACTTAATTATCATTTCAATTATTTTTTTAATTTTAGGAATTTTAAACTCAAAAATTTTGACACCTTTAAATAATCTTTGGATTAAATTCGGGGAATTACTTGGGAAAATTATTGCACCAATAGTCATGGGTGTAGTTTATTTTATAATTTTAACACCTATTAGTCTTTTAGTAAGAATATTCGGAAAAGATTTATTGGGCCTAAAGTACTCAAAAAATTTAAATTCATACTGGATAAAAAGAAAAAAAAAAATTGGAACTATGGATAAGCAGTTTTAAATGATTGATTTTTTAAAAGAATTCTGGGAATTTTTAAAAGAGAGGAAAAAATATTGGTTGCTACCAATTATAATTGTTTTAGCTTTGTTTGGAGCCTTAATTGTTTTAAGCCAAGGTTCTGCCGTAGCTCCATTTATTTATACTATATTTTAGGTGACATCTATTTTAGGTATATCAGCTTTTTATCATGATAGCGCAGCAGCACTAATAAAAGATGGTGAAATAATAGCTGCTGCCCAAGAAGAGAGATTTACAAGAATAAAACACGATCCAAGCTATCCCGCCAATGCCGTCACTTATGTTTTAAAGGAGTCTAATTTAAAACTAAGCGAAGTAAATCATATTGTTTTTTTTGAGAAACCTTTTTTAAAATTTGAAAGATTGCTTGAAACTTACATGGCTTTTGCACCAAAAGGATTTAAATCCTTTAGTCTCTCAATGCCTATTTGGTTAAGAGAAAAACTATTCCAAAAAAAATTTTTATTTGAAAAATTAAAAAGCCAGGATAAAAATTTTAATGATATTAAAAAAATAAAATTTTCTGAACATCATTACAGCCATGCTGCAAGTGCCTTTTATCCCTCTCCATTTAAAGAAGCAATAATTTTAACCTTAGATGGAGTAGGTGAATGGGCGACTACGACTGTTGCTATCGGTAAAGAAAACAAACTTGAAATGATAAAAGAAATTCATTTCCCTCATTCTATCGGTCTTCTTTACTCTGCTTTTACTTATTATACCGGATTTAAAGTAAACAGTGGTGAATATAAAGTTATGGGTTTAGCTCCTTATGGAAAGCCAAAATATAAAGATAAAATCTTAAAAAACTTATTAGATTTAAAAGATGATGGATCTTTTAAATTAAATATGAAGTATTTTAATTATGCTACTGGCCTTACAATGACAAATAAAAATTTTTCTGATTTATTTGGGCAACCTGTAAGAGATCCAAAAAAGGATTTACTTACAGATTTCCATATGGATATGGCATCGTCTATTCAAGCAGTGACTGAAGAAATTGTTATTAAATTAGTCAAAGATTTGCAAAATAAATTTAAGATAAAAAACTTATGTTTAGCTGGAGGCGTTGCTTTAAACTGTGTAGCTAATGGAAAGATCTTAAAAGAGAAAATATTTGAAAACTTATGGATACAACCAGCAGCTGGGGATGCTGGAGGGTCTTTGGGTGCTGCTTTAGCTTATTGGTATCAGGAGTTGAACATGCCAAGAGATCAATATTATGATCGTATGAGAGGAGCTTATCTTGGACCAAAATTTAATGATCAAGATATTGAACAGCAATTAAATAGCCTCAATGCAAAATATAGCAAAAAAACTGCGGATGAAATTTCAAAAGAGATGGCAAAAGAGCTATCCAATAATAAAACCGTAGGATGGTTTCAAGGTAGAATGGAATTTGGGCCAAGAGCTCTTGGAGGGAGATCTATTTTAGCCGACCCTAGATCAGAAAAAATGCAAAAAGAACTTAACTTGAAGATAAAATTTAGAGAAAGTTTTCGTCCTTTCGCTCCATCGATATTAAGAGAGGATTTAAAAGATTGGTTTGATTTAGATTGTGATAGTCCATATATGCTTCTAGTTTCAGATGTAAAAAAAGAAAAACAAATTTCAATGTCAGAGAAAGATAAAAAACTTTTTGGAATTGAAAAATTGAATATCAAAAGATCATCAATACCAGCAATAACTCATGTTGATTATTCAGCTAGAATACAAACTGTGCATGAGGACACAAATAAGAAATATTATGATTTATTGAAAGAATTTAAAAAAATTACAGATTGTCCTGTATTAGTTAATACTTCTTTCAATGTACGTGGTGAACCTATTGTTAACTCAATATCAGATGCATTTAATTGTTTTATGGGAACAAATTTAGATATTTTAGTAATTGAAAATTTTGTTCTTTATAAAAATGATCAAGATAAGTCTATAATAAAAGATTATAAAGACAAGTTTGAGCTCGATTAAAAATGCAAAGAAAAAATTTCTTAAAGATAGTTTTTTTTAATTTTTTATTACTATTTATTGGAATTGTTTTAATTGAAACATTTTTTGGAAGTTGGTTTAAAAAAAATAATTTTTCATCTTTAATTGTTAAAAAAAATATTACGAAAGTCTGGAAACCTTCACACTATAAAAGTGATCATAAGGCGATGTACAAGAAAGATTCGAATGGATTTCGTGGAGATTATGATGACATTAAACACATAAAGATAATTACAGTTGGAGGCAGTACTACTGATGAACGATGGATTGATGAGAAGCTCACTTGGTCAAATATTCTTCAAGAAAAACTAAGCAATCATCTAAATGATAAATTTTTTAAAGTTGCTAACGCTGGTGTTGATGGACAGTCGTCAAAAGGTCACGTTAAAAATTTTTCTTTATGGTTTGATAAAATTAATAATTTAAAACCAAAATATGTTATTTTTTATCTTGGGATTAATGATGCAATTTTATTATTAGTTGAAATAGAGAAACATCCTAAGTTTAAGAAAACTTTTAGCATCGCAGATAATTTAGTAGAGGAACATTCGTATGATAAGGTTATAAGCTATGTCAAAAATAACAGCGCACTTTACAATCTTTATAAAATAATTACTGGAAATATAATTGCTAGAAATTATGGGTTAATTCATGGCACTGATACATGGGAAAGCACATATGAAAAAAAGGATATTGAGTTAAATACAAACAACCTACAGATAAAAACTTTTTTAAGTGAATACTATTCTAGACTAATTCAATTAAAACAATATTCCAAAGATCAATTTCAAGCTGAAGCAATTTTTATTACACAAAGAGTTCCCAAAAACCATTACTTAGAAACTGCTTTATCAATTATAAATAAACAAACAAAACAATTTTGTGTAAATGAAAATGCAAATTGTTTTAAACTTGATGAAAATTTAATTTTAGAAATAAACGTGGATTTATACGATGCATTTCATACCAGGCCTACAGGAAATAAGAAAATTTCAGATTATATTTTTAGTGAAATAATTAAGAAATTATAAGTAAGGTTTATTTAATCTTTAAGGATAGTTAGAGGGTCTAATTTAACATCAAACCAATTTAATCTTATATCTAAATGAGGCCCTGTAGCTCTACCACTTTGACCAAGAGTTCCAACTATTTCCCCTTTTTTAATTTGTTGTCCTTTTTTAACATAAATATCTTTCATGTGCATATATAGGGTACTAATACCATGTCCGTGATCAAATATTATTGTCCCTCCAGTAAAGTACATGTCATTTTCAGATAGAGTTACTTTACCATCCATCATTGCTTTTACTGGAGTTCCCTCTGGTGCATGAAAATCTATTCCATAATGAGGTCTTCTAGGTTTACCGTTTAGTATTCTTTGGCTGCCATATACACCTGTAATAATGTATTTATCAATTGGATATATGAATTCATTTCTAAAAAAATCAATGTCGCTATCAATTTTCCTAGCTTTTCCAATTAAAAAATTGTCTTTCTTAATTTTCTCATAAACCTCGGGTGGCGGGGTTACTTGTTTTGGAGGTAAGCCATCAATTCTTTGAATCATATAATCTCTTTTTAAAACTTTTTTTTCTAATTCTTTTATTTCTTTATTAATAATAATCTTGACTAAAACATTATTTTTTCTATCTCTATCTAACCCAAATGCAAAAAAACCATCTTTTGAAACTCTTATTTGTTTATTATCAATAAAAACTTTAGCTTCCGGTTTGGTTTTTCCTAAAATAAATGAACCTTGTTCGAATTTACCTTTAAATTCTAAGGAAAAAGAATTGCTTATACTTAAACAAAATAAAAAAATTATATTAAAAAGGTATCTCACGTTCGATCATTTTTAAAACATTTTTATGTCCGCTTTTAGATAAATGCATTGGATCATATTTATAAAATAGTTTTTTTGGATTTTTAAACTTGCAAAATTCTTCATAAAAATCAACAAAATTCACTTTAACTTTCGAAATTTCTTCTTTAACTTTTTGTTGAGGCAAATGTTCAATATTATTTTTGCAATCTCTAGTCTGAAATTCATATGGTAAAATAATCATATATAACTCAGCATCTCTTTCTTTTGAAAATTTTTTAAGTTTTTTTAAGAAGACCGCTAAATGATCTATCTCGTTTTCTTTATAGAAAATATCTATATTGGCATACCATCTTTTAGACGGATCTGTTAATATACCTTTTAGGAACATAAAAATATAAGATTTATTTCTCAAATAAAAATTAATATCTCTAAAAAACTTATTTCTTATAATTTTTTGGACGAAACCTAATTCTTCCAACAACTTTTCCTGATTTCTATTATTCCAATGAACAATTGTTTTATCTCTCAATACATCATTTAAGGTAAAAACATATATTACTTTTTCAACTTTACTAAATTTAGATAAACTATCTAAATTTTCCTCATGATGTAATAAATCATGACCTGGAACAGCAGTATTATAAAAATTATAAGAATCATACTTTTTTCTCAAAAGTCCTACAAAAGTATTTTCCTCTTTAACCCCATTTCCAAAAGTGACACTATCTCCAATAATAATAATATCTTTGTCTTTATCGTATTTAAATTTAAATGAAGGCACTCTGGTTTGATTTTCATCAATATAAACTTTTTTTGAAAAAACTAGACCAGAAGAATTTGGGGTCAGTGAATGAATTCCATCTTTAAATGTTAAAATATTTGAATCGCTACCCATAAGTTGAGATAATTT
>CEWK01128663.1_pt1 | contig 10454 bp, 6 predicted proteins | sample 531431 | NCBI WGS metagenome assembly CEWK01 (sample SAMEA2623059, study PRJEB7988) | marine metagenome | isolation source: saline water (ENVO:00002010), including
AGCGACAGGAAAAGAATGGGGATTAAAAAGTAATTGGTGGTATGATGGAAAAAAGGATGTGCTCGCATCTACTGAAGCTGCTTTACAATTTCTGACCTATTTAAATGAAAAATTTGATGGAGATTGGTTGCTTGCGATGGCAGCTTATAACACTGGACCTACTAGAGTTAATAGGGCAATAAAAAAAAATAAAAAAGAAAATAAGCCTATAAGGTTTTGGGATTTAAATCTTCCAAAAGAAACGACAGCTTACGTTCCAAAGTTATTGGTTCTTTGCGAGTTGATCAAGGACCCGAAAGCATTTGATGTTAACTTACCAAGCATCGCCAACAGACCATATTTCGAAAGAGTCAAAATTCCAGGGCAATTAGACTTGATGCAAGCCGCTGACCTAGCAGGCCTAAAACCTGAGACAATTTATGAATTGAATCCTGGCTTTAATCAGTGGGCTACAGATCCTAGCGGACCGCACCATCTGTTATTACCGATCGGAGTATCAGATAGGTTTATTACTCAATTGGAGTCATTAGATCAAAATAAATTGGTTAGATGGGATCGTTACAAAATTAGAAGAGGTGACAACCTTTATAAAATTGCATCCAGATACAAAATTGAAGTTGCTGTTCTGATGGAAATAAATGGATTATCGTCTGACTTAATCATTGCAGGTAAGGAAATAATGGTCCCAAGAGGATCTGCATGGGCAGGAATACAAAAACCAAGGGAACAAGTCTACATAGTCATAGGCGGAGATTCACTTTGGAATATATCCAAGAAGTTTAAAGTTTCCATTGAAGACGTGGTCTTATGGAATGATTTAGATATTGAAGTACCTCTTCAGATCAACCAAGAAATTAAAATATTTTCACGTTATGAAAGAATAAGGCAAGAGTTACCTTCAAGAGAATTACGTACTATGCTATACCCAGTTAAATCAGGTGATACTATTAGCAGGATAGCGTCTAAGTTTGAAATTACCTCGAAGGACATACAGAAATGGAACGAGATAGAAGATGTCTCAAAAATTTTTCCCGGTCAAGTTCTAAAACTACTTCTTTAAGTATCTGCAGTTCGTGGATCCAAAGCATCACGCAAGCCATCTCCAATAAAGTTCAGTGAAAAAAGAGTAAGAGAAAAGGCGAGAGAGGGAAAAATTAATAACCACCAATATTCCTCCATAGATACAGCACCGTCACGGATTAAAAGACCCCAAGAACTTAATGGAGCCTGAACACCTAAACCTAAGAAGCTTAAAAATGCTTCAAGTAGCATGATCTGAGGTACGGTTAATGTTGCATAAACAATCACTGGACCAACAGAATTCGGGATAAGATGTCTGAATATAATGCCTGCTTTACTTACTCCCATTGCCCTAGCGGACAATATAAACTCTTGTTTGCTAAGCGTCATAACCTGACTGCGTACTATTCTAGCCATCGTTAGCCACTCAACCGCTCCAATGGCCATGAAGAGAAGAATGAGATTTCTTCCAAATATGACCATTAAAAGAATAACAAATATAATAAATGGAATTCCGTACAGAACATCCACAATCCTCATCATGATTGTGTCAACTTTTCCTCCTGAAAAACCTGCAATAGTTCCCCAAATAACTCCTATTGACAATGCAACCAATGTCGCAAGAAAACCTACTAATAAAGAAATTCTACTGCCATATAGCATACGTGTTAGTAAGTCTCTGCCAAGTGTATCTGTGCCTAATAAGTGTTGTGCAGAAGGTGCAGAAGGCCCGAGATCTAAATCTTGATATGCATAATCGTATGGCGCGATGAGAGGTGTTATGAGTGCCAAGAAGATTATTAGAGCAATATAAACGCAGCTATATAAAGATAACTTATTTGAAATAAGCCTGTTTAAAGCATCTTTCCACAAAGAGTTATTCATTCAATCTCTTAATTTAGGGTTTAGACCAGCTGCTACAAGATCTGAAATTAAGTTAAAGGAAATTATCAAAAATGAGAAGAAGATAGAGGAGCCAAGGATCATTGTGTAGTCTCTATTGAAAGCAGCCTCCACATAGAATCTTCCTAGCCCAGGAATTCCAAATATTGTTTCTACTACAAACGATCCAGCTAAAAGTCCAGCCATTGCTGGACCTAGAAAAGCAACTACTGGCGTTAGTCCTCCCCTCAAGGCATGAACAACTATAACCCTTTTTTCAGAAAGACCTTTAGCTCTGGCAGTCCTTATAAAATCCTGATTGAGAATCTCCAACATACCTCCTCTAGTTAATCTGGCGCAATAAGCTGCATAAGCAGTTCCTAAGGTAAGAGTCGGTAGAATTTTATCACCAGGCATATAACCCCAACCTGAAACCGGAACCCACTCTAGCCATATACCAAATATTAGTATCAATGTTGGACCTAATATAATAGAAGGAATACATATGCCGATCATCGCGGTCGACATTGGAACATAATCTAAATATGTATTGGGTCTTAATGCGCCCAAAACTCCTGCAAAAAGACCAAAAGATAATGCAAATAATATTGAGTAAACAGCGAGTTCGAACGTTATGGGTAACCCGATAGATATTAATTCAGTAACTGATCTTCCTGGATAACGAAAAGAAGGTCCAAAATCTCCTATCACAACACCTGACAAATACTCAAAATACTGATCGAATAGAGGCTTATCCAAATTATAACGTTCATTGAGTTTTGCTAAAACCTCTTCAGATACAGCCTTTTCCTCGTCAAAAGGACCTCCTGGAGCTGAGTGAACCATTAAGAATGTTAGAGTTATCACAACTAAAAGAACAGGTACTGCAATAGCAATCCTCCTGAATATTAAATTGAGCATGGTTAAGCTAATTTTCTATAGAAATAAATTGGTAAGCATGAGAATCAAGTAAATTCGAATTCCATCCTTTAACACTTGGGTGCTTCATGAAGATTCTCGTATATGTATAGATTGGAATAATTGGAAGCTCATCCATTAGGATTTTTTCAGCTTCATACATATAAGAAAATCTTTCAGCTTGAGAAGTTGAATTAGCGGCTAATGATAAATATTCATCATAATCATTATTAGACCAACCGGTTTGATTGTTTCCTCTTCCTGTAACCATCATATCTAAAAAAGTCTTTGGATCTTGATAATCACCAATCCACCCTGCCCTCGCTATTTCATAATCACCGTTATTTTGCTTGTCCAAATAGACTTTCCAATCCGTATTTGTAAGGACAATATCGATACCCAGTGTTTGCTTCCACATTTGTTGTAATGCCTCAGCAATTTTTTGATGGCCTTCACTAGTATTATATAAGAGTTCAATAGTTGGTAAGTTGTTACCTTCGAAACCTGCCTCTCTCATTAATTTCTTAGCCTTTTGGGGATCAAAATCAAGACGGGTAGGTGGATTGTAGGCATTAGGGTCCGGGGGAGTAAATGAATAGGCAGGTATTTGTCCCCCTTTAGCAACTTTATCAGTTATTTTTTCTCTATCTATGGCTAGAGATAAAGCTTTACGGACTAATTTTTGATCTAGCGGCTTTTTATTTATATTTAATCTATAGTAATAAGTTCCATAGTAAGGAGTTATATTTATTAGCTCGGGATTTTCATTCTTGTAAACTTCTATCTTCTCAGTTGGAACTGAACCTGTAATATGTAATCTACCTGACCTAAACATGAAATCTTCTCTGGTTACATTATCAATAGGTAAGAAATGTATCTCATTTAATTTGACTCTTTTTGCATCCCAGTAATTTTCACTTTTTTTTACTTTGATCACCTGATTTAGTTTCCACTCCTCAAGAGTAAAAGGACCGTTACCAACGAAATTTCCAGGCCTAGTCCATTGATTACCCAAAGTATCTATATCACCGAATTTCTCAATAGTATTTTTATGTACAGGTCTTGTTGTGTAATGAGCTAATAATTCAATGAAATAAGGAGCCGGATTCTTCAAATTAACTTTCAAAGTTTTTCCATCGATTGCCTTCACGCCAACCAGTTCAAAATTATCTATAGTTCCTTTATTGAATTCCTCAGCATTTTCAACATCATATAACATGTCAGGATATTTTGAGCCCAATGAGGGCATCAACATGCGCTTCCAGGAATAAACAAAGTCGAAAGCGGTGACAGGATCACCATTTGACCAAAATGCGTCGCGAAGAGAAAAAATATACTCCTTGCCATCTTTTGAGATTGTCCAGCTTTTGGCTACACCTGGTATTGGTTCAGTCCCATCAGGATTTCTTATCACAAGTCCCTCTAAAAGAGCCATTAAAATTTTACTTTCTGGTACTCCTGTTACTGTGTGGGGGTCTAAATCTTTTGGTTCAGTACCGTTTCCTAAATATAATATTTTTGATTCTATGGACTGCTCTACAGGGGTAACATCTTCTCCGCAAGATACAATTACCAAGGTTACAAGTAGAAAAAATAATTTTTTTAAATTCATATCTAATTTAAATGATCATTGAAGAAGTTAATTAATTGAAGGTTACTTTCGTATCTTATAGATTCATCCGAATATCCATGGCCCTCTTTATCAATGAAAAGTGTTTTATGTTTGATGCCAAGCTTATTGAGTGTCTTTGAAAATTTAACTGCATCTTTGTATGGAGCTCTTATATCCTTTTTGCCATGGATCATGAAAAATGGAACTTTCAACTTTTCAGCATTATACATAGGAGACATCTCTTTATGTCTAGCCGCATTATCTCCAAGCCTTTTTACTAATTGGGCCTTTCCTCCTCTTGAATTTTGGATATCTCCTGTATTGAATAAATTTCCTATGTCATAGACCCCAACATCACTTACAGAACATTTAAATAGGTCTGGTCTGAGAATTGCGCTTTGTGTTGCAGCGTAACCTCCGTAGCTTCCTCCATAGATACACGCATTAAACTTATTGATTTCTCCATTCATATGTAAATAATCCATTCCATCAAATAAATCTGTCAGAACGCCATCCCAATTGCCTGCAATATACCTTTGATAATCTAATCCATAACCTCCTGAGCCTCTAAAATTAATTTGAAGTACATTGAATCCTTCGGTAGCTAACATCTGTATTCTGTGATCAAAACCCCATCTATCTCTAATCCCTTCTGGACCTCCATGCGGATGAACAATCGTGGGAGAATTGTATGAGTTACCTTTCATGCTTTTTGTTAAATATCCATATATCCTTGTACCATCACTAGATACAAAAGATATTGGTTCCATTGGAGATAAATTAGAGTAGTCAATACTACTCCAATATTTACCAAGTGGTGTAACTTCTTCTTTTTCGCTGTCAACTAAATAATATATGCCTGGATTGGTATCAGAAGAAACAAAAAAAGTTTGTTTAGCTTCGTCTTCACTTATTTTTGATGGTGTGATTAAGCTGTCTGGAAACAAACTTTTCACATACTTTATCCTATCTTTTTCCTTACTTTCACCCTTGAAAAAAACCAATGAGGGATATCCATCCATGAAACTTGCTGCATATACTTGTCCATTTTCATCTGTAAGAACTGTTCCTACATCAACTGTATCATGTCTATAAATAAGCTTCCTTTTACCTGTTTTTAAATTTGTTTGGTAAATCCCAGATAAATCATTTCCTTGATTTTCAACAGTAATAAGATTTTTTGTATCTTTTTGGTAGGAAACTAATTCAAGGCGACTATCCCAAGAATCTTCTTTCCAAAATGTCCAGTTTGGATTCTTAGATCTTGAACCGGCTTTTTGTCCTATAACTTCAATACAGTCTATTTGTGAACCTTTACAAGGACTACCTATAAAATAATCAACAGGTATATTTTTGTTATATAGATAAATTTGTAAATCAAAAGTATCTTTATCAACTCCGGATACAGCTATGAGCTGTCCATTTGCGTCAAACTGATAAAAGGGCTGTTTGACCGGAGGTACCGCATATCTCTTAATTTCTCCATCATAAATATTAATTTTATATAATCTCCAGTACTGATCTGAGGTGAAAAATTGAACCATTATCTGGTCAGGCTCATTGGGAAGAAGATCTATCAAAGACGCAGGCTGTTTAGGATCATCTTTGACGGTATCACTGGATCTTTTAGCTTGCCTGCCTGTAAGCATAATCGGTTTTTTTCCATCGATGTCGACTGCATAAAGCTCGCCGGTTGGAAATCTACTATTTCGAGTTGGAATGGTTGTAACTTTAGACATTAATAGTCTTTCATTTGAAAGCCATTCAAAAGCTCCTATCTCTCCTTTTTTAACAAACCTATGATTGAAAATTAGCTCTTTAGTCTCCAAACTAATAATTGATAAGATAAGTTCGTTATCAACCTTCCTGTGAACTCCTATCATTTCCCCATTGGGTGAAATCTTAATATCGTATATATCTGGAAGTTTTGAAAAATTTTCTATATTTGTGTTACTCGAAAGTAAATTAGATGCTAGAAAAAAAAATACAAAAAATATTTTTATCAATTTATTCTTCATTTACTTAAGTCTCCTTACTCGTAATTTTATTTTTTTTCCAGGCACCCTTAATGCATATCCACTTAAAAATCCCTTACTTATTTCCGCTGTGTGACCATCTTTGAGGCGTATATTTCTTATCTTTTCAACAGATTGCCAAATTTGATCATTTTCTAAGATTATAATAAGTTTCAAGTCTAATTTTTGAGATACGCTAACTATATTTGATATTACCTTAAATTCTTCTTTTGTTTTACCAGTTACTTCTTTCGGAAGTCCAAAACTTTCAATATCTTGTGTGGGAATATTTGATGTTCCTTCATTAATCACATTGGGGGAATTAGTTTCATTTGGTGTCAATGTGTATTCTTTATAAAAATATTTATCATAGCAATTTAATCTCTTTTCATCATCTTCAATGAGAACACACTCTTTGACATCGGAAAGAAGAAATTTAGAAAAAACAAAAAATAATAAAAAAATAAAAAATTTCATATTGTTTTTGTAAATAAAAAGGGTTGCCGAAGCAACCCTTTATTTTGAGTCCTCAAATAGTTAGAGACTTAATTTAAAGCCAAGTTGAAAATATCTACCTATTATATCGTAAGAGTTTTGTGGCGTTGAGATTTGTGGATCAGCAAAACCAAAAAAGTCTTTGTAATATGGAGGTTCTTTGTCAAAAAGATTACTTACAGCGAGTGTTACCTGTATGCTGTCAGATGCTCTATATCCAATGTTTAAATAAGAGATATTATATTTATCTATTGAATAAATATCATATATTTCATCCAATACTTCTTGGCTAAGAGTACCATATGGATCGTCAGCGAAATAATCTACAACACCAGGTTGAACTGGTATTTCACTCAAGAATCTAGTAGTTAAACCAACATTCCATGTTTCGTTACTCCATCTTATAGACACATTTGTCCTATCTCTATTAAAACACGATTCACCGAAATCATAACAATTACCAACAATGTCATCACTTATACCTGTAGCATCAACAGTTACGTTCTCGTCAAAATGAGTACCGATTACATCAACTTCAATACTTCCCCCAATCATTGGAATATCGTCAAACGTCATGTTAACTGAGTAGTCTACACCTTTGAAAACATCAAGAGATGCACTATTTAAATTTCTAGTACTTACTGAATTAACATCACCACCGAATGCTCTATTCACTAAAGCACATTGTGCTGCATTACCACTTAGGTAACACCCATTCAATGTAGCAGCCACTCCTGATGTTACGACAGAGTTAGCAATTTCCATTTCAAATTTGTCAACTGCAACTCTAAAATCAATATCTGCCAGAGCAGGGATATTGGTAGGAATCCATACAACTCCATAGGTTGTATTTTCACCTTCCTCAGGACTTAGGTCAGGATTACCCACTTGAAGCTGTAATATTTGAGCATTTTCAGTAGCAAATGTTGAAGTATCTATGCCTTCAGCAGCACACTGAGCAGTCGCTGTAGCCTGTTGAGCAGCACTATATGTAGACTGGAATCTTGCTTCACAAGGATCAGTGTAGGTTGGAAAACCACCGCCTCCACCAAAGTAAAGATCAGATATTGTTGGAGCTTTGTAAGATGTTGAATCAGTAAACCTAAAAGTGATATCAGCTGTAGGCTTATATTTTACTGCAGTTCTCTCGACACTGCTTGAATCAAATTTATTATAAGAGGTGTTTCTGTAGGCATAATCTATAGTAAATTCCTCTATACCTTGAATACCACTTACCAGAGGTATTGAAATTTCACCATATATATCTCGACTGTCATAACTTCCTTCTGTAGAAAGTCTAGGGTTTCCAGATGATCCTCCAGCTTCGGTTAAACCGTCAACGGTTTCATAACCTGCCAGATCAGTCATTTCCATACCAAGGGCAACAAGAACATCTCCACCTGGTAACTCATATACAGGTATATTCGATATGTTAAATGCATATCCGTGATAGGTGGTACCATATGTATTCTTTTCGTTTTGTCTTATGTAATCAGCAGCAGCGGCTGTGATACTATTTGGACCGAACATATTTAAAGGTGTACAACCAAGCTGTCTGGCTATTGGATCAGCACATCTATATTGCGTACCATTTATGTCAACACCTGCACCCTCTTCTAGATCAAAAGCATTAGCTACATTAATCATATTAATGTAATTATTCGTATTTTGAGCTTGATGGAAATTCTGGTAAGTGTAGTAGGCTTCCCAATCTGCACCCAATCTATCAAAAGTACCGGTCGCACCAAATTCAGCTCTATAGTTCGTAGATTCTTGATTAAACAATCTAGGACCTACATCTAACATTCTTTTCCTGTAAACTAGACCAGCATCAGATGTACGATCTCTTATAGCTTGTGGCATAAACGGATTATCTCTAGGTATTCTGGTTCCATAAGTAAAGTTAGCACCAGAACCCATTGGTACAGGAGCCATTTGTAAATCAGATTCTCTTTTTGAGACACCTATTTGAAAATCTAGAACAACTCCACTATCAGTTTCAAAATTACCAGCAGTCCATGCTTGTCTGTTTTCTCTTCCTCCTAATAGCTGCATGTATTCGCTATAGTTATACATACCATTTCCGTATGCGGGATCAGACGCACTGTTCCCAGAATAAGTCCACCAGTTGAAAGGTGAAACCGCACCAGTGGGTCCAACTTGATCATATAGAGTTGTGCTTCCTCCAGAAGTGTAGAACCTTCCTGAAGGAATAAAAGTTGAAGCACCACAGGAAGTTTGAGGCCCTCCTAGGTTTGCTCCAAGTGGTCCATGACCCAAATCAAAAAATTGAAAAAGAAGCATTATGTCAGGTTCAACTCTTGGACAGAACGAAAAATCCCTATCGGCCATATCCAAACTTGCCTGTTTATTTTGAGCAATAGTTGCCACTATACTTGATCTTTCTCCAGCTGTTCCAAATGAGAGAGATATAAGACTTTGATCTGCATCACCTCTATCAGAAGAACCCTCGCTTATGTAGGCTTCGAAACCTTCGAATTCTCTTAATTTTATATTCAAAACTCCTGAAACAGCATCAGATCCATATACTGCTGACGCACCATCTTTAAGAACCTCAACTGAGTCAATTAAAGCAAGTGGGAATATTTGCAAATCTACTGCGCTACCTGTACCAGTTCCTGCAGGAGCAACTCTTCTACCATTAATCAATGTCAGAAGTCTCTCAGAACCGGCCCCTCTTAAGTTTAGTTCTGTTGTTCCACTGTTTCCGTTATTAATTGAACGTTGATTGGATGCTAGATTAGCTGAAGGTAGTTCTATTAAGAAATCACCAATATTTGTCTTACCTGCATCAAGCACTTGTTGTGCAGTAAAAACCTCAACAGGACCTGTTGAGTCATAATTAGAAGCTCTTTTGATCCTTGAACCAGTGACAATTACCTCTTCGACAGAAGCTTCTTCATCATCTTCATCATCAGCTTGTAAATTAACAACCGAAAATGCTACAACCATCATAACAAATACGGATATTATGTTTTTCAATTTTTTCATGCGATTACCCCCAAATGTGAAATAAATTATCATCCATGACTTATAATGTATGAAGGATATTGAAAAAGCCTTTAAATTGCAACATTTTGGTGACAAATTTGTTTTAAAAAATATTATGTGTCTACTTATTAAAATTTAATAATAACCAGAAAATTTTATGAAATTATTAGAGAATAAAAACATACTTATAGTCGGAGTTGCCAATAAACATTCTATAGCTGCAGGAATTGCAAAATCAATGGCTGAAAATGGAGCAAATATTGCTCTGACTTATCAAAACGAAAGATTGAAAGGAAATGTTGAGAAAATAGGAAAGGAAATAGGAGTGGAAACCTTCATACCTTGTGATGTCTCATCAGATATTGAGATTAAAGAAACCTTTGAAAGTTTGGGTTCTAACTGGGAGGGGCTTGATGCAGTTATCCATGCCGTAGGATTTGCTCCTAGGGAGGAATTAGACGGAGAATTTATTGATGTAACAAGTAGAGAGGGTTTCCAAA